>Ga0307518_10001120_pt1 | contig 20113 bp, 5 predicted proteins | sample 25_EM_MG_FD_203889 | JGI IMG/M metagenome (GOLD analysis project Ga0307518, IMG submission 203889) | Populus trichocarpa ectomycorrhiza microbial communities from riparian zone in the Pacific Northwest, United States - 25_EM | ecosystem: Host-associated > Plants > Roots > Unclassified | place...
TTGTTATTATAAAACATGCTTTAGTTAAGGAGTTATTGATACTTCAAATGCAAAATGATGATATAAAACCTTGATAAAAATACACTTTTAAGTACTAATCAATGTTCTAAGTAAATAAATTAATGCAAAAAATTCATATTTTGGCATAAAAGACACTAACTGTCTAGTTTTACGGTATCGATCATATCTCTTAATCTGACTGTTGGATTGAGCTAAGATTTTGTGAGGAATCTCCAGACTTATTGTTTATTCTAGGTTAAAATTTCAAGTCAATCAAAGGATGGGAAGGCTTTGCAAGAGTACTAACAGTCGAGTAAATGAAAGAAGATGACACATGAGCCATTAATAAAGGCATTTTGGTAATTTTATTAAAAAAATTCTCTTCTCCTCCTTTAAAGACAACCTACGTTCAGTGCAAAAGGAAAACAAGAGGGAGAGTAACTTTTCTCCCTTTTTTTTCTCTTTTTATTTTTTCAAAGCTAAATCAAGGGGGAGTATTCTTATGAGGATTATATCCAAGAAAACAAATTAAGTGACTAAATTTAGAGAGTTAGAGAGCTTGAGAAAAACAAAGAGAAGAAGATGGAAATTGGAAGAGGAGAACATGAGTTTTGTAGATTTTTGCAAGAACTCACTCAAATGAGTTAAAGTAGCAAAGGTAATGAACATTTTTTTTTAGAGAAGTTAAGATGTATATAAGGAAAAATATGAATAAGGATACAAAGGGGCATACCCTAAGAAATACAATGAATCCGTTATCCGGATTTAAAAGTCATGAAGCTTATATGATTAGGGCAAATAGACTACAGGAAAGCTAAAAAAGATAAACAACATCAAACCAAAATGAAACAACATAAATAAATACAAAAATCAAAACTTCCATGTAGATCTAATCTATGCAGATATCTGGTACCACGCTTTTATGTTTAGAAGCCATAATCTTAACAAGCTAAAGATCTCTTCCACCATATCATGCTGTGATCGGTAGCGCTGGCTGAAGACATGAGTATTCCTCTCATACTATATAAGGTAAACTGTGGCAGAGAGTGACAATCGTGCTAGAATATGCATGAAGTCCTTCTTTTCATGGAATTGAAGGGAAGCCCACTAAAGAAAAGGGTATCATGACATAGAAGGCCAATGTAATAAAGTCCTGTTTAAGATCTCTCTCCATACTGAAGCTGAGAAGGAGCACTAAAAAAACAGATGATCATATGGCTTTACATGTGAACCATATGAGATATATACCGCAAAGGTGATGATCTGAAAAGGTTGTAGTTTATCCATAGTGTGTAGATGACCCAAAGAGGCAAGCCATAAGATGAAGGAGTGTCGTAGGACATGTCTTAGAAACTAGAGAAGATGGTGCATAATATTCTTGGGTTTGGTATCCTGAAGTGCCTCCTAAGCTTAATCAATAGTGAACCTCCCTGTAGAATAACTTGTCCAGACATAGTGATCCAGAGAGCTAACCCGGAGGTGGAATCTAATGCAGTCCTAGATTTGCTGGAGGTCTTGACTACCTAAAGGAAAGTCCCAACCACCATCCTTAATAATAGCTGCAACCTTTGCATCCCAAGACAATATAGTAGATGATAGAGTCCTGAAAGGAAAAAGGTCACATAAACGATGTCCATCTAGCAACCAATAATCTAGCCATAGAGAAGTCAGAGAGTCATCACCAATGCAAGAGGCAAACATAATCCTACACCAATCTCAACTTTGAAGAATCTTCTGTCATGATTAAAAAGATACTGCAGGTAGCTTAACATGCCAAAATGATCTACCTCTAGGCAATATGGAATACAACCAAGTTGACCAAACTGAGGATCTATCTGAAAGTAGCCTCCAAACATGCTTGAGGATAACTTGTCTATTCCAAGTCTTAACCCTTTTAATCCCAAGCCCACCCTTCTTCAGAGGATAACAAACTGAAGCCCAAGCCACCTTTGCTCTTGAAGGGGAAATACATGAACCTTTCCAGATAAAGGTAGCTAAACAAGCACTGAATCTTCATAATAATAGAACAATGAAGGATATACATAGTAGACCAATATACCTAGATTAAAAAGAACATATTTAATTAGTTGCTAACAACCAACATATATAAGAGATATCGAGGTCCACAACTTGATCTTAGAGGGAATCCACTCAACCAAAGCCATGCAGTCACTATGTTTCAGCCAGGTAGTAATCAAAGGGACCCCCAAGTATTTGATTGATAGGGAGCCTAACCTAAAACCCAAGAGATCCAAGAGAGATGCTTTCAAATCATCATCCACACCTGATAAGAAAACATGACTCTTCTTTAGGTTGATCACTAGCCTTGATAACATAACAAAGTCATCTATAATAGCCTCTCTAAGAATACCCCTCAGGCCCTCAATAGCCAACACAAACAATCACCCTGTCGGATACCCCTAGCTGACTGAAAAAACCCATGCAACTCCTCATTCATAGCCATTGAGAAATGTATAATGGACATGTAGACCTCAATCCATCTAATCATGGATATAGGGACTCCAATAGTTCTCAAACCCAAGAGGATGAGTTCCCAATTGACTGTATCAAAAGCTTTCCTAAAGTCTATTTTTAAAGCACATCTAGACATAATATTAGGTAAATTATAGTTATGTATGAGCTCTTGTGTCAACAAAATGACATTTGATTTTTGTCTCTAAGGCAAAAAAGAAGTTTGAGAAGGCCTTATAACATCAGGCAATATCAACTATAACCTGCTCACAATGACTTTAGATATGCACTTATACATCACATTACAATAAGATATAGGCCTAAAATCATTCATAGTAACATGATTCTCTACTTTTGGCACCAAAGCTATCCTAGTAGCATTAACACATCTAGGCAGAGTAAATAATTCAAAGAAATACTTCACTGCATCAATAAAATCACTACCAAGAATCCCTCAACTTCTTTTGAAAAATAGTGAAGTATAGCTATCTGGGCTTGGTGCTTTGTCATTCGGTATGGAGAACAAAACCTCCATATTCTCATCAATTGTAATGACAGTCTCCAGAGTAGGTAGCATATCAGGTGAAATACGACTAGAAAAGTACTTGGAGGCATCAGCTGGAGGAGTGGCCTAATGGGTAGATAACAAGCCTTGAAAATATTTGACTGCCAATTGACCCAAATCCTGTTGATCTATCACTCAAGCTCCTGTCTCATCAGTCAAACCATGAATTTTGTTCCTGACCTGTCAATGAAGTAGTGATCTATGAAAGAATTTGGTGTTTTTATCACCTAGGTTTAGCCACTGAACCCAAGATCTCTGTTTATAAAAAGTCTCTTCATCCTTACACAACTGAGCATACTGTCTAGTAAGGCCCCTTTCAGCTTCCATATACTCTGCAGATTGAGGAGACCTATCAAGTAGAACCTATGCTGCATCCTACTGAGCCTTTATCTCTATCACACGGCTAGATATGTGGCTCATGTGACGACGATGTAGAGACTTCAACTTAGGCTTCAACAAACTCAATCTTGTAGTGACCCTATACATAGGGTTACCCTCTATAGGATTACGCCAAACATCCTAAAAAAATCCTAAAAATCATCCTTGTTAGCCTAAAATTTTAAAAACTTAAAAAGGAATTTCTTACCTTAGGAATTGATGGGGCAAATGTTGGAATGCTTCAAGAAGCAGATATTAGTGATGGTATCAGTGGGGTTGAAGGAATGCAGGTAAGTTCTAATAATAGCTTCATCAATGCATCCAATTTGTTGATGCCTTTTGCAAAACGCATTCTCCAATGTCCATTTTATTGACTTCCCAAATTTTCAGGCTGTCATGTCAAGTGATATTACAATTACACAATTCCGATATTTGGAGCGCTTGTTACTTGTTCATGGACATCGGTGTTTCAGGAGGATCTCATCAATGGTACTATTTTAGTCTTTCTATATTACATCACAAGCTTTTTTTGAGGCATCTTCCTTTAATTTACCTCGAACCCTGGAAAATGTCTTCTCATGCATGATGATGCCCAGGTCTTTTGCTATATATCTGTCAAGCTGGTTAAAATTTTGGAATAACGTTGAGACGAACGAAAAGCACATGCTTCTTCTGTTCTATCGAATATGCTGTTTCTTGAAAATTAATAGTGCTATATCAATGCCAACCCCACCCAATGAAATCGAGATGGTTGACATAATTCTCTTGCTGTTTGGCAGATATGCTACTTCTTTTACAAAAACATTGCATTTGGGTTCACTCTCTTCTTTTATGAGGCATATGTGTCATTCTCAGGCCAACAAGCATATAATGATTGGTTTCTATCTCTTTATAACGTCGTCTTCTTCAACTCACTTCCTGTGATTGCACTTGGAGTGTTTGACCAGGATGTATCTGCCCCTTTTTGCCTCAAGATATGTTTAATGTTTCAATGCATTTTCTTTTGTCTAACATGTGATGCTTGATGGCTTAAATCAAGAGAATTTGGTTATGGAGTTTTATCTGATTGAAATCTAACAGTATATGGCTTTCGCGAAGGTGGAGAAGTTGTAATTGGCTTGGAGATCCTTGGTACCACTCTGTATACATGCATCGTGTTGGTGGTTAACTGCCAGATGGCACTATCCATCAACTATTTCACCTCCATACAACATCTCTTCATCTGGGGTGGAATTGTATTCTGGTTCATTTTCCTCATGGTATACGGAGCAATATTGGACCCTTACCTATCAACAACTGCCTATAAAGTTTTCATTGAAGCGCCCGTGCACCAGCCCCGTCTTACTGGCTCATCACACTGCTTGTGTTGTTATTTATCATCGCTCCTCCCCTATTTTACTTACTTGACCATACAAATGCGGTTTTTCCCCTTTTATCATCAGATGATACCCTGACGGGCATACGGAGGACCCTGATTACTGTAATATGGTACGGCAAAGGTCATTGCGGCCAACAACAGTAGGGTATACAGCCCGTTATGAAGCAAAATCAAAACACTTAAAAGAGAGGAAGCATCAGGATAGTTGATGGGTATATTTGTGTAGATTATTGTCAAAATATTCTTGTAGATTTTTGCAAAAACGGTAAGTTGTTTTGGATGTAAATATATATTGAACGCGGAGAAAAGAAGTGTGGTTGCCCCGCGTGATAAAAGAGAATGTCTGGTAGATGACATTATCAAGTGACCTGATGAGAAGCAGCCATGCCCTCCAAATATTCTGTTAGGAGAAAAATGTTTCATAAGCTCCAAAACTGTAATCCTGATGTTTTGGCAGCGGTTAGGTCAAATCAAATTTTTTAGTTGTAGTTGTGTTCATGAAATGTATAATAATACATCAATCAAATGTGAATATTCTTGTGTTTTGTAGAAATATCAGTGGCATTGCTTCTACCCTCTCCCCTTAATCCACAAGGTTGATTAACGAGATCTTAATTACATGGTTTCATATGAGAAGATGAAACTTTCTATGCTTCCATTGCTTGATAAAACGTTGATAGAAAAATTTCCATATGAATCCAAGCATGACAACCGCATATACGTACGTACATATTTACACTGCCACCATGGCCAGTCTAAACTTATAGATCCCATTTTAGTAGCGCCATCCCACCAGAATTTTATTGGTCTCTGCGCTCCTCCTTGTCGAATTGAGGCTCACGGAAACATCAGAGCTAGAACATGGACAGCAGATTCTTCTCAATGCCCTTGCTTCAAACTGATTGTAATTCTACCAATGCATCATTGCTAGATAAAGCTAATTCCAAATATACAAGACTCCTATTCAGCAATCGATGGCCATGAACTCTCAAGAAAAATTCCATTAATGATGGTATTATCCTGCCACATACACCAGCGATCACACATCAGCCATGCCTAAACCAAGGGAGGATGTCACCACAAACTGCTATGCTGTAGGAATACCTATTGCATCTCCCTGGACTTGAGGAGGAATTTACGTTGCAAGGTCATGAATTCTCATATGGTGTTAACTAAAAAGCATTCAAGAGGCCTCAACATTCTGCAATATCTTCAGTATCATATTTCCAATATCGGTCACTCCTTTTTGCCTTACCGGTGTAAACTTGATCTTGATAGTTGCTAAAATGACTACATAACAAAAATTGTTGTCATATGTGCTTTAGATCAAGGGTTGCCGGTGCATTTTTAGGGTGTCTTTTCTCTCTTTTTGTCATGCCACATGCCGCATTGAGCATGCATTTGCTACGATTCAAAACTTACAACCAGTTACAACTTAGATATTTACTCTCATGACGCACATATCTTAAACAAAATTTTGAAGCAAATATAACGTGGAAATAATATGGAGGCCTAGTCAAATATTCACGGGTTTCATTATTCTACAATATAATGGATGTTCCATTTTTTCCCTCTATGATATGTAACTTTTAACCATAAAACTTTCATGGATTCCAGAAAAATAATCTCCCACAACTAATGTCTTTAGAAACAAGTCAATTAACATACCATGATAAATGACGGTGACAAACTGACTATTAATAAAATCTTATTTTGACACCAAAATTAACATACCATGCTTCAATCGGTCATTGGCTAAGTGATGCCTAAGAACTCCATGGCTGATTTTGCCATAACAGTTGCAAATTCATTGAAACTAATTACACCATCACCGTCAGTATCTGCCTCCTCTATCATCTCTGTAAGTTCCTTGTACGTTAATGGTTGCCCCATTTTGGCCATAGATCCTGCTAGCTCGGCAGCGCTAATGTATCCATTACCGTTACGATCAAATATATGAAATACCTCCAAAAGTTTCTCTTGATTTACAAGAACCTCCTCATTTACATCAGGTAAGATGGCATGGACCAATTCTTCGAATTCTATAGAGCCATTGCCATTAGAATCCATGCCCGCTAATAGAACATGAATTTGGTCACCGGAGGGCTTGAGTCCTAGTGACCTTAATAAAGCTGCAAGTTCTAAAATGGTCAGGCTGCCATCCGAGTCCATGTCAAACCGACCAAATATCTCCTTTAATTGATTCAGTTGTTCAACATGTAGGGCTGCCTCTGTCATGTTGAACAATATATTCTGATGTTCCTAGCTAGCACAATTATATTTCATGCCCTAAAAAATAAAAATAAAAAAAGGTTTGTTATAAACAATGCTTATAATTGTACTAAAAACGGTAATAATGGCATCCACGACATGAACAATAAACATTATGGCGATGATGGTGGTGGTAGAAAGGAGGAGAGCTTGGTGGTTTTTTCTTGAAAGGGTGTTATAGAGAGGTTTTTCATTCAAGTTTGTTGTGAGAGATAATTTTGGGTTATAATTAGTGATGGATAGTGTTTGTTAGTAACGGAATTTATAAACATGTTTTTCCTACTAAATTTCCATATGTAAATCTATAAATAGTAATTTTAAATAATTAGTTTTTTATGAAAAAATTAAGAATCATTGGGTTTGTATGAAAAGTTTATTTATATAGCTTACTTAATGTGATAATAACATAAAGTACATTGGTTAAATTAATTTTTCTGGTATATCTTCAAAATGTAATATACAGTTTGAACCCCACACTATTAAAAACTATACCTTTCAAATAAATAAATTAATTAAAATAAAAGGGTTATGAATATTTTTATGTATAGGCAACTCCTCACCCTGATACTCCTTTCCGAGGTTGAGAACTCTATCATCAAATTTGGATGATTAAATAATGTCATAGTATCCTTTTTGCCGTATTAATTTTCATTGGCTGGACAAATATGCAAAATGAGAAAGGAAAATTACGTTAAATGTTTAGTTAAGTGTCGTAAAAAATCTCATTTCAATTTTTTATATATTATTACACACCACCTAATATCAAAATTACATTCGAATATTAACATTATGCTCAATCCATGGATAATGTTAAATTTATTAAAAAATTGATATTGAGTACATGATAATAAAAATATAAATCTTTTTAGAAAAAAAAACATTGCTATATCTTAGATTGCTAACTATTTTTTTTTTATGTTTTAGGTGTTTACATACTACTCTTCTCACCTCTTACTTCACTTAGCAAATAAGAGGCATAACATTCTATTTATAAAAAAAATCCTAAAACCCTATAGATGGTAAAATATCAATGTAACTATTAAATAATATCACATATATTATTTTAGGTTAATTTTAAAAATTTATTCAATCAAGTCCCTACTTGATTTTTATAGGTATAGAATTATAATTCTTTGTATAAATTACACTCTAGTCAATTTCTAAAACTTATTTATAATCAAGTCACACTTCATTAATCATCCCATTTTAATTTCTAACCAACGGTTCTTAAGTGTATAACCCATTAGGTTCCCTAATAAGTTTTTCCAAATATAAATCACAATCCTAAATAAAATAGGATTAAATAAATTAATTTATTATCAATTCAACAATTGATTAATTTTATATTTGAAGATCAAGTACAATGTCTAACAACCTGTTATGATCCCCTAGATATTAGAAAAGTCATAAATGATTTGACTTAATCTTTCAGTGATTAGTTTCTCAGTGTAATTATTATCCTTTCATCAATAATGTTTCAATTTAGACATTATAGCATAGATTGTGTTTACTCTGTCAAATTATTTTTGTTCTCAATACCATAGTTATCGATGCTTTGAATAAGATTTGAAACTCTTTTCAAGTCTCGTTCCATCTTACGTAAGGATTTGCAATCAATACTATTTGAGAACAAATGAAACATTTTTTCAAATTCACCTAGGTTGACGAATCATCTCTTGATTACTTAAATACCTTTATATAGTTCATGTTATACCCAATAACTGCCTATTTGTTACCCTTGATTAAGATAACATGTACAAGGATCAAAATATAACACTCTTTATATAAGATAACTTAGTGATCTCAAGTCTAAGGATCAAAATATTACACAACTGTCATGTAAGTCTTTCCATAGACACAAGTGATCTCTCCATGTGGAACTCTCATGCGGGTCAGTTCAATGTATATGTCATTCAACAAGCACCTACATATTAATTGTAGGTATTTCTCATACCTCAGCTTATAAGAACATATAATACTGCAAGATTTCATATCATTTCATGATTCGATGTTTATTCAAAATGACCCAAAAATGATGGTAATTTATTTTTATTTTTTTATATATACATCATCTCGGCCATTGATACTTTCCACAATAGTATTTATAGATCAAATCTAAGAGTTTCATTAATCGATATGGCACAATGCTCGTATAATCACATGATTTAACATCTTAATAGAAAAAAATACACAATGCAATGCATTCATATCATTATGTCTTCATACTTATAAATCCACAACCCTGTTTCCAAATAGTTTTCATTACAAGTCTTTCACAAAAGTGTAGATCGACAAATACCTAGTCATTATATTGTTATACAAAATGCAGATAACCTAATTACATGATTACATAATTTATAACAAAACACGTGGAACGGAGTTCTATGTGCCTTGGTTGTGTAATGTCCCTGTTACAATTCAATTGTAATATAAGAATAAAGGAATGATTCTTGAAATAGTAGTAATAATAATGAACAACATTACATGATTGAACATTTTAATTACTATTAACTTGGATAGATAAATTCTTATTGTGAATTTCATAAAGCAAGGTCATTAATGATTTCATCATCCGATATTAATCTTATATATGCATCTCAGTCATTCAACTTGTGATCTAGAGTCCGAGGTTAACCCTCTCTCCAGTCTCCTTCGATTCGCAAACCTGAATACTATAAACCAAATGTAAAATCAATATTCTATTTTGATTATCCGATTTAGGTTTTATTAGTAAAAGATAAACACTTTATTCAATCCTGATCACCTATCATTGATGTCATTAGCCGAAGCTAATCATATAGTTCAATCCCAGTTATCCGTCATGGATACCATTACCTGAAGCTAATCACATAGTTTAATCTCGGTTATCCATCGTGGATTCCATTAGCCGAAGCTAATCACACTGTTCAATCTCGGTTATCCATCGTGGATACCATCAGCCGGAGCTAGTCACATTATTCAATCCTGATTATCCATCATGGATACCATTAGTCAAAGCTAATCACATTATTCAGTGAATTATATCATAAGTAATCTCACACAACCATGTTGGAGTGGTAACAATATGTATAAAATCCATTGTAAAAGTTTAACATAAATACGGATAATGGTGAAGATCACCTACCTGCTCCTCCCATGGGGTGTCCCTGTTCGGTCGAAGGTTCGATCCTGGTCGCACTACATCAAATGGTCACCAATCAATATATTCACATTCAATAATTTCATAGACTAATACCATACATATTTCAAGAATACACATGTTCACATTCAAGTGTTCCTCATATCATATAATCATACAAAGAAAGTCATCATATCCAACCATTCTCTTAATTTTAAATGTAGGTTACCCACAAAAATCCTAGGGTTTAATTATTGAGTCTCTTAGTGGGGTTAGGTCAAGTTGACGTTGAGATCATTTATGGTATGACATTTTGACAATGAAAACTAAGTCACTACTGACATAGAATTCGTTAGCGAAACTAAGTCACTGCTGGCACAAAAAATCATCAATGAAAATTAAGTCATTGCCAACCAAGAATTCATCAACAAAGACTAAGTCAGAGCTGACATATAATTCGTCAATGAAAACTAAGTCACTATTGAGACATAAAATCATCAACAAAAACTAAGTCACTACTGACATAGAATTTGTCAGTGAAAACTAAATCACTGCCGACATAGAAAATCATCAACAAAAACTAAGTCACTACTGGCCCAAAATTCATCAGCAAAACTAAGTCGTTGTTGGCATAGAAAATCATCAATGCAAACTAAGTCACTATTGACCCAAAATTCGTCAGCGAAACTAAGTCACAACTAACACATAATTCATCAACAAAACTAAGTCACTACTGATACATAATTTGTCAACGAAAACTAAGTCACTGCTGACCCAGAATTCGTTAGAGAAACTAAGTCATAACTAACACATAATTCATTAGTGAAAATTAAATCACTATTGACACAGAATTCGTTAGCAAAACTAGGTCACAACTGACATAGAATTCGTCAACAAAAATTAAGTAACTGCTGACACAAAGTTCATCAACAAAACTGAGTCATTTTTGGCATCACTTTTCCCTAAGTTATGCATAAGATCTATTGTAAACCCTCACATAAATGTAAGATCAAAGTAAGGAGACCTCGATGAGTAATGGAGACTCAATATGAAAAGAAATTAATAAATAGTAGAAATAATAATAAATGTGATATGTAAGGGAGAGAATAATCTCCATAAATAAATTTAAGGTATGGTGGAAGTCGAAATGAGGGTTACGGATTTTGAATTAAAATTCATAACGTTAGTGAAACCAGAGAAGAGTCTCAACGGATAAAAGAATTATTTTAATAAATTAGTGCTGGATGGGGTACTATTGAATTTAATGAGTAAAAATTTAGAAAAAATTTCATGATGTTCTAAATGAATAAATTAAAGCATGAAATTCAGGTTTTGACGTAAAAGACACCAACTGTCTAGTTTTACAGTATCAATCATATCTCCCAATCCGACCGTTGGATCGGGCGAAATTGTGCGGAGAATTTGTAGACTTACTGTTTTATCTTGGGTAAAAATTTCAAAGCAATCAGAGTTTGGGAAAGTATTGCAATACGGACGGTGGTAAGATAAAAAATACAGAAATTTACACATGGACTCATTAAGGGTACTTTTGTAAATTTGTAGAATTTTAGTATTCCTCTCTACTGTTCACGTTGAACAGTACAAATAAAGGGGGGGAGAGAGAGAGAACCATTTTGTAAATTCTTTATTGGAGAGCTTACAAACACCTTTGACACGATCAAAGAGTTGATGTCTTCTTCCAAGTGTAGGAGTGTCGAAGTAATAAATAACCCGACAAGAGCAGGGTCGAACCATAGGGAGGTTAACTGTATAAACTACAAATAAAGAAATAGATAATAACATAAAAGGAATTGAAGAGAGCTTTGAGATATGATATTGATGTAAGGATTTAAACAAATATAAAACAATTGTCAAGGTTAGAGGATCCACTAATGGTATTTCAAATAAGTATAATATAAACTCTTTTTATTATTCAACTGGAAACCACTTACAAAAGAGGTTCCAATCGGATTATAATTTATTAACATGATTATATTAATTATCTTATTTGAGTAATGCCAATACTTGTAAATGTTGTCAGGTATTTATGGTGATAACTTATGTTAACAACAAATCAAGTTCCTTTCATAGCACAGGTGTCGTTATACCATACAGTTGGGCTATGAAAGTGCTAAGTATTTGTTGTACCAAGGGTTGTTTAACACAAATCTAGATTAACCATTTAACAAGCAAGATATTAAGAGTGAGTAAGATAATAAATACAAAACATGTTAGTATCAAACATTAAAGTCCATGTTGAGTTTATACTATACTTATTCTTACACCATTAGTGTAACCTTTTCATCTTGACATAATAAACTTAGCTGAACATTATGAATAAGAGAAACATAGATAAACAAGATAAGAACATAATTATATAAGTATAGTAAAGGAAATGAAAAACATAAACAAGAGATTAAGGAAAATATAACATGGAATAAAACTTGAACATTACAAAATACAAAGAAAGAGAGTAAGAGCAAGAGCAAGATATTGATCTGAACAACCAAAATGCCTAAATGCATGGCAAATGCCTCCTTTTTTAGGCCAAAATTCAGAACTATTGATTAATGACTAATTGTTGAGTGGGTGGCCACCTCTTGACTTGGTAACAATCCTTATCTTCTTGTCTGCAGAAAACGTCATTTCCAACATCATAATTTGAATAGATAGTCTTCATGAAAGTTCTGAGAAATTGTCTCAGCTTTCCAACAAAACAAGAATGAGATCATTTGGATTTCTAAAACTCAAGATATGGGCTAAACACTAAATAGTGTCTGGGTTGTAGGACAGATTCCGACTTCTCTGTTGTTGCTACAATTTGAACTTGAAAACGGTCCTTTTGAATCTTGGACTCCTCATGAAAGTTTTAGGCCTATGGGTTAGCTTTCTATCCATATAAACCAGACCTAAATCCAAGTTCTACAGCTCCAGGTATGATCCAATAATCGAATGGTGTTCCAATTTGAATTCAACCAGCATCTCTTTTCTAAGCTTAGCCTTCTCTTTGTCTTCTCAATTTCAGTAGTTTAACTCATCAATCAATCCTTTGATTTATGTGATAGGCCTGCATTTAAAATGAACATTTACCATAAATTAAATGTATCTTATATTATCAGACTTGTTATTATAAAACATGCTCTAGTTAAGGAGTTATTGATACTTCAAGTGCAAAATGATGATATAAAACCTTGATAAAAATGCACTTTTAAGTACTAATAAAGGGGGGAGAGAGAGTGAGAACCATTTTGGAAATTCTTCATTGGAGAGCTTACAAACACCTTCCCAAAGAGTGATTTAGAGTTTTATGAGTGATTTTGAAGGAGAAAAGTGTTGGGGCTGGAATTTATGAAGGGACAACTTGTTTAGAGGAAAGAAGCTTGAGTGATTAAATGTGGGTTCTTGGAGAAGAAGAACAAGCTTGAAGAAGAAATTCTCAAAAACACTTCAAATTGGGTATAAACTTCAAAGAGTAAGACATATTCTTTAACCTTTTCCTTTATTATGTTGATTTTGGTGAGTAATATGAAAGAACCCCAAATTTTAACTTCTAGGGTTCATACATAATTTGGGGAAATTCAAAATTCTAAATAGGGGTGAGAAATAGAGGTCTATTTGACATATAATATATTGGAAATTATGAGAAATTGATGATAATAATTGGGTTCCAAGGCTATGTAAGTTTCAACAAAAAAAAAAAAGGATAAAGAAGGACTTCTCCAATTTGATCTTTGTTGCTTACATGTTGAAAAGAATAGATGTTTGATCATTTTACATGCAAAACATATTCTGAAATTTATTGTATAAGACAAGTACATTTAGAAATTCTTGTGAGCATATATGTGAAATGCTAAATTATGCAACGATGATGTGAGAAAATGATTATAGCTTGCATTGATTATTAGAAAGTGTTTCCATGTAAATTCTTACGTATATTGTAAATGTGTATTGAAGTTAATGTTCATAAAACAAATTAAAAAGAATGAAAAAGGGAAACTTGAGGTGTGCTAAGCTCGCTTTGACATGATGTAAGAATGTTATAGTGCAAATTGGTGGAAATATGAACAATTTAGTAAGAAAACATATGGAGAGAGAAGGGTCTAAGTTTCGGCCCAAATAAAAAGAATTGGGGGAGATATTCTTAAGTGTAAATGTTGTTTAAGCATGCTGAAAATAAACATGTTTTTGGTATAGTTATGGTAATTGAGGAAAAATAATTAGAAATTGTGTTAAAGAAATGTTAGGTTCAAATTATAAAACAAAAGGAAACTTAATGTAAACAAAAGGGAAAACTCTCTTTAGAGCCGGCCATTGAAGAAGAAAGAGAGAGAATATAAATTTGATGCTAATCCTTGGTAAATTATGACTTTAGATGAGTATCTTAAGACTAATTCAAGGGTTGAAACTGAAACTTAAGCATATTAGCGTATTTCTTTCAATTATGAATATACAAGTATAGTAATTATACTAAGTGCTAACTTGAGAGATAGATAGGTAATAAATTCATGTTAACATACAATTTTAGTGAGTAAAATCCAAGGATTTCATGAATGAATTGGGTGAAAAGGGAGCTAGAGGGTTCGACCAAAACAAAGAAATGAAAGAAAGAAATTATGTGTGTTAAACATGTGTACATGGACATGACTTGAAAGTAGTATTGAATTGTTGTATAACATGATTGATATGTTGTGAATATGAGATTGTTGTGGGTTAAATGAAAGAAATTGAAGAAAATGGCCACCATAATTTAGCCAGATGCTTGTTTAGTGGAGTAATGATGTAGAACATGATTCTATGTTGAAAGCTCGAAATTCCCATGAGAAGAATAATGTGACTTGCTTGAGGAAAACTTATAAACGTAGCCTTGATAAGTTTCGGTCTTGTGCAATGACACAATAATGGAAAACAAAACTTGTTATTATCCTTGGAAATTTAAAGAATAAATGTCAAATCCTTTAGTGTCGGGTTCTTAAAAGGTTAGTACATGTTCTATGGTATGTGATATGGGTAGGGGTTGAGATAAAAGAGAGAAATTTGAATTGTGGATGTTGTGTGTAAATGGAAAGGTTGACGAATCTGGACAGATTCGTCTCTTGACTTTCAAAGACAAAAATTCAAGTAGGAGGATGAGGGAATTAAGATCAGTTTCCTTCATAGGAATTGTAGTTTTGGATGTTGACTAACTAAGAAAATTGGTCTTACTCAATTTGGAGCCACAAAACTCTAGTTATGGGTCACCAACCAAGACTGGTTCATGACAGACCCTATAAGGCAGTAGGTCTGATTTGTTGACGAGTAATATCAAGTGTCTTGGGGGAAGAATTGGGTTCTCCTCGCTTCAGAGGACTTGTAGCCCCGTCATTTAGCTTTCTAACGAGACCAACCTCGCTTAAAATAGAGTCCTAAAACTCCGAATATAGTCAAATATCTAAGGAGAAGTCGGAATGCGACCTCTGTTGGTAGATTCAGAAAGTCGCTAAAGCGACTATCTAGATGCATTAAGGGTGAACATTGGGTCCTTTCCCTTTGGAACATGTGATATTATATCTTAGCTTCCGAAAGAAACGAGCCATGTTTGAAATGAAAATTTGTAATGATAACTATGGTTGGACAAAGAATGATGATATTAATGGGTGAAATGAGAAAAACATAAAATATAAAGAAATGAATAATTGAAAGAAAGACCTATATTGGATGTTAATATGGTTATTATGAAATGTATCCTTGAATGAGGATAATTTCCGAGATATGCCTGTGATTTCAGGTGGGACTATAGGCGAGGTGCTGTAGTAGAAGCAGGAGAGCACGAGTAGAGCTTCTACTGCAGGTAGGTGATCTGCACCTATACTTTCTAGTTAAATTCCATGATTTAATATGTTATTAATGTGAAATGTGAATTAGCGAATGTTGGATATTATATAAAAGAATGAAAGTTTGCTTAATGATGTTGTTATTTCGGATAGTATCCCGAAAGTATATGTGTTCAAGGTGAATGGTCTTTTGTGTGTATTGCCAAGTGATAAAAGTATCACTGACATAGAAAATATGAGAAGTGTGATATGTGACATGGACTAGCATACATTTAATGTATGTTAGGGTCTCGGGTAAGGGGATCACCATGCATAGATTAACATACATTTAGTGTATGTTAGGGTCCCAGGTAAGAGGATCACTATGCATCAAAGCCTGCGAGGTGATGATGATACCAGTGAAATTGGTATCAACAATGTGTTAGGCGGAAATAGTTATGGTTGATCTTATGGAATCTTGAATGGAAGTTGAAAATGGAAGATGAAATGGTTTTAGTAGTTGAATGAAAAAGAGTTCCAATGGAAACAAAAACGGAGAAGTGAATAGAATATGAATACATGTTTGCTTTTTTAAATTGTTGGATATTTGTGTTACTATACTTATTATGATATTTAAGTTTCAATAATATGTATTTTGTTTCAAGACCATCACATGCATGACAGGAGTAGATCCTAGCTTTTGTTCACTTTTTGTTATCTAGTTTTAGGGAGTATAACCTTGTATTTTGAAATATTAAAACATTTATATAACTTAATTTGTATAATTGATGTTTAAACTTGAATAGATGAACTTAACTCTGAAATTCATATAATCATGTTCCATGTATGTGTGTTTATCTCATTTATTTCTCTATAATGATATTTGTTATTCAATGTATGTTATAAATGTTGTGGTTGTGATGATGATGATGCTTGTGGGATTGAGACCCAGGACGATTGGGTCATGATTGAGTTATGAGATGTGAGATATTAGAAGTGTAAATAAGGTATATGTCGATAACTTGGGACTTCCTGGTATAAGGGAGACTCTGCTGAAATTTTGGTGGAAATTTATATGAGAACTGGATAAAACAAATTACCCGTATTTTTAGGTACCAAATCGTAGGAAAGTAACTATAAACGCATATGAAAGTATGAGGCATTACATTGAGTATGCATTATGAACACTTTATGAAGTTGTTGATTTACACTATCATATATGTACTGTGCCATACTATTGAATGGAATCTATCTATCAATTCTTGGAATATCATTGTAAAAGGCATCGAGAACATAATGGCTTATAAATTTTTTTACCAATTCCAGTTCTGAATGTTAGGTCATTACACATTGACTTCCCACAAGCTAAGTTATTAATGACCTTGTCGATCGATGTTAATTTTATTCATTCATCCCGATCACCCAACTTGGATTTTTAGGGACCAAGACTAACTCCCTGGTCTCCCTTGAGTTATAACCTGAGATGCTACAAACATAATTTAATCATGCCATTCAATCCTAGTTATCCAGTATGGATACCATTAGCCGAAGTTAATCACATCATTCAATCTTGGTTATCCGATATGGATACCACTAGCTAAGCTAATCACATCATTTCATCATGGTTATTCAATATGGATACCATTAGCCAAAGCTAATCACATCATTCAATCCCAGTTATCCAATTTGGATACCATTAGCTGGAGCCAATCACATCATTCCATCCTTGTTATGCGATATGGATACCATTAGCCGTAGCTAATCACATCATTCTATCTCAGTTATCCGATACGGATACCATTAGCCAAAGCTAATCACATCATTCTATCTCGGTTATCCGATATGGTTACCATTAGCCAGAACTAATCACATCATTTTGTCCCAGTTATCTGATATAAATACCGTTAGCCAAAGCTAATCACATCATTCTATCAATTATTTCATGAGTAACTTTATTCAATCATAATCGAGTGGCAACATTATGTAAAATTTACAAGGATTAACATAAAATAGATAAAGGTGGAGACCACCTACCTACTCCTCCCGTAAAGTGTCCTCGTTCACCTGAAGATCCGATTCTGGTCGTACCTCTTGATACACCAAGTGGTCATTAGTACATTTGCACTAAAATAATTTCAAAGACTATTTCCATACGTATTCCAGAACACACATATACGGCATCTATCATATTTGTATAATCGTATAATGATAATATCACAACAATATATTTATCCTCAATTTTAATGGAGGTTATCCACGAAAATTTTATAGTTTGACTCTAAAGGTCTTTAATGGAACTAGGCCAAACTGACACTGAAAATCATTAATGAAAACGCTGAAAATCATAAACAAAAACTAAGTCATTTTAGACACTCCAAATCATCAACAAAAACTAGGTCATTTCTGACACTCCAAATCATCAATGAAAACTAAGTCATTTCAGACACTCCAAATCATCAACAAAAACTAAGTCATTTCAGCATTGGAAATCATAAACGAAAACTAAGTCATTTATGACATTGAAAATTGTCAACAAAAACTAAGTTATTTCAGACATTGCTTTTTTCCTAGGCTATGCATAAAGCCTATGCCAAACTTTTCCCCTTACAACATACTTCAACCTAGTTTGGATATGGACCACAACCAAATCATATCCAAGTTTATGAAGTAAAGGCGATAAGTAATGTTCTTGTTCCGTGACAATAACTTGTATTCATCAATATTATTAAGGATAACCTATTAATCATCACCACTTTCCCTTTTTAGCTTACTTTGATTTCCTCAAATGTTACATCAATTTCCATTCATCATAGCATGGTGAGGAGTGTCCTAGGCATTTTAGCTTACTATGTACTACCTAACATGAACAAAAGCAAGAATCATGTACTTTCCATAATCTTATCAAGTTTATCACAAGGTTGTCAAACAATACACAATCAAGTCCACAACATGTATATTTTTTTCAAGGGTTCTCCTAACCATTATTCCATGTCCGAACATAGTATTGTCAACAATTGTTCATTCCATTATCCTTAATTATAGTATTCCAATTCATCAACACAAGATTCAATTTCCACCCTATATCTTGTTTCTCTAAGGATGTTTATCAAGCAAAATTTCCTTCATTATTCTTCCTCATGGCCGAATATAGTAGCTCATTTCTTTCTAGTTTACACATGCAATTTATTATTTCTATGACAAGTATGTTCATATTAACATGCTATAATCACACATTCATACACTTGATTCATAATCACACAAGTTCTTCAATCACATAAGCAATAATTCTATTTCAGCTCAAGCATGTTTCTAGGAGCCTAACAAGATCACAATTTACACATTTCATCTCGTTTTATTCTTTTAATTTGGTCAGCCTTTAGTTAGGGTTTATTCATCCATATTCATCATCATTTTTTTTGTTAAAGGTTCTGAAACTCTGTTCTCTTCACCCCCATTTTTCTTCAATCTTCTTATTTAGTCTTTCTGAATCTATAAGTGTAAGAAACCTAAGTCTTTTCCTTTTAAGGTTTCTTCCTCCCCTCGTCCTGAAATCTTAAAGTAACAAGTAGGGAAGTGATGTTATTCTTACCGCATGATTTTATGCAAGCTTTAAGGAAGGTTTTAGTGGTTTTTCTTCCTCTTTTTCTCTTGGTTTTTCTCTCCTTTTGTTGTTCCAGTCGACCCTCTAAACTCTTCTTCTCTTTATGTTTTCGGCTCTCCATCCATTCTCCAACTCTCTTTTTACTGAAGCATTCAAGGGGGTGGCATGCAAGATGGTTTGAATGGGGTTTCTTTGTAAGAGGGGGGGGGCTACTATAGCTAGGGTTGTTGTCGGCTTTGGGGGAAAGGAAAAGTCATTTATTTTTCCTCTCCTTGCATTTATACTCCCTCTTAAATGTGATGGGTTGTGTTTAGGTATTGGTTGTTCTTATCCTTGCTCCCTTTTTGATTAACCTAGGGTCGGTTGTCCCCCCCATGTTTCCCACCTAGAATAAGTCAGTCCATCTTTCTCTTCTTTTTTTTAGGTGTTTACATTAGTTTCTTTGCTTGTGCAATAGCTTCATTGTTATCACAATATAAGGCTATTGGATCAACAATGCTAGGAATCACACTTAGTTTCAATGATGAACTCTTTAATCTAA
>Ga0307518_10001121_pt1 | contig 20112 bp, 18 predicted proteins | sample 25_EM_MG_FD_203889 | JGI IMG/M metagenome (GOLD analysis project Ga0307518, IMG submission 203889) | Populus trichocarpa ectomycorrhiza microbial communities from riparian zone in the Pacific Northwest, United States - 25_EM | ecosystem: Host-associated > Plants > Roots > Unclassified | place...
CATTATAAGATTTATAATGGATGAAGACATAGTCCGTATGGGTAAGAAATTACTTAATTATATAGATTCCCTAGATTAAATAATATAAGCTTCTGGCTGTTACTAACAGCCTCGCATCGGTCCTACCCCATATCTTCTTTTTTAAGGTAAGTATCGCAAATCACTACCGACCGGACCCTTCCACCGGCTGGTTCTGTTTCTAACGTCCGGTGCACTCACACGGTGCACTGAACGCTGTTAGCCACTTCTAGATCATCTAATATAGCAAGCATGGGGTGAGAGCCGTATGCATTGAAAGGTGCACGTACGGTTCGGTGGGGAGTTCACTGACCATCGAGGGACTGAACAACGCGTCCCCATTCGTCGATGGGGGTCCTTGGTAAAAGCGTATTAAGTACTTTAACCGGGAAGATATGCCGGCCCTGAAAAGCCACCTTGCCCCCTTACCCCTTTTTTACAATATATATACATCTATAATGTATATATATAAGTCAAAAAATTTTATATATATGTATATAAAAAAAAAAATGGGACACTTCGTTAGGGGGGAGAAGAGCAGCTTCGCAGGGGGGTTCTTACCCAACAGATACTCCTAGAGATGGAAAACTCGTATACCTCGATTTCTAACAAAGTGTGTGTCCCCCTCCCAAGAAACCCTATGGGCTTCCTAGGAGTGTCGGAGATTGAAGATCCATTGGCAGCAAAGAACTGGAGAATCTCTACTTTGAGTGCTCTGGGACAACCTTGTGCTAACTGCGGTGCTGTAAAAAAGATTGAAATGCATCACCTTAAACACATAAAAACCATGAATGTTAGACTTGACTCAGCCCCTCTTTAGCTACTGGCTACGCCTAGAGTATTTTTTTTAGGAACGTATTGCTTTTTGCATGGCCCGCGAAGCTGGCCGAGTTTTTATATATATATATATATATATATATAAAAAGTAAAAAAACAAAAAAAAAGAGCCGCTTCGCTTAAAAAAAAAAGAGCCGCTTCGATTAAAAAAAAAAAAAAAAAATGAAAGAGGGGCTGCTTCGCTTCCTTTTTACTTTTTACATGTATTTACATGTAAAAAGAAAAAAAAAGAAAATGATGAGCAAGATCAACCGTAAACAAGTACCTCTCTGTGGACCCTGCCATAGGAAGGTCCACAAAGGGACTCATGCTGGAATGTCGCTCCGCCATTTCAACTATATTCGCTGGGAGGGGCAACCTAAATGATCCTAAACTTCTCCAATCATTTAGCGTCATTTTAATTTAATTTACTTATTCACAAACATACTTCTGTTCTGGCAACACCACCTAAGTTTACATCCCATCTCATAGGGTTTGATCAGATGGAGAGCCGTATGCGTCGAAAGGTGCACGTACGGTTCGGTGGGGAGTTCATCAACTTCACATCGCAGGATAAATCTCCAGCACAGGCCCCTGTTTTTTTATATATATATATATAAAAACTTTTTACTTATATATATACATTATAGATGTATATATATTGTAAAAAGGGGACGACTGGGGATTTCGATGAAGTGGGGTTCTTACCCAACCATATCACGGGTAGGTAGTAGTTATTCTAATTATTTTAACTAGCTTAATATCTCGTAGTCGAGTCTGAAAGGACGATCGACCACATTGGATCTGAGACAAGTCCAATGCGTAAAGTACAGCAGTGAGGGATATTGGTCAATAGCCTAACGGCTGAACCAGCGATTTGGAGGAACGTACATTAACATTTGGGATAGTGCGCCGTCTAATAATATATATGCCTGTCGGACCAAGATACCGACTAGGGATGAGTTCAGGTCAACCTACGAATACCTTCAATTGGGTTACTGGCAGAACCTAAGTTCGTGCTCTTCACGGTGAGGAGGGCGACCACAATCAGGTGTTGAGCCGAAGAATAGAGGGACTAGATGCCCACCTTAATCTGGGCCTCTCTTTGATACTTCTGACCCATACGTGTAGGACTTAGTATCCGCTTTAGGTTGGACAACAGGGAGTCGGGGTCGTACTCGTAACCTCATCTCTTAAATACCATACCAGACTGGGCCCAGGCGAGAGACCATAATAGGGTAACACGGCTCTCAGCCGGCATCCCGATCACGCCCTTCAATGGGGGGTCAATAAAAAAAGTGATCATCTTCTCTCCGCTGAAAGCTGTCCAACCTGAACGACCCCCATTCTCCAGGAAGACCAAAACCCTATAAAGCATCAGACTTATCCTCGGCCCTAAAGGGGTGAATCACCCAAAGGCCTTGTAAACCTGGTAACAGGGAGGGGAGTGTAGCATGTCTGAAAAGCGTTTGAGCCGGCGGCCCCTTGTGCCCGGAAGCTAAGAGCACTCGACGCGAGCTAATCGATGCATGGATGAAACAAAAGAACACAGTGTCTCCCAATGTGGGAGTGAGCATAAAGAAACAAGGTAAGGTGGACCCCGTTCTGCACGACAATACCTTAATAAGCTCACGCCTTCTCCCAGGGCTTATTAGTCCCGAGCCCTGGACCGGAACTTAGAAGGCCACAACCGCGGAGTAAGCGGGAAAAGTGTAGCGAAAGCAAATCATCCTAAACATAAGAACTGACGTATATATTAGAATTCGGGATGCGCCTGGAAGCTGCTCGGGGAGAAAACCCGGTCACACTCAGCCCAACTTAGCCTGTCTAGTAATTGACTTCTCTCGCTCTAGATTGTCTAATAGGGTAACCTACGGCCTGAGTTCCTCCAGGTGTACGGAGGCCTCGTAGTACCGCTCTCTCATGAGCATGGCAAAGTGTCCCTCTGCTTTAGTAGAAGGAGACGGGAAGGGGGCTAGCCTGTGATTTCGGGTATAATTAGCTCGAAAACCAAAAAGAACCGTAGAATGCACGGCCTGAAGCGAGAGAGACTTATAAGTTGAAATGAGTAGCCAGTAACTACTCGGGATTCCCTACATTGGGACGCCCTGTAGACCGAAAAGCGGGTCAAACCCTAGGAGATAATCTGAAAGGATGCTCCTAATCGGATTTTCGTTGGAGAACGACCATCATCCTCTCCCCCCATCTCTGATAAGAGATGGGGGGAGGGGGGCCGAAAGAAATGTAACCGATACTTTGGCCTGATACATTGGTATCTCCGCCTTATAAAGGAGAAAACTCCTAGGGCGCTATCATCCGACTCGCAAAGTAGATCCCCAGGAACAGAGTCTCAACACTAGGGACCCCCCTCTTGCCTCGCTATCTTTCTTCACTTCCTGTCCCTCTGATCCTCGGTCTCTTTAGGATACCTACCTTGGCCTGGTTAACAGGTCAGGAGCTGTCTTCTCTCTACTCTAACCTCAGCTCAACCTTCCACGACAGGGGAAGATAATTTTTTTTTACGAACCTGGGTACGTTAGGCTGGAATGCCCTGACGTACCCACATTTAGCCGATGACATCTAACCGACACCCCTTTAAACAAGAATCAGGGTCACACTATTCTCTACGGAGGATACCCACTCTTGACACTGGGGTGGGAGTTAGCGGATGAAGAAATCTCATACCGTTCTGCACGGCCCTAACGGAGATATGTCTCCCCTTGGGTAATGCTAGATCCGTAGCTTCGGATCCTTACGTCAACAGGACTCCCCGTGCGCCGTCTAATAATCTATACGCCCGTCGGACTTAAGTTTCGACTAGGGATGAGTTCAAATTTACTTCACCGCTGGAAAGGGTTCCTTGAATGTGAACCCGCGACCATCGGGGCTCGAGGGGGCTTTACTCGGTGAGGAGGGCGACCACAATCAGGAGTAGGGCTGAAGAGATAGAAGGTTTGGTACTAACAATTTCTGCCGTTCTGGACCTAGTACCTGCTTTGAATGGACAACAGGGGATCGGGGTCGTACTCGTCACCTCATACCTTAAATACCATACCAGACTGGGCCCAGGTGGAAAGCGATAACAGGGTAACACGGTGATTGAGCCGGCATCCCGGTCACGCCCCTCCGGGGGTTGGTAATGTGACCATCTCCTTTCACCGAAAGCTGTCCACCCAAACACCCCTACTCTTCGGGACGATTAAAAACCTATAAAGCATCAGACTTATCCTCGGCCCTAAAGGGGCAAATCACCCTACGGCCTTGCAAACCCAGTAATGGGGAGGGGAGTGTAGCATGTCTGAAAAGCGCCTGAGCCGGAGGTCTATTGTGCCCGGAAGCTAAGAAAACTCAGCGCAAGCTAATCTATGCATGGGTGAAACAAAAGAACACAGTGTCTCTCCCTGTGGGAGGTGGCATAAAGATACAATATGAGGTGGGACCAGTGCGCCGTTTAACAATACTTATGCCAGCCGTCAGAAAACGGTCAGGATGCGCTCATTCAAACCTGTAAAGCATCGAACTTATCCTCGGTCTTAAAGGGGTGTCGCCCTAGGACCTCGTAGACCTGACAACAGGGAGGGGAGTGTAGCATGTTCGAGAAGCGTCGGAGCGGGAACCTAGGGAGTGAAGGTCCGAAGCAAGACAACTCCGACGCAAGCTAATACCCACATGGATCTTTGTAACAAATGTAGTCGTCATCACTCACACCTTGGATAAAGTTTCCGATCTGAATAAATGAATGGAATACTGGCGTTCAGCACCCTTTCTAGGGTGAGACAACTTGCCTCTGAACTACAATAGTAAGATCGGACTCTAAGAACTCAAACAAGCCTTGGGCAGCACCGTTAGGTATCATGGTCCGACCTAACGACTGAGCGCTGCTGTCGACAACCTCGGAGAAAGGGGAAAAAACATATCGAAAGATAAAATATCCTAAATGGGCAATGAGGCGTAATTATTGGAACTCGGGAGAGCCAGAGGCCCGCGCCTACTTTGGGAGAAATAGCGCGGGCCGGGCGGTCGGAGACTCCATAGTAAAGGTAACAACTAATTACTGGTTCTCCGTAGTCTGTTATCTTGAAGGGAGTCAGTGCGATGTTGCAAGATATGATCCCACTAAACGAGATGAGTAATGAGCAGAACGAGATGACGTGACTTAGGAACCTGTCCTGTGACTGGAGCCATCAGAGTACCTAGTGTCCCGCCTGACCCTTAGTTTAGAGCTATTCTACCTGGCGAAGTATCTGAAAGGATGACCTCAGTCGGATCTTCGTTGGAAGATGACCATCAAAAGGAAGAAGTGTGTCTGACAACCAGGCTAGAAGCATACTAAGGCCCACCCGGCAGACCACACTCCGAACTCCGGGATAATCCCATCCGATCCTCACAGCCACTAACTGTGAGAAGGAAGATGCCAGCACAGTGCAGCGACCCACACCACTTCACCTATCAAGCCGAGATTTCGCTACACTCGTACGTTCTGACAACCCTACCTCTGTCCCTTCTGGTAAAGAAATCACAGTGGCAGAAATGACATTCTTCAGCTAACGTTGGAGCTCAATGTTACGAGGTGATACATCGCATGGAGAGCCGTATGCATTGAAAGGTGCACGTACGGTTCGGGGGGGAGTTCACTGCGGTACTCAACGGAAAACTATTCGAAAAGCATGTTGGTCCGGAATCCGGGTTCTTACCCCACTTAGTTGACGCGAACCTTAGTGCGGCTTGCTAACACTTTGGGACTCCTTTTGGTAACACCATCAATAAGCCACCGCCTTCCCCTAAGAGCTATTGGGAGGGGCTCTTGGGATGAACTTGGAAGGCCACAACCGCGGTGTAAGCGGGAAAAGTGTAGCGAAAGCAAACCACCCTAAACATAGAAGTCGACGTATAAATTAGAATTCGGGATGCGCCTGGAAGCGTATCGAGGAAAAAACTCGGTCCCACCCCAACCAATTAGTCAACCATACCGGTTCTATAGGGTAACCTGCGGTTGGGAGTTCCTCCAGGTGTACGGAGGCCTCGTAGTACCGTTCTCTCATGAGCATGGCAAAGTGTCCCTCTGCTTTAGTAGAAGGAGTCGGGAAGGGGGCCAGCCCGTGTTTCAATAAACTGTAGTATGCACGGCCTGGGAAAGAGAGATAGCAGTAGCCACTAACTACGGGTGACCAAACCGCCCATACATCGAGACAATGAAAAGTGGGTCCACCCTTGGAGGTAATCTTAAAGGATGCTCCTAATCGGGTTTTTTCGTTGGAAGACGACCAACATCCTCTCCCCCCATCTCTGATAAGAGATGGGGGAGGGGGCCGAAAGAAATGTGACCGATACTCTGGCTTGATACACTGGTATCTCCGCCTCATAAAGGAGAAGACTCCTAGGGTAATATATCATCCGACTCACAAAGTAAACGCCAGGAAAAAATCTCCATGTTATCACGCAGGGTCTCCTCTTCCTATCTCCCTGACCCGGTGTCCCTCTGATCCTCAGTCAATTCTTGGTATCTACCTTGGCCTAGTTAATAGTCAAAGAGCTGTCTCCTCGCTACTCCGACCTCCGCCCGACTTTCTCTGCCCATAAGCCCGTACCCGTTACTCGAGTGGGAAACACCTGGTGAGCAATTGCCTCCGTGTCGTCACTGTGGAGCCCTACTGGGGACCTTCTAACGTGGACTGGAGGGAGGGTTGCAAATCGCGTCCACTCCTTGGGCCGCCAGGGAACCCTGGGGAGGGTAAAATAACCTCCTCACCCTGATCGTCATGTAGGGCGGACGACCGCCGATTACACCCAAAGACCAGCTGAGTACTTTAACTCACGAAGCTTATCCTGGCACTATCACGAACAGATCCGGAAGTAATTCGTTCCCTTGCAGGCAAGGACTCCGGTCTATTTCGTGGTTGAGAAATAGAGCAGCCAGCATAGAGCCCCAGAGTAACGATAAACACCTCTTAAATCTTTTGTTATGGTAGCACACGGGGGGGAGAGCCGTATGCATTGAAAGGTGCACGTACGGTTCGGTGGGGAGTTCACTGACCATCTAGGGGCTGTGAAATATCACGCGTCCAAAACGTCGTTTGGAGTCCTAGGTAAAAGAAATCTAGTACCTTAATATTGGGATCGAGGACCGGCCGAAAGGGTCACCTGTATAGATGGGGGGGGTTCTTACCCAACTGTACTTCTTGTCACCGTAGGGTTCACAATGGCGAATATGCCGGCATGTCTCTTGCTCACTTCAAATACATAAAATTCCAAGGGGAGGCCAAATGAGCCTAACCTTATAACGTAAAAAAAAAAAAATAACTTCGCAGTCTATACCCGATAGGGAACTAGAGCAAACCCATCATTAGGATGAGGTCTTAGAGTATCAAGAAACACCTCCTAAATCTTTTGTTATGGTAGTCACGGGGTGAGAGCCGTATGCATTGAAAGGTGCACGTACGGTTCGGTGGGGAGGTCACTGACCTCCTAAGGACTGAACAAGTCCTTGGTAAAAGTAGACTTGTACCTTGAATGGGAACGAATACCGACCGTCGAGGTCACCTTAATAGGAGGGGGGTCCTTACCCAACTAATTTGAATAAAGTTCTAGATATAATAGTAATAATGATAGTGCGCCGTCTAATAATATATATGCCCGCCAAACCCCTTGGAGGAGGCTAGAACGAGTCCAGAGAACTTACGGGTTTTAAGACCCGAGCTCACTTCGGAGAAGAGGGCAACTGAATCTCTGAACTGGCTGCTAGGTATTGAGACCATCTTTATAGGGACGCACAGCTACAATATGAAGAAGTTCTGACGCATACTGTAGAGGAAGGCTCCCGCCGGCGGCTCAGGCCAATATGGCCGTACGGGACACCAACCTCGCTCGAAGAAGATCTGACTCGAGTGAAAGGGGCCTCTCCCACCTAAAAGGAAAGAAACTCTCTACCTTCAAGTAACCTTAAACCTCTATAAAGCATCAGACTTATCCTCGGCCTTAAAGAGGCGAATCACTCTAGGGCCTTGTAAACCCGGTAACGGGGAGGGGAGTGTAGCATGTCTGAAAAGCGCTTGAGCCGGAGGCCACACCTGGGCCCGGAAGCAAAGAGAACTCAGCGCGAGCTAATCGCCGTATGGATGGAACAGATGAACACGGTTTCTTATATTACGAGACGGAGTAAAAAGAACTACAGGACTGTATGGCTAACCCCATATTGATAATGCTCTGGCCGCCCCCCTCAGGTTTTTTGTCATGACCTTTGGACATGGACTCGGGCGGCAACCACCCCAAAGTAGGGGTAAAGTGTAGCGAGAGCAAACCATCCTAACCCGCGAAAATGACGTATATATTAGAATTCGGGATGCACCTGGAGCGCCTTTTTCATTGAAGTGCCCATCCAGGTGTACGGAGGCCTCGTAGTACCGTTCTCTCATGAGCATGGCAAAATGTCCCTCTGCTTTAGTAGAAGGAGACGGGAAGGGGGCTAGCCTGCGAAAACGCTCCTAAGAGCGCTAATTGTCCAGAAAAACCTTGACTACACGGCCTGAAGTATGAGGCCCCCTAGCTGAAAAGAGTGGCCACTAACTACTCGGGACTCCTGACCCGGGTATTCGACGATAGGCAATAACCGGGTAAAACACCTAAGAGCTAATCTGAAAGGATGCTCCTAGTCGGTTTTTTCGATGGACTATGACCATCAAAGAGAAGAAATGTGCCCGACACTGGGGCCTAGTACCTTTACTACAGCCCCACAAAGGAGAAAACTCTTAGTTGCCATCATCTTACTCAGGAAACCTACCGCTGAATCCCCGCTGTAAAGGACCCCCCTCTTAGACCTCTTACCTCTTGTCCCTCTGAGCCCTGGTCACTTTCGGACTTGCCTTGATCGGGAAACCGACCAGGACCCAAACAAAACCTTTAAGAACCACATACATACGACCTTAAACCTATAGGCACCACCTCGTGCCATAGACGGTATCCGGGCAGGAGTGCCTGAACAAGTCCGGTCAGATCCCCTCTCCTTGGGTACCTCAAGTCTGCGCTTCATCCAAGAAGCCAACTAAGTTTGGGGGGATAATTAAAATTCTGAAGCGTTAAATCAAGAAAGACGCCCACGCCGGCACCATTAGCGAACCCGGTAGTGTGTAGCCACCTCTTGGCTGCACCACCCGCCTTGGACGATTTTTTTTTACTCGGACTTGAGCATTTTCCGAGCCTTATTTGGCTCCCAAGTATAGTAGCTGACAAGTCAGACACTTGGGCTGTTAGGTGACTACCTCTCCCAGGGGAAACAGTCGACCGGTCAGCAAGGTGCGAGCAGGAACTAGTAATGGGAGGACTCATCTGGTACCAATACACCGTAGCTACGCTACTAAAAGCCATGTATCGAATGGGGTGGCCTGGATGCGGAGTCCCACCCATTGCCAGGAGCGCGCTGAAGGGGTAACAACCCAACCACTGTGAGTGAGACAGTGCCATGTGGGTTAACACACCAGGCTGAAGAGCCCGTGTTAATGGGTTATATACAAATACTCCCGAAGCTGGGGCCAGAGGAACTCCTCGGAACATGAAAACCCAAAGCAGGGAAGACCAAGACGCAGGACAAGCGTAAGCGCCAAATAAGAAAAAACTACAATGAAAACAAATAAACATAATAATTTTAAATTGGGTCGCAATCCTTCCTGCTGGCGCAAGAAGAGAAAGCTGAAATTCACGCTCGCTAACATATCCTGTGCAACTACTTCGTCTACTTTGGTTTCGCCTAGCCCAAAAACTAAAAAGCCTACTCCGGCTGAAATTATTCTCTCTCTACTCCGTAAGGACGCGGCTGGTAAATATACCAACGTTTTTGAAATCCTCGCATCACCTCAGGTCCTCAAACTTGGATACGAGGTCATCAAGTCCAAGCCGGGGAACATGGTCAGAGGTGTAACTCGGGAAACCCTAGACGGGATCACTACTGAATGATTCGAAAAACCTCGCGTAAACTACTCGCTGAACGCTTTAAGTTCCGTCCAAACCGACGTGTCTACATTCCCAAAGCAAACGGGAAAAGCCGACCACTAGGAATTGCTTCGCCCCGGGACAAGATCGTTCAGCAAGCGATGCTGATGGTAATGGAAACCGTTCTGGAACCAAAATTCCACCCCTCTTCCCATGGCTTTCGCCCTCGCCGTGGTTGTCACACTGCCCTTGAAGCTGTCAGAAAGTGAAATGGGGTCCCCTGGATAATCGAAGGAGACATCAAGAGTTTCTTCGACTCCATCGACCATCACATCCTAGCCCAACTACTGAGCAGTCATTTCGCGGAGAGACGACTCTTCAACTTATACTGAAAGCTAGTTCGGGCTGGATATGTGGAATTTAGCGATAAGAAACGCACCTACATTGCTGCCGATGTAGGTGTCCCCCAGGGCGGAATAGTCTCTCCTCTACTCTCTAACCTAGTGCTTCACGAACTAGACTTGTACGTGGAGAAACTTAAACTCTCTAAGGAATCTGCCTCGCTAGGCCACTCACCTTCCATCCCAAACCCTCTCTACAAAGCTGCCACGTACCGGATTGGTGTGTATAAGGAGACCAGTGCTAGAACGGACCTATCCCTAAAGGAGAGGAACGTAGCTAGAGCCCGCCTTCACACTACACTCCAAGAAAGAAAACGTCATCGACCTTGACTCCCGAACCCCAGTCACACTAAGCTGGAATATGTCCGCTACGCCGATGACTGGCTAGTAGGGGTCTGAGGGCCGAAATCTCTGGCAAAAACTCTCCGTAGGACACTTGGTTCCTTTCTTCAAACCCTTGGTTTAACCCTGTCAGAGGAAAAAACTCTTATCACCAATACACAATATGGTAGAGTTAAGTTCCTTGGAACTCTCATCAACCGTATCGTCATTATGAGAGGGCCAAAACGCCGAGCTACTGGAAACCTCTGACTGGCAGTCCCTCTCAAAACTCTCGCTACTCGGCTCCGCCAGAAGGGTTTTTGGAAACCAAGCCCCAATGGCCCAATTGCCCGTAGCATTACTAATCTCATTCCCCTTCCTGAAAGGGACATAATTCTACGCTTCAGAACAATCCTGGCTGGGTTCATGAACTACTACTGCTTCGCTGATAACATCGGTTCTCTTATCTACATCTTTCACCTCCTACGGATGTCCCTCCGGAACACCATATGTCGAAAAAATGACATGGGACCACGCGAGTTCTTGGCCACATATGGCCCTAATACCACTATCCGAATCATGCGGAGAGACGGTAAATGGGTTAGCCTTGATTTCGCCCCTCCCCAGTTCCAGCGGGCTCCTTGATCTTTCAAGGTCGACCCCCAAAGCGATCCTTTAAAAATCAAGGACTGAAAGATCTCTACGCTCTCTGCTCTTGGCCAAAATTGTGCCAACTGTGGAAGAACGACAAACATTGAGATGCACCATATCAAGCACCTTAGAGGGGTTAATGCCAAGCTTGACTCCTTCGGGAAAGCTATGTCAAAGATCAATCGTAAACAGGTGCCCCTTTGCTCTGACTGCCATCTCAGAGTCCACAAAGGGGGAATACGCCGGTATGTCCCTGGCCCACTTCCAATACATTAAGTACCAGGGTGAGGCCAAATGAGCATAGCAATTTTCAATCGGTTAATACCATAGCAATTTATTCAATCGGTTAATGCTTCGTAATTTCACAGCAATGTATGTAATGTAACTACCCCAGGCCTACTCTGCCTGGTGGTCTCAAAGTTTTTTTTGGATCTCCTAGATCATCTGCTATGGCAACGCAGGGTGAGAGCCGTATGCACTGAAAGGTGCACGTACGGTTCGGTGGGGAGTTCACTGACCACGGGGGATTAAAAAGCGCGATCACACTCGCCGGTGTGAGTCCCTTGGCTCCGGCGATAACCCGGACACCTTAACCGCTGGGGGGGTTCTTACCCAACACGTTATATCTAAATGTCTTGACCAAATCACGTGCCAGCAGTCGCGGTAAGACGTGGAAGACTAGTGTTATTCATCTTTAATAGGTTTAAAGGGTACCTAGATTGTATATCTTGCCTGGTAAGGGAACAGATTTACTTGAGTTTATAGTGAGGAGGGGAGTATTTTTGGTGTAGAGATGAAATTTTTTGATACCATTAGGACTGGTAAAGGCGAAGGCAACCTCCTATGTAAAAACTGACGTTGAGGGACGAAGGCTTTGGTAACGAACAGGATGTGCGACCAGCTAAGCCAAGTTATAAATTACAGAAGATAATCTGTATTGCATTTCGTATTGCATTAGCCATATTAGATAAGCATTATTTTAGTTCTTGAATACTTTTAATAGACCAAGAAACTATTCGGGTAACCGTTTTGTTTAAAGCTCTAAGTAAAGCTTCCCTCTACCCCCCTCACCCCGGGGGGGAAGAGGAGAGAGAGGGATGCCTATGGCTCATTTTCTATGGTTAGAGAAATCGAACCAATGTAATTAAAACTTCGTTAACAGAGGGGTTCTAGTGTGTCCTGGACTAGATCAATACGAACAGATTGTAACGAAGTAAAGTTGGAACCTAAGGAAAATATTGATTTATAATTTGGAACTGGGTAATGCCTATGATCTGCTAATACTAGCTAGGTTTGTAGTAATATAAACTAATGATCAGAGGTAAGAGGATAGCGCCAAAAGCGAATGCAATTATGTAATGTAATTGATAGGTTTTGCTCAGATAGGGCTTGTAAACCACTTGAAAGAGTGCCCACTTGCGTATAGGTGTTAATTTTAAAAATTTATTGTAAACTAATTGATTGTAATGAGTCTAAGAAATAGAAGAGGTAGGGCTAGCTCAGGGACCTAAGCAACCAACTGGGCGCAGGACGAACCAGTCGTGAGGTGTGTGCACCGTCTAATGATATATATGCCCGCCAAAACCGGCGGAATAGGCTAGAACGAGTCCAAATAACCTGCGAAGGAGACTCACTTGTCAAATTCGGGCTCTACTCGGTGAGGAGGGTGACCACAATCAGGAGTAGGCTGCCAGGTGATGAGCTTTAGGTATCTACAACCTGCAGGAGTGCGCCGTTTAACATTATATAAGCCTGTCGACTTAAATTCGACTAGAATCGTTCCATGACTCGTCTCAATTACCTCTGCGCTCCAAATTGAGACTCCCGGGGTGAGGAGGGCGACCACAATCAGTCGGGAGAAGAATACGTGTATTGAAGGGTCCGTAATCAGCGGGCAGCCGGCAACTCCCCAAAGCAGCTCAGGATGTGGGTGCAGTCACCGCAAGAGCGTGCGCCATCATTTGAAGAGAATACCAACACTGAATGTGGGGCAGGAGCCTCCTTTAATAACTACGTTACACGAGTGACAAACTCTATAAAGCATCAGACTTATCCTCGGCCCAAAAGGGATGAATCGCCCTAGGGCCTTGCAAACCCGGTTAACGGGGAGGGGAGTGTAGCATGTCTGAAAAGCGCAGGAGCGGACCATAGGGGTAACGGCCGAAGCAAAGAATACTCAGCGCGAGCTAAAGTACGCATGGCTACAAGAGACGGATATGGGTTTGGACTGAATACTTTGGGGTAAGGCCGACTCGAACCTCCCGTTCGTGAGGCTGGCGACCCGGCGTGGTGCTTCCAATAAGTACTGGTCGTCTGATCCCCACAAACGCCCATAGTGCCCCACATGTTTTTTCCTGCGACATGTGGACTGGAACGGGCACTAACCCGACTAGGATGAAACTAGTTTTTAACAAAAAATATATATATATATATATTATTTTTTTTGTAAAAACAAGTTTTTTATATTTTTTTTATATACATGTATATAAAAAAAAACACAAAAAACTAGAAATTATCTCGAAAGAAAACTAGCCTAAACGTACAATTGACTTATATAATGGAACTCGGGAAGTGCCTGGGCAACGCCGATTTACCAACTCGGACAGGTACTCGGAGACCTCGTAGTACCATACTCCCTCCAACCCCCTTTGATGGACTCATAGTGGAGCCGCCAGAATTGCGTCTGGCTGGCTCTTGTCTGTATAACGCGCTTGGTAGGCGCAACTCATTTGCGAATTAGTAACCCGCAAGCCTGTTTTATCGGGACTTAATATCTCCCTTGCAATGAATGCTGCGTCCCTTTATAGGCATCGGATCGTTGGAATAAGAAAAAGCCCAGGGAGTAATCCCACCGGCTAATTGTCGGAGCTAGACCCATGAGGCCTAGAAGTGTCGGCCCTCGAATCCGGGTAATACGCACTTTCACTTTCGCGAACTAGCTATAGTACCGCGCTTGTGCACGGGGCTGAAGATAATCTGATGTCACCTTGTACAGACAAGTTGGGGCAAATTTGCCCCTAATCGTTGGATCGAGCATGGAAAGGGGGTCAGCCAGTTACAACTCAAACCCGGCTTGCGCGTCTCAGGTACCATTTCAAAGTGATCCTCTTGATGATTAAAAACGTAGCCACTAACTGCGGGGATCAGGCAAGGGCTCAAACGTCATTCGAGTCAGCCCCATCTTCATCGCTGCCTCCCGGATCCTCCTTTGTCCTGATCTATCTGTAGTAACCTCCGAATCTGGGTCCCTGAAATAATCTTATTTAATAAGTGGAACTCTGTTGCAGCAGAAATGTCTGCAGATCTTTTATGATCTACGCCGTCTCGTATCAGATAACTGGTGGAGAGCCGTATGCATTGAAAGGTGCACGTACGGTTCGGTGGGGAGGTCACTGACCTCGGTGGGATTAAACAACGCGTCCTAGTCGTCGTCTAGGGTCCTCGGCGCATAATCGCGTCGCAGACTGAGGGGGTCCTTACCCAACTTTATGATTGATGTGCAGCGTTTAAGTAAAAAAGTAAAAGCAGTATTTAAAATAGTTCAGCATTCTCGTGACACCGAACTACTTAAGAGTTTTGCTGAGTATCTTGGTTGCGGTAAATACTCTTCAGAGGGGTCAACTGTTAATGCAGGTGCTTTTATCGTAAGAAAATTAGTAGACCATGATGAAAAAATTATTCAATTCTTTGACAAGTATCCTTTACAAGGTGTTAAAAGATTAGACTATGCTGATTTCAAAAGAGTAGTGATGCTAATGAAAAATAAAGCACATCTTACAGGAGAAGGATTTGAGCAAGTTTGAGACATAAAGTCCAAAATGAATAAAAATAGAAATAATGAATCCACACAATAAATTTAGACTATATAAATTACAACAATACTCCTTTTCCCCCGGCTACCTTTCTTTCTTTGAAAGAAAGTCTGGGGGGCTGCTTCGCTGGGGGGTGAATGAAAAGAAAAATAATAAATTAAAATTAATGCTTGAGCCGTGTGCGGTGAAAGTCGCACGCACGGTTCTTAGGGGGGGAAAGTCCGTGAGGACCTACCTATCCCAACTAGATACCCCAGTAGTCTTGGCAGAAAACGCTGAATGCCATAGGTTACCGTGACCCTACAATTTATTATATCTTCCCTGCGCAGTCTCTTTACTTTTTTATTCAAAAAGTTTTTATCTAAAAAAATGTATATATATATATATATTTTTTTTTATGTAAAAACCGGCGGAGCTGGAAAAGAGGTTGCGCAGGGAAGCAATAGATATATCTATAAATATATGTATAAATATACCTAAAAATATATTTATATGTATAAATATCTTTATATTCATACTTATAATGATTAAAGTTATAATGTCATTATAAGTCATTATAACTGTCACTATAAGTATGGTTTAACTAGAATATATTTATATTCATACTTATAAGTATGGTTTAACTCTTTTAGGTTGTAGTGGTGGCCTATAAATGAAAGTGTAAGCATTCCACCTCAAGAGTAATGCGGCAACGCAGAAACTGAAATCATTAGACCGTTTCTGAAACCAGTAGTGAAGTATGTGTGCGACGTGAAGTGAATGTTAGTAATGTGGTTATTCCACTGGGTTAGTTCTCGGCCCCAACACTACTTGCACATGCTAGTTAGTAATATAAAGTATGAAGCTGCAAGGACAATGTAACTCTGCCTTTAATGGTAATGAAGTAGTCGGTGAGCTTCGCTGAGCGGAGGTAGCCGGTACTCCAGAGTGCTAGTGTAATGTAAAATATGGAGAGCGAAAGCAAAGGTAGCGAATGACGCTTCGTAACACTAAAATTAAGGATAATAATGGGTCTTACATACTGACTCGTTAAGAGAACAATAGTATCCTTCGGAGTAAAGTTACCCTCCTAAGTTTTATAGTAGTGCTAACATTTGAACACGGTAAACCCTAATCCTTCCTAATCGAAACACCGTTTATGTAAAGCGAGTTGTGTCGAAAGGAGGCGTTCTATATATTAAAGTGAACGTATCGGGGTGAGGGCAGAGGAGAAGTTAAAAAGCGAATGCCAAAATAGAGACTTCGATTGAAGTAAGTTTTTATTTTGGATAAAGTTACATATTAAATCATTAATAAAGTCGTATTCTATACTGTAATAAAAGTAACACAATTATATTGAAGGGTTAATGCCTTAACATGTCATCCGAATGGGTAGTGACCCAAGAGCTGAAACCTGAGTGAATGTCTCCTCTAAGATCGCGGATATATTGTAGGTGTGCGAATATAGCCAGGCCAACGCCTGAGGAAATCGTACTTATTATATACATAGGTACACTGCGTGTGTTTAAACCTTGTGGTTGGATTCCACTTATTGATTGTAATCAAGAACGGGAGCCTATGTGGACACCAGATTATGAAACTTAGCTATTGCGGACAATTTAAACCAGGTGGTTCGACTCCACATCCAGAGTGTCAATACAGGCAATTCAGAAACAGGCCTACTTGGTCTACGGGCTCCTACTAAAGTGCTAATCCCTCTTTAGAAAGGTTTACGGAACCATGGGTAAAGTATTAATTCTTTATTGTTTACAATAATAAACTTCAATATTAATTGGTGGTAAAATTTGCATTTTTGGATTATATTTTGGAAGTAAGTTCTCCCTTAATGAGGACCTTGGCTTGCTTTGGTGCGCCGTCTAATAACTTATGTGCCCGTCATAAATATGACTAGGAAAAGACAAAAAAACCTTCAGATGACCAAAGAAGGTCAGGCCTATCGCTCTGATTAGCAACAGAGATCCTCTTCAGAGCTATATGACCTCTGAGCGAGCAGCGTGGGGAGGGCGACCACAACCAGCTGCCCCGCTACGATAGAATTAGGTTAGAGACATCATATCTCACAGGTACTACACAAGAGCGCCCTGCCTTTTGCTTTGCTCGTCTTGCGTACCCCATAAGTCTGAGGTACAGGGGAGTAGGGGACGTGCTCGTATCCTCATCTCTTAAACATCATACCAGACCGAATCCAAAGGAAAGACGCATCAGCAACGGAGATCCTAGCGTCTCCTTCTGGAGGACCTCTCCTTATGACCTAACCCTACTCGGGGTACCTTTAAAACCCTATAAAGCACCAGACTCATCCTCAGCCTTAAAAGGGTTAATCACCTTACGGCTTTGTAAACCTGGTAAACAGGGAGGGGAGTGTAGCATGTCTGGAAAGCGAGAGGCCGGAACTCTGCCTAGGGTCGGAAGCAAAGAGAACCAATCGCAAGCTATAGGTTACATGGAAGGAACAGATAAACGTCGTTGTGCCCAGCATGCGCCTATGAGAAAAAGTTTTAGGACGTGAGGGAGACAATAACACCGTCGCAAAAAAATGTACCGGTGGCGAACGAGGCGACACAAATCACGATGGCATAGCCCACCGCCCCGATGTTTTTCGAAGCGACATCGGGACTGTCTTCGGTGGGGACTAATTCCGGAGAAGGAAAACAAACGTAGCGAAAGCAATCCTTCCTAAATAACCGCTAAAGACACATAAGTTAGAATTCGGGATGCCCCCGGAAGCTCGAGACACAGCCACCAACTGTGGTCTCGCACACGTAATGGATATATGAGCTGGTTCCTCTTTTGAGAACCTTCCTAAACCATGGTGTACCTCCGAGGGTACGGAGGCCCCTAGTACCGTAAGATTCATCTAACTAAACAGAGTAGATAATCAAGGCGCGGAAGGGGGCTAGCCTGTATTAGGAGAGCAACTTGCTTATACGCGACTCTCTGAATCCTTTCTCGCAGATGAACCACTATTTAACTGACCAGAGTAAACAGCACCTGCACGTTCAATCAGTGGCTGTCGCACTAGTACTGAGTACACTAGTCATACCCCCTGGTTCTAGATAGAACTCTTCTGCGAAGAGGCCATTCTCTGTAGATCCAACGATCGGCAGCTCTCAGGCTCCAAATGTTTGCATGTGAAAACATGTAGAGAAGAAGAAGAACCATAAATAGCCCCTTGGTGTCCATCCTCGCACCCCGTATGTAGCAAAAGAAAATGCCTCAGACCGCGAGCAGCATACCTGGCGAACCACCATCCAGGCTCAACGGAAATTGGGAGTCTGTCATGTATCGAACTTTGAGCCGATTCCGGCTTCGACGACCCACTACCCAAGGATAGACCTCCAAACTTTCGAGACCAGCTTTTAGATAAATCGGAAAAATATCTGACCACTCAAATTCCCAGTCGGAGAACAGGTGGCTTCGAGTTCCCTTGCAGGCAAGGTCTCCGCTGGGAAAGTTGTAATTTTTGAGTAGTTCCCTGGTACCACGTTAGAACGGGCCGAATCTTAATCTTCTCTAGATTATCTGCTATACAAATACAGGGTGAGAGCCGTATGCATTGAAAGGTGCACGTACGGTTCGGTGGGGGGATCACTGACCTTGAAGAGCAGGCAACTGCCACGCGTTCAAGAGTTTACGCCGCTGGAGGCTCTAGATGTGCCTGTCCGAGTCTCTAACGATAGATTAGTACCGACAACCATCCGAATCAAGGGGGCTCCTACCCAACTATAAACGCTAAGATAGTAATATGTATATGCTATTTTAGTAGAGCGAGAAAGAATAATATACATCGATTAAGATAAAATATAAATAAAAAAAAGAAAATGAAAAATAATGCTCTAGCCTTTGGCAGGACCACAAACAAAACTACAAACAAAATTCTCTCCACTTAATCCTTGATTTATTACAGGGTTTACAGATGGAGAAGGTAGCTGGGGACTTTCAATGAGTAAAGACTCTACGCGAAAAACGGGCTATAATATTAGCCTTAAATTTACTATTGGCCTTCATGCTAATGACATAGCTTTACTGGAAAGAATAGCAGCTCAATTTGGAGTTGGAAATATATCTATAGACTCAAATAATTTAATACGATGGCATGTCAGTTCTGTCAAAGATTTAGTTAATGTGATTATCCCGTTTTTCGAGAAATATCCTTTAATTAGTCAAAAACGGGCTGATTTTGAATTATTTAAGCGTGTAGTTGAGCTTGTAAACAATAAAGAACACATGACTCAGGCTGGCTTACAAGAAATTATAAATATTAAAGCTTCGCTTAATAATGGGAATTTAGGTGAATTGAAAGTTATCTTTCCTGACACTAAACCCGTACCTAGACCTTTAGTTAAATTTACAGAAATACCTGATCCTAATTGATTATCTGGGTTTACTGATGCTGATGGTTGTTTTTACGTTAGTGTATACGACTCGCCTAAATCAAAATTAGGTGAGGCAGTTCAACTAGTGTATATTGTAACTCAGCATACTCGTGATCGGGAATTAATGGAAGGTTTAATAAATTACTTAGGTTGTGGTAAATATAGTATAAGGAAAGAGGCTGGTGATTTTAAAGTACTTTCTATCACAGATATAAATGAAAAAATAGTACCCTTTTTTTCAGAATATCAACTCCTCCCTCCCCCCCGATTACCTTTCTTTTTTCTAGGCTGGCCCCAGCTGCTTTTCGCGAATAGCAAAAAAAGAAAGTTTGGGGGGTGATCACTTTTCTTTTTTTTTCGGCCTGCGAAAAGCAGCTGGCCAAAAAAAGAAGCAAAGAAGCAAAAGCAAAAAAAAAAGAGACACTTCGTTAGGGGTAGGGATAAAAGCCTTAAATTTTTCTGATTTCCGTACTGTAGCTGAAATCATGGAGATGAAAGGTCATCTAACTTCCTCTCCCCCCATCTCTGATAAGAGATGGGGGGAGGGGGCCGAAGGGTTAGAAAAAATAAAAACAATAAAAGCAGGAATGAATAAAGGTAGATTTTAATCTAAAATAAAAATACCTACCTCCTTCCCCCCAACCCCTAGGTTGGGGGACACCACCCCCACCCCCTTTCCCCCTCACTCCCCCGGCCCCCCTTACCCCCCCACGTGTGGGGGGAGAAGAGAATGGGGCTTTTTACAATATATATACATCTATAATGTATATATATAAGTAAAAAATTTTTATATAT
>Ga0307518_10001122_pt1 | contig 20111 bp, 31 predicted proteins | sample 25_EM_MG_FD_203889 | JGI IMG/M metagenome (GOLD analysis project Ga0307518, IMG submission 203889) | Populus trichocarpa ectomycorrhiza microbial communities from riparian zone in the Pacific Northwest, United States - 25_EM | ecosystem: Host-associated > Plants > Roots > Unclassified | place...
GGTGGAACCCTGCAGTAAGCCGAGTCTATACCTCTTGTATATGGTGTCCTCATTGTTTCCTAGGTTGAGTACCGTAAGTGAACGATTTGAAACCCTCCTCCCCGGTTGGAGTCGTCTTCTAACGTGCCCACAGAGGCCATGGACCGAATTCATCGTCTCGGTCAGCACAGGCCTGTGCAGGCAATCAAACTCATTGTAGAAGATAGTATCGAAAGTCGTATTGTTCAGGTATGTGTAGCACCTCAAATGACATCCATTCCATATTTTACCGTTGCTCGTAGTTACAGGAGAAGAAGTCTGCTATGGTGGACGCGACCCTCTCCACTGACGATTCAGTACGTGCTTGATCTGGAAGTTTTTTTTTGTCTAACCGGTTTGTTAGGCCATGGGTCGGTTGACCCCCGAAGACGTGCGTGGTTCACTTTCACTGCTTGCTCATTTTTACTGATCGCCGTGCAGCTAAGTTTCTTGTTCAGGGTGAGTTATAGGCACCACAGACTTCTAATATATCGATGCCAATTGTACTGAACAGCTTTAAACTTTTCTTTCGTGAATTTCTAAATGGAATATATGTGATACATAGGATCTCAGTTGCATATATCCACGTCCTTGGAATAAATGTGTTTGGATGCGGAGGAATAATAGACGGCCAGCCAATGTACACCAGTGTGATTACCTTTCAATTACGCTTTCTATCCCCATTTTTTCATTTGTGAAGAGCCTTAGCGGCCGGGCATGGCAGAACATTGTATTCCCGGATGCACCCGTCTTCGGTACAGCGGGATATCTCATGCTACTCTTCTCCGGTAATGGGAACTAATAGGGGGAATGCGTCATGCCGCCCCATTGACTCTTCCCGTCCCTCATTCGTTGGATGGGGACTACCGTCTCGAATAATGTGTTTTAACATGGCCAGAACGCGATCTTCCAGGATAAGTTGAGTTTCCATCATAAACACCATATTGTCAGGTGGAAGCGCTGTTGACTTTGAACGTTGGTCGGGCTTCGGTGCTACACTCATTTCTGTGTTTGTTGTAATTAGGGCGGCGCCCTTTGAAGAGGGATCCAGAGAGACTGGCGCAATATATTGAGGTGACATACTCAGATGAATGTGGCGGAGGCCTACCGACTGTGAGACGAACCCTTGTCCGTCCCATTACCAAGCGTTGATTTCTTGCCCAACTTTTGCTACCCTCACCTGTGATAGAAAAAGTGAATTCTATGTGGGAAGCGTGTATTGCCTGAAAACGGTTCAAAGGGATATCACGGCGATGGAGCAGTAAACTCACAACTATTTCCCATCATCTGAAGTCACTGCTTCAGTTGAGACGGATGAAGCATAGGCCCATGAACGGTTGTAGATCGTATGACATCGCGCTCTGCGAATCCAAGACTCTGCGCGTGCTGAGGGTCGTCCCCAGCCTTTTGTCGCGCCCATCGGATAAATTGAAACGAGGAAGAGAGGACGAGGAAGCCATTCCAGTCCATCCTACATGTGCCTCCTGCCGCAGATACTGACTTCAAGTGCACTGCAAGACTTTGTGGACGCTATATGTACATAAGCGATGATGAACATCAAGTTGCGTTGACCTCACACGTTCAAAGCACGCAGGTACCATGGATCGTGCTAGCAGGGGTTCGTAAATCGATACTGGCAGGTTCACAAGGGAAGACCTGAGGGATAATACGCGTTGAATGCGCGCCATTCGGGGCATGGTCCTCTCGGCGGAAGTCTTCGTTTCGCTGTCCTGCCGTAGCATAGAACTGAGAACACTACTACAGTAGAACTTCTCATAATGCATGGCGTCGGGCGGTCCAAATTCTTGATGCACTAAGAGGGTCATGCACTGAGGCACCTAATACTCCCGACTTTTAAACCTAATTAGGTACAACCCCGGCAAATGTCGTTGTTCTTAATTAGGTTCCTTTCCGCTTTCCTCCCAACACCAGCAATAAATATTGCCCCAAACACTGCTTTACCTTGGTAGAAAACTAAGCCTGGTGTAGGTACTAGGTACTGCTCGGCACGTGCTGAGCCGGTTGGCTCATTCCTGCCGGACCCGTGCTCCCTGACCGGAGTTTTAATATCAACATCTTCCAACACTGTCTTCTCACGCATCTCTGTTCCTTCCCATCATCACCACCAACGTCGAGCACGCCGGCGAGCGTGCTCGGCACTGTACGCGCCATTCTTCTCGACCACAGGCCTTCTTGGTCTCTATTGTGCCCCTCGCCGTTGCCTCCTCCTTCCTGTCATCACCACCAATGTCGAGCATGCCTGCCAGCGTGCTTTTGGCGCTGTATGCGCCGTTCTGCTCGACCACAGGCCTCTCTGGTCTCTATTGTGCTCCTCGCCATTGCCTCCTCCTTCCCATCATCACCACCAGCGTCGAGCATGCCTGCCAGTGTGCTTTTGGCGCTGTATGCGCCATTCTGCTTGACGACAGGCCTCTCTGGTCTCTATTGCACACCTCACCTTCCTTTACCATGGGCTATGCCCTGTACCCCATTGTTTATCTTCTTGCCACCCACCTCTATACTACGCTCACCATATGGACAATCCCTCTTTGTCATCGCTCCAATTTTCCAAGTAAGTACAACATCTCTTTATCATTGCTTTGATTATTGAAGTAGTGATTTTCTTAACCGTATTTCAGACGCCTTGACCATAACTATATTGAATATTGTCTCTTGTCCGCATTACTGTTGCCTGACATAATGCGTACCCATTTTCTCATGGTGTGTCGCTATTATTATTATTATTATTACTGAGGATTTCACTTGAAGGTCAATCATTTTTTTATCTCTATGTAATTGGCATCGGCTGTTGTAATCAATATTATGAAATGCTCTCTAGAAAGGCAATGAAGTGCTGTCAAAGTTCATTATCTGATCAGTGAGCTCTTTCCAAATGGCTTCATTACGGAAGGCATTATGGAAGTCAAGCTCTGGAACTGGCATAGTGCCAGGTAGACTCTGAGTGGCAGTGCTCATTCCCATTGTAGGGTTAGTCCCTTTGCTGGTTCCAGGGTCATTGTTGCCGACTTGTGCCTGCAGTGTCGGATGTGTTGGTTCCTTGCTAGCTTGTTCTCCACTGCCCTGTTTGCCACTAACCTGTTCTTCGCCACCCTGCTCTTCGCCACCCTGCTCTCCGCCACCCTGCTCTCCGCCAACCTGCTCTCTGCTGACCTGTTCTTCGCCCCCCTCACTATCCTCATCGTTGACTGTGGCTGCACTCTTGACCTTTTTTGACCGCCTAAGTGAATCCTCAGAATTAGCTGCTGTGCTGCGTATGCGCTTTTTACCCTTATCAGAGCGAGTTCGGTGGGAAGGCTCCATGACAGCGCTGCTTTCAAGTTGTTCATTTCTTTCTCATCGAAGTTCCTCAAATTCTTCATCAGTCAACTCCTTCCAGTAAGTGGCTCCCATCTCCCATTTCCGCAGCAACAATTCTAGTTGAGACAGGGAACTTGATGCACTGCTCAGATTTGCGAATGGAATAGTCGTTGGCCACCCTTCCACAGCAACCTAGTTGAGACAGGGAACTTGATGCACTGCTCAGATTTGCGAATGGAATAGTCGTTGGCCACCCTTCCACAGCAACCTGATAGCATGTGACAATGTTTCGAAAGTAGTGTGCCCATTGCATTTTCGCATTTGGATCATCAGTAATCTGCTCTGGGTAAGATTGTCATGTTAATACACTGCCTTCTATCATGTACTAACAGTACCCACGAAGTTTCTGATTGACTATCTGGCGAATGGTACTGCAGATCTGTGAAACCCGCTGCTGGTGGTTTTGGGCAGCCCCTGCTAATATTAGTCCTTGGTTTATGTAACATGAACTCTGTATTCACCTTGTATACCTTGAGCTGCAAAACCTTCCATCTTGCTAACAAGATCTTGTGCGTCAACACCCATCACAGACCCCATGAAGTCTTCAACACCTGTAGTTGCAAAGGCAATTCCACAAAGGGGGAGATCTGTGGTGCCACGTGCGGCATAAAGAACTGCTTCAATGCCAGTGCATGATTTAAGACTGTGAAGCTTGAAAATGGGATTAAGTTCATTCGCCAAACATTAAGTATGGCACTAGTACCTCGGTTTCAATAGCCTTCAGTGTATGGGTGGCATCGTTGATTTTACCTCTCATCGTGGCCCGCACGCCCACTGCTTTATTCTCCCTCAACTCACCAAATTCCTCGATAAGTTGTTCCTTGTCGACAGCTGAAAGTTCCCGGTACCACACCGCATTTTCCTTGACAAGTTCAGGTAGGGCAATCATTCTGACACCTATGAGAAAATGGTTAAAGCACCCAAAGTATGAACCCAAATCACATACCGTTCTCGTCATTGACTACTCGTTTAGTGCCACGCATCTTCCAGCAAAATGCATTCCACGCATTGATTTTATGTCGCCGGGAGCGTAGCTTTGTATGACCTATATAGAGATCATTCTCGACGCGGCGAATACTCTTGTGGTGCTTTGCTGCAATCGTCTTCGTCATCTGGTCAAGCTTCTGGGATGCATTATTCAGGTCAGTTCTAAATTTGTTGGCCTTCTTGCGCTGATTAAGTTTTAATACAGCCCGTGCCTCCGCGCTGAGAATGACCTTGGTGCGTGGACGTGTCGGAGGCTGAGTGCGTCGCTGTGTCCCAGCTTTCAGCACTAAAACAATTTGAGAGACCATGCAGGGGGGGCGAGCGAATCAGGCCGTGCACATGCTGGTATTTATCCATTGGCAGTGGCAGGGAGAAAGCGGTAAAGCGGTATATTTGGACCTAATGAAGCTAATTCGAGTGAAGGTGGAATGGAGATCTACTGGCTCAGGACAAACAATGCTAAAACATAAAGAACACACAACAGGGTCACAATGCCAAGGAGTTGGAGGGCTGTCTTGAAGGCGGATGATCTTCACTTCTGCGGTGTCAATGATTTAGCATGTAGCTCCAAATTTTCAGAAAGAAAAAAAAAATACCGTAGTGATGGAAAATTCTGTGCCCTTCAAGTCGGCACATAGCGTGGCGGATAAATTTTCTGCTTCCTCGTATGATAAACTCCAGGGTGAGGATCTTAACACTGCCTCCCAACGGCTGCTCCACACGGTTCCAATGAGGTTACACAAGCGTGGCAGCAAATCATCCCCAAGGTTGAACCGATCGAGTACGGCATCAGAATTTGGACCAATGCTGACCAATGCTTGGTCAAACATGGATCTGTCAGCAGGGAAGACAAGGGGGATAGGATGCGGAAATTGTTCACTAGCCGTGTATAGGAAGGCGTCTGCAGGACGGCATTGGTGAGTACTGCGCTGACGAAGGGTTGCATTTTTTTCGCTTTCGGGCTGCACCTTTTTAGCCGGCGTTTCCAGGACCTTGTTCTTCAGCTCAACCTTGGGAGCACTCGGGGTCGAGGACGCCAACTGACGGATGGCAGCAGAACTCGATGGGTTATGAGTCTTGTTGGTGAGATTGGACTTTGCCTCAGAGCTGAGCGCTGTGCACTGAAGTCGAGAGAGGACAGGATTGGCGAATGCAGGGAGATAGTTCGGCCCGTTCAAGGTGATGGATTCCGCAAGTACTGTTATGAATATTAGTAAAATCAGTGGGGTAGCATGAAAAAGACTTACAACGAGGTTTGGGGGGACAAATGGACTCAGCCTTGCAACGCTCTGTGAAGTGTTTCAGATGAGGGATGGCGAAGTCCTCACAGAACACCTGAACAAGTATGGCAGTATCACCATTGATCCGCTCGCTTCACACGAGCTCACATGGGGTAATGTAGACGTCGACAGTGACTTTGTCAGCGGTGAGATTGGCTGGACAGTCAGAACCAGGACATCTCAATAGGAGAGAAATTCCCCCATCCAAGTGGTCTTGCATTGTGATCTAGTAATAAACTATGAGTTTGAACAAATGGAAACAGTCCATCAACTGTACCACATCAAAAAGGTCTCCAACAGAAGCCTCGACTAACTCAGTCCTAAGGCTATGAAGTACCTGGTCCTCTGACTTGTCAACAGGGTTGAAAGCCGCATAGGCTGGGTGCAATCCACCAGATTGTTTGATGTGATAATGTGTCCCATCCTGGTGAGCGTCGTGTCTTAAAAGTGCCCGGATCGCTGCTTGTCGCTGGCTGCTGCTAAAACCGAGCGCAAATGATGAGGTATACAATGCTGAGATACCTTGCATAGTGAACCGGTTTTGTTCTTCGTCCTCGTCATCTTCGAACCGGACAGGCATCGTTTTGGATAAGTCGGAGTGGGCGCTGGACCAGAGGATACTGTAAGGATGATGGAATTTACTTCGTAGCTTTGGTATTTATGTCACCAAGTACCTGATTTAAAGCCACATTGTGGACAATGACATGCGATCACTTACTAATTGTGATCATACCCATTGCACGTTCTCGTCCATACACTGTACGTTCCAGATAGATGTTAGATATCTTGAATAGACACAGACTGTCATTGTGCTGTACGCTGAGCGATGAATGTTGAACGATTTGGAGAAAGATTCTACAATAAGTAACTTTGATGTGATTGGCTTGCATGGTATGCGACTCTACAACAGCTCAGTGAGTGAGACATCTGGCTCAGCAATGAGTCAGGACACATTGCATAAACCATAGCCATTACATAGGTCACTGCATAGTATACTATACTAGTCACGGCCAAGAGATAGCAGCTATGGACGAAATGACAATGAAGGATGTACATAATCCAACTATCTTAATCTACAACCATTCCATCGAGCACCACCCATGACATGCAGACTGTCAGACTGTGGTTAAAATCCCATGTTCCATTGCAGCATTCAGTCCATGTCATTGTCTCGGTATCAACACATGCTATTGGTGTACATCACATATGATAGACTAACGAGTACCTACGTCCTTATAAATACTTCTTAAGTGCGAAGGGGGACAAACGAGCTCAACAGGTGTTCAATGGGAATGTGATAAACTGAGGTATGTTTATTACAAAGACCTAGCTAATCAGTGATGTCGTGCAAAAAATCTGCCATTGCTTGAAGTCCATGTGCATCCTCTTCATCATCAATGATACCATCATCCCGGATTGTTTACATACATGTCAAACATCCAAGAGAATGCTAAACAAGGAGCCACTTAGCAAACTAAATCACAAGAAAGAAAGTAAGACATGCACAATCCGGCTCTTCCACTCGTGAGTCTTGTCTGGGAGTATTATCATCCACATTGCCAGGGTTGTGGATGCTTTCTTCAGCATCATTATGCATAAAATCTTTGCTCGGTACGTTGTCCTGTACAGCTTCCCTCGGTACATTGTCTTGTACAGCTTTCCTCGGTATGTTGTCTTGTACAGCTTCCCTCGGTACGTTGTCTTGTACAGCTTCCATGCGACGCACACCAGCTTGCTGCACAAAGCCATACAATTTTTGAATTTGATTTAAACGATCTATATGAAGAGCATTGACCGCAAAGCGTGAACAATGGAGGCGCCGGAGTTCACATGCGAGGAGTTGGTCAGATTTGCTGAGCCGCATGATAGCTGCCGATATCTCTGCCTCTTCATCATGGATCGCTGTGCGTAAACGACAGATTTCAATATTCAGCTGTATAAGCTCTTCCTTTGCACGGCATAACTTGAAAAATTTAGCTGTTGCCTCACGAACAGCTGGCTTGGCCCACTCCCTGTCACGAATATCATTGCGAGCGTATCGAAGAAGATCGAACTTGCCTAAAATAGTGTGCTGTGTGAGATCTTTCCAAGAGACAGGAGGGCGAGGGGGCGTCAATGCAGCGGCTTGGACATTGTAGCGATGAATCGCTTTGCGAATGGCTTCAGACCGCTGTTGCAGTCCCTTGCTAATTTGTTGGCGAAGCTTGTACCCTAGAACACAAATTAGCAAATTTAATGGCATGAGGACAGAAATATACCAGTTCCCGACATCAAAAGCTTTGGGAGTTCAAAGAGTCGCATGATGACCAATCGCTCCAGCTCACCGAGTGCTTCGCGATACTTCCCAAGTGTGGCTTCCTCTTTGAAAAGGTTGTACTCTTGGCTACCAATTTCCCAGTGCGACTCTAGGCCGAGATGGCCTTGCAAATGTGCAGCCAACGCCTCCGTGTTCTGTAAATTTGCAAAGGCAAGTTCTACCTGGATGCGGGCCTGGTTTATTGCCACCATGGTCGCATTCAGATCGCCTGGGGCAACTCCACTCAGGGCTCCATTGGCAGCTCCACGCGCTTGATTCCATTCCGTCCTAATACATATGTAGTTGGCATTAAACAAAAACGGCTAGGACTCTGTATGTACTTTCATTCTTCCAGTTCATCAAGGACTTGAACGTAACATATGCTGAGCTGATCCCTCAGTGGGGGCTGTCGGATAGAGTGGAGGTAAGCACGCTCCTCAGCGACGAAACGATAGAAGTCCTCATCGGTGAGACACAGCATGGTCTTGAGTAGTGTCAAATCACCACTTAATGTACGAACTGTCTGTGTTGCCTCCTTGTAATGGTTCCGAATAAATCGTGCTAACCAAATATTAACAAAGGAAAATGTGCCAGAAGCATGTACGTACTGAGCGCTTCATATTTGTCTTCATTCCAGAATGCAAAATGTTGTTCAATCGCCTGATGCCAATGGAATCTTGTTGCATGTTGCATACTTCGTGCTAACTCATTCAAGGCTGAGAACACATGCTCACAGCCCTCGCCCTCAGAATTTCCGACCCCATCAATATACATGGGATGCCAGTCCAACTGGCATGAACGATTGTGAGCATGACCATGAAATGCACCAACCATAAAACGTAAGTTGAGGTTACGTATCGTTGGTCCAATGCTGCTGTTTACAGCGGTTTTCGCAAAGGCACACCCGATGTCGTATGCACATGCACCATTGGGTCCATATGCCGACAGTAGGCGGTTGACGACTGCCAAGGGATACTTAGCCCTGGACTATCATCAGTTTTGGGGACGGTTCCATAGCCATGGACACTCACAGTTCCCCACTCTTGATCATATCACAAGCCAATAAAACAAAGCGATGTCAGCACGTCGCCACAAATATTCCGGACTCGGCAAATACAACAGACATCTTCTTCCGTTGGTCAGCTCTAGCATTCCGCCAGCGATCGACACAGTTAAAGAGGCGAGTACTTTCTTCAGGGTCCGTTTCCCAGTCATCATTGTCATACACATTGCCAGTGATGGTGGTGGTCGCAATCTCCGTCTGCCATATATGTCAACAAATAGTAGTATTGCAGGAATATAAGACAAACTGTTTTGGCCGTGACCTCATATTTGAACTTGTCAACATAAGCATTGCTTAACCAATATGTCGATCGCGGGCTGCATGAATCTCCATGTAGTATCGTGCCATACATTGTTGTATCCCACCGCTTGAGACTATTGTTACCATCAATAGAAACGAGCCAATCGAATTTGAGCTTCGGCTCATCTTGAAGCCAATAGAAGCATGCTGGGCATTCGTTTTGGAGTCTCCAGTCTTGGGAGTTGCGGTTTAGAGTGTTGCGAATGCGTTGGTCAACCTGATGGACAACCTCAAGATATACATCAAAGGCGATGGAAAACTGTGTACATAGATAGGGACGATAAGGAACCTGGTTAATCATTAGTGTTACATTGAATGAATTAAATACATATTATCTTACATGATGGAGATGACACAATGCCTTGCACTGCGCCTGAATGCTGAACTGTGGACACATCTGATGTGCTTGACGGAAAGCTGCCAGGATGCGGATGGATATCGCAACGGTGGGAAAAATTGGAGAGCACCCAAGGTACCCGTGGTAGACGAGATTCTCGTTTGGGAATACGTGGTGTGGGCGAGCAATGAGTGTTGCCTTTTTTCAAGCTAAGCCAATTGAGAAAAAGGTTCATCAATGAGACTGATAATGGCTTACCAAAGGTGTCGACAAGTTCTATTTCACATACAGTGCCCGGTGGATGATCTGCAGGCATCTCAACAGGCTCCTCTGCAGAAGGGAAGCCATCCCCTGCATCGCAGGAACGGTAGTTCAGGTACACATCAACAAGGCATGGAATCTGTGCGTCCCAGTGGTCAATTACACAATCACAACGTCAGGAACGCACCATCCTGCCACACACTTCGTCAGATCAGTGAACTCGTTGCTGTCTCCAGTTTCACTTTCTTGGTCGGAGTCTGCACTGGTATACGGGATCAGCGCATTGTACTCGATATCCATGCCTTGATCTTCAAACATGTGATCCGCAGCATCCTGGTCCTGTGCAGATAAGGCTGATTGAAACCATTGCCACGAGAAGCAGACTGTATTGAAAAATGAACGTACCTTGAAGCGCCGTAATACAACGCTCGTTAACATGCTGAATGCGCTCTGCCTGATGCCCTGCTTGCAATGTTCTGGTTTGGCGAACACACCCTTTGAAACTATGGAGAGAGATTGATTTTGAGAGCCCAGGGACTCGTTTAGAGGACCGGCGGTACATTCCTAAGCAAAGTGATGGCGGGGTTGGAGGTGGTGTCCGTGTGGTGGGCCTGTAGCATGGAAGGATAAGCGATAGGACACAGGGTATAGAGTGTAGCGCAACGAACAGTGAGGGGCCAAGAAGCGATGATGAGGCTGGAGACGGTGTCCGTGTGGTGGGTTTGAGGCGTGCGGGAAGATAAATGACAGGGCGCAGGGTATAGGGCACGGTAAAGAATGGTGAGGTGCGTGATAGAGACAAAGTAGGCCTATGGTCGAGTAGAACAGCACGTACAGTGCCACGAGCATGCCGGTCAGCATGCTCAACGTTGGTGGTGACGATGGGAGGAGGTGAGAGGCGTGAGAAGACAACGTTGGGGAATATATTATGTAAATCTCTGGTCAGGGAGCACGGGTCCGGCAGGAATGAGCCGACCAGCTCAGCACATGCCGAGCAGTACCTAGTACCTACACCAGGCTTAGTTTTCTACCAAGGTAAAGCAGTGTTTGGGGCAATATTTATTGCTGGTGTTGGGAGGAAAGCGGAAAGGAACCTAATTAAGAACAACGACATTTGCCAGGGTTGTACCTAATTAGGTTTAAAAGTCGGGAGTATTAGGTGCACTGAGGGGGGAGTGTGACAGCTGAATAATCATGTGACTACTGTGACATCCCCTTATCTCTGAACCACCTTGCCTGCTTCAATCGCACTGACTCCATCCGTCTCAGCTCAATTCTAAGCTTCCTTACACTCCTTGAGATGCCAAGGGAAGTTTTGAGTGTCCCATACTTGATGGACATGCGCTCCATCTTCTCGCACAATTGAATCACTTGACTCAGCTCCATCTCTGGTTCTGAGTCATGATCCAGACTGGCCTGGATGAGCATCAATGTAGGCAAACACAGCAATCCAGTCATGCAGAGTAAGATTCGAGCATTGTTGGGTTTCGACACTTTTTGCTGAGCTCTTTGTGTTATCCCCATTTGGGGCTGCTTCAACTCTGGGCTTCCGGGGTTTGTACGGTGCATGATTGAGTCGAGGTTTGCGTTTATGCGGCTTACTTTATGTGACAAAACCCATCTTGGGATTTTTTTGTTGCTTAAGTAATTGCTAACATGGTAGATTTTGTGCCCTGATAATGCATATTTATGCCAAAATAATCATTGATTATGTGTATGCACGGTCCCCTGCCGCCCAACTCGGGCAGAGCCTAAACCTCATGCATTGGGAGAATCATGCACCGGGAAGTTATGCGTTACGAGAAGTTCTACTGTAGTACTACTTATGAGAGCTCTTCGGCCGTGAGTATATAAGGCGGATTTACTGATCTTTTTTTGTTTCTTCCAAATGGCAGCGAAGATTTATATTTGAATCGCCCTCCCTTCCAGGCGCATAAACAGAAGTTCCCTTTGCTCAATCAATGATGTCGCACTGAATCTGTGGATGCTTTGTAGGTATTGACACCGGGGTGCCCATTTTGGAAACTGGACAATGCGTGAGAAAAAGATGAGACGCCCGAAGTGTGGCGAAGCCTTTCAGGCACAAAAGACTACACGTCATCCGTCAGTATCGTTGAGTTGAAGGACTAAGCAGACAAACTTTCTTGTTAGTGTCGTTCACCAGTTTTCCTCTGTCATTATTTGACTTTCCAATGTACATAAGACATCAACCAAGTTCGCGAAGACTATTCCATTTGACCTGTGTCAGATTTTATAGAGGTAAGGATGCCATTCCAATCATGGATCATAGTTTAGGTGAACCTTGGTAGCATGCGCCTGATCAACGTGAAAGCCTTCCTCGAAAGGGAGGTTTTGATTAGGAAGAGAAAGCGAGTGGATCGTCGAGCCAGGGTCTTCGAGTTCTGCGATGATGAAACCACGAACTACGCCATTTTATCTCATCGGTGGGTCGGGCAAGAAGTCGATTATGCCGAGTTAGCTGAGCTCATAAAAATGGGGGGAGAAGAGAGAGATGAAATTCGTCAGCGTGGAGGCTATCAAAAGATCCTCCGTAGCTGTGAGCAAGCTAAAATGGATGGGCACGAGTGGTTGTGGGTCGACACTTGCTGTCTGGACAAGCGAAGCAGCGCAGAGCTATCCGAGGCTATCAATTCCATGTACCGGTGGTATGAAAACTCGAGGGTATGCTACGCGTACCTGCACGACGTCTGTGACTCGTCTTTTCCCACTGAAAGTGACAAGAGCAGGTATCCTAATTTCAATGGTTGGCCAGAATGGTTCTCGCGTGGGTGGACCCTACAGGAGATGATAGCACCAAATAATGTCCAGTTCTTCAACAAGGATTGGCGGCCCCTAGGTGACAAGAGGACGTTTGCACCTACCTTGGCAGACATCACTCGAGTTCCACAACATATACTGAGGGATGGACTTTCCTACAATCGCCCCTGCATCGCTCAAATCATGTCGTGGGCTGCCGATCGGACAACGACTCGAGTCGAGGATAGAGCTTACTCCCTGATGGGTCTGCTGAATGTGAATATGCCAATGCTTTATGGAGAGGGGAGCAAAGCCTTCCACCGTCTTCAGTTGGAGATCATCCGCATGTCGAACGACCAAAGCATATTTGCGTGGGGTTGTGACGGACGAAATGGGCGGACCGGTAGTGCCCTGGCTGACGATCCAAGTTTCTTCCAGGGTTGTAACGAAATGGAGCTGATGGATCTTGACGAATTCATCCAATCATGCAAAGGAGAAGCTCTGCCTTCGATCGAAGATCGATTTGGTGTATTCCACATCACCAATCGCGGCATCCAAATTTGTCTGTTCCTCCACCCCTGCGTTGACTCTGACTCTGTTTTCGAGGCCCTGCTGCCATGCCGTTATGGCCCATCGGGTCCACCAGTGGCCATCAATTTGGCTTTGTGGAAGTCCAATTACTACAGGTATTCTATGGCGCTGTGTGCTGGAGTTCCTACAAAGGGAACTCTACAGTTCCGCCAACTCTTTCTCAGTTACCAAGACACCTCTCATCACAACGTCATATTCGAAATCGATGACAGGGCAATTACTGAGAATGGGTTCATCGAATGCGGCACGTACCCATCGAATCTCGCAGGAAATACAGTCGCGTTAACCAGCACCAATCCGCTTTGTGTTAAGGTCTATTCTGACAATCAAACTAACTCCCGCTTTGCAGCGGGCTTTGGAAAATGCTTTGGCAAAGAGTGGATACATTTCACCTACGAGAACCCGGCCAGTGCAAATAACGGACGCTCTTGGCAGGCTTACGCCACAGAAGAATATCAGAAAATGTCAGTCAGAGGGCTGGAGTATCCCCTGTCCATGGCTTGGGCACGCTCTCGAAGTGGAAGCTATGGTCATGTTTGGATTAATCATTTCTATTTCCCCCAATCAACTTCAACTGTACGAACTTCCTGCGTCATGTGGGAGAGGTCAAGGAACTTTGGAGTTAAGATTGAGGTATTTCGGTGTCCCGGGTTCCGCAAGGGATTAAATGAATGGACAAACTTCCGTGTCGATGTGAGTAGGTTCTTCCTCATGCAAACACATCGCATTGACACTGATATTTCCATTTTTAGAGAGCTAGTCTTTCCAACCATGACATGCGGGGTCTCATGTTGGATTATTCATGGGGTAGGCGATATGGACTGCTTGTAGATGGGGTCTTCACCGAATTCTCGCTGGCGTCCATTGAGATAAAGGTGAGTAGTACACATACACTTACATATACAGTCTGAGTCTTCACACCGAGAATAGTTGGGGGACTATGGTCATTTTTTGGACTCCAAGGACTTCTGCTGCGAGGGAAACGTATTCGCTGATTTCGGACCACTTTTTTCAAAGGCGGATCTCATTCCAAGGCAACAGTACATCAAAGGAAAGCATGGGTACAATACAGATGGCGACTATTTGACCATCCACCCGCACATAAACGACGTGCCTGTTAGTGGCACCCCAGTCGCTCTATACAAACCACTGGGCCTGTCACTTCCGAATAACCATGATTTCAGTTCATATTTGGTTTCTCTCTCTTCCCGTCTCGCCAATAGATATCTCATCACAAGAGTCATACAATGCCCCACTGCCAGATTGTATGCATGTGAGTCTATGTCCTTTTCTTGTTGTTCGATGTCTGATTGTTGGATTAGCTTCCACATTGGATAATGATGGTTCCAGTATTGCAACGCCTTTGTGCACCATCGCAAAACCACTTGCTTGGTACCGAGACGAGAGCTTTGGTTCTGTATTGGGAAAGCGAACAGATGACGAATAGACTCGTAAGTCGATTAGTGGGTTGACTCTGATCCCGGCCTGTGAGGGAGTCGTATGGATCTAACAATATTGATGTTTGGTTACAGAATCACTCTGTTTACAACATGTAGTATGATAAGCAAGTCTTCCCCCTTGTGAACTATTAAGTTATGGGTTTTGAACGTCGCGCTGAGGACTTCAATATACTAAACCCCATCACCTATAAAGCAAGCGCCCGATCACGGTCAAGGCGACCGTCCGGCTTCCCATAGAATGATGACGCCTGCGGTCGTCCCAGGAAGAGGACAGCGTTGTAAATGGACTCAACAAGTCTCAATTGCATCACGGTGACCAGTGTGGTTGGTATTAGTCCTAATTTAGCCCAAAGGCCTGTAGTCCATGTTATTGGATCGATGCCATGTCATAATGACGCCCATATATCAATGGGGCCTCACTCCCTAGCTGTGCCGAAGGTTGCACGTGTAGCCGCTTCAAAGCCTCTCAGCCAGGAAACACCACGTGTAATCCTTGTGCGCTTACTACTACCACCCTCAGTCGCTGAGGATTCAAGCAGAAGAACATTGCTGTCTTCCCCTGTTTTCCGTCTTAACGCATATACGAAATCGACCAACTGAAGAAAGTAAACGCAGCCATATCACGGCAACTGCACGCACTCTATTCGTTCGAGGATTTGTCCGATCTTTTAGAGGTACGAATACTAATCCATAATCGTCGGGCACAGTCTGATCCTTCTGACATGCACAGACTTGAGCAGGATGCTCCTGATTAATGTCCAAGCTTTTCTCGAAAGGGAAAGATTGATTGGAGAAAGAAAGCAAGTGGACCGTCGACCCAAGGTCCTTCAGTGGCGCAATAGAGAGAGAAAGGGAGTGGAACTCCCAACTAAGGTCTTCGAGTTCTGTGACGATGAAACTAGTACAGCCTATGCAATCTTATCTCACCGGTGGATCGAGACTCCAGAAGGAGAAACCACAGAAGTCAATTATGATGAAATGATTGGGCTCGCGAGGATGGAAAAGGTCGAACAAGATGAAGTACGCCGACGCCTCGGCTACCAGAAGATTCTCGATAGCTGCAAGCAGGCTAAGAAGGACGGGTACAAGCGGTTGTGGGTTGACACTTGTTGCATAGACAAGAGAAGCAGCGCAGAGCTATCCGAGGCAATCAATTCCATGTACCGGTGGTATGAAAACTCGGGGGTATGCTATGTGTACCTTCATGATGTCTCCGGTGCCTCATCCTTTCCCACTGCGCGCGACCAGAGCACGTATCCCAATGGCTGGCCAGAATGGTTCTCGCGTGGGTGGACCCTACAGGAGATGATAGCACCAAACAATGTCCAGTTCTTCAACAAGGATTGGAAGTCCTTAGGTGACAAGAGCAAGCTTGCAGATGCCTTGGCATGCATTACTCGAGTCCCAAAGCATATATTGAGGGATGGACTATCCTCCAACCGTCCCTGCGTTGCTCAAATCATGTCGTGGGCTGCTGATCGGAAGACAAGTCGAGTCGAGGACAGGGCTTATTCGCTGTTGGGTTTGCTGAACGTGAATATGCCGATGTTGTATGGAGAGGGGAGGAAAGCGTTTCACCGTCTTCAGTTGGAGATCATCCGCACGTCGGAAGACCAAAGTATCTTTGCATGGGGACATGGCGGGCGGACTGGCAGTATCCTCGCGGACGATCCGAGTTTCTTCCGAAATTGTGGTGACTTGGAGCTGATGGATCTTAAACAATTCATCCAATCTCTTCATCGTATCCCCAATAGTACGCTTCCAGAAGCTGTACCGGCCTCGTTCAAGGACGATCGGTTCGGTACATTCCAGATTACTAATCGTGGCATTCAAATTTGGATGCTCTTCACTCCTAGTGTGGGCTCCAGTTCGGTCCTCCAAGCCTGGCTGCCATGCTATTCTAGGCCATTGGGTACACCAGTGCCACCAGTGCCCGCGCCCGTGCCCATTGAATTGGTTTCGTGGCAATCCAATTGCTATAGATACTTTAGCCCAGTTGGAGCCCCCTTTTCTACAGAGCGAACTATAGAGTGCCGTCAACTCTGTCTCAGATATCAAGACATGCCACATCGTGATGCCACATTCGAAATCGATGACAGTGGTATCACCGAGACCGAGAATGGTTTCACCTACTGTGGCACGTTCCCATCAGAACTTGGCGGAAGCACTTTCAAGCCAACCAGCGCCGATCCTCTTTGCATCAAAGTTTATTCTGATGACAACGATAACCGTCGCTTTGCAGTGGGCGTTGGGCAGTGCTTTGGCCATGATTGGATACATTTTGTTGTGGAGAAATCCCCTGGTGGATGTCCATGGGAGGAGTATGCCAGAGCGGAATACCATAATATGTTGGTCAGCGGGCCAGAAATTGGACAATTCATAGCTAAGGCGCGTTCTCGAGGTGAATGTTATGGGCGTCTCTGGCTTAAGTATTCCCGTCTCTCCGGGTCAGCCTACACTGTGCGTACTTCCTGCGTCGTGTGGGACAGTCCAAAGAGCTGTGGCATTAAGTTCGAGGTATTTCGAAATCATGATCTCTATAACCCACTAAAGGAATGGAAATGCTTCGATGTTGCTGTAGGTGGACTCATTCTCTCCTAACACATTATTTAATTGTCATTGATTTTATTATTTGTAGGGAACTGATGATCCCCATCGTGATATGCGGTGTCTGATGATACACAATAGTAATCCGAGTCAAGGAAATGAAAGGTATAGGCTAGTTGTAGATGGGACCTCCATGGAATTCTTTCCAATGCCTAGTAATGCCAGGATAGAGGTGTGGCCATATACCTTTTATATTCTGTTTGAGTCTTACACAAACAGCTGGGGGATTATGGCCACTTTATCAAGGACTTCCAACATGAAGGAAACCTCTTTCAACAAATCAAGTCACTTGATCGAAACACTATAAGGCAGCACGAAATGTATAAAGAGGATGAGTCTGATAAAGATGTCATGGCCCACAAGTACACAAGTGGCCACCTTGTTAATGGTGGATCAGTTACACTATATGAACCATGTTGCCAGTCACTTCCAAGCAACCACCAATTTCATACATCATTGACTTCTCTCTCTGATCAACTTACAAACAGATATCTTGTTACCAGGGTTGTACAATGTTCTACTCATCAATCCAGCAACAGGCCCCAATCAAGCCAGCAGGAAAATCCATACAATTGTGAGTCCATGTAGTAGACTCCACTATTTTGTATCTTGTGTTCAATATCTGATTGTTGGACTACTAGCCCATATATTCAATGCTGATACTACCTCCACCAAGGCAACTCATTATTGCACCATTGCAAAGCCATTTGTTTGGCACATTGATTGACTCTGGAGGAGGAACCAGTGCCACATCATTTGACAAGTTACTTAATCACTCTTTGTTACTACCCTTTTTGTACTTTTTTTTTTGCAGCTCAGGAAAACTACAAGTTGCTCAATGTAACTAGTGTTCAACATGGATCAACCCCCAGGTATCCAGCACCCTTGGCACCACTTTTTTGAGGTTCCCACAGTCTTGAGACCTAGTTTCTTTGCATGAATGAATAGGTCTCAGAGACCCCTTCCCTCTGTGATGGTCTCACTCATTTCCTGATGTAGATAGAGTGCCCCAATCCACTTATAGTGAGCCTCCTGGCAAGGTCCATTAGAGGGTTGCCAGAGGGTGTATTATTTGTAGATATGTACTAAATACAGAAAATACAATCACTAGATGAGCCTACCAACCCGGAATCCCTCCTGCAGCTGACCAGGGAGTCATTGCCAAGGCAGGTGGGAATGATGTCATTGTCAATAAACTGTCAAGACCATGTCCAACTCCGGACTCTTATCCGGTTACTCCGGTCGCATCGCAGCACTGTAGCTCAACTCCAGTCCTCTGCACATCACTCCGGTCCCAGACGCACACATACCCTTCCGTTAAGTGCGACCCTTTGCATTAGACTCAATCCAGTCGTTACCACACTTCCCCGTCTACCCTGTTGTACCGTGAGTTCTCCGTGCTCCATTTATATCTTCTACCTTGTAGTATTTTCACCAGACCAGACCTAGTCCCAACTCCGGTCGTCCCTTGTCCGCCCTTTAGGATGTTTACTTGTCACCGTAAATACTCGTCCCTAGTTCTCCATAGTATAAGTACCCTGTACTCCGTCCTGTATACCTCAGTCTGAAATCAACTTAGTCTCTACTCCAGTCCCTGTCTGTCCCCGCCTTTGTCTCCGACTCCATCGCCTTGACCGGAACCTATGCAAGGGATCAGCGCTCGACCCCCTTGTCGTTGAATCCAATCGGTCTCAACTCTGGCCGGACTAATCCCTTGTCCAGCCCCCTGCCCTTCTCCTTCGTCCATTTCCGTCTGGACTTGACCAGACCTCTTACCGGAGTAGACCCGGACTTGACATAAACCCATTTATGGAAGACTGTGGTGTTACTGTGCAGTTCCCTAGATGTGCAGCCACATAATGAACCTACATTGTACCATACTTTATGGCCAGCGGTGGTTGACAATCGGCCATATCTTATGGGCCAGCGGGGGTCAGGCCAGACTACAGGGTGTTGCCATGATATATGGTCCGGCCTGTGTGTGGAATTGTCACCATAATACATGGTCCAGCCTGGGGGTGGGTCACCCATAATATAGGGTCGGGCCAGGATGCAGGTATCACCATAGTGTATGGTCCAGCCAGGGTGTGTAGTTTAACCACAGTATACAGTCCAGCCTGGGTGTGGGTGTCACCATAGTTTATGGTCGGGCCAGGGTACCAGTGTCACCATCATATAGGGCCTGGCCTGGTGCAGGTGTCACCATAGTTTACAGTCAGGCCAGGGTACCGGTGTCACCATAATATACAGTCCAGCCTCGGTGTAGGTGTCACCATATATGGCCCAGCCAGGGTACTCATCAGGAAAATGGGGAGGTGCTGGCATGACTAGCCAGATATTACAAATAGATACCAACATGATTTAAACAAATAATTACTTAGCAACCATTATCCTTTGCTGATCAGACTGGTGTCATAATGTTGCATGTCTGATCTCCTAATGTCAGAAAGATAGCTCAGTGATGAGGGCATATAATTACAGACAAATTTTTTGTGGGTTAATAAGCCACTATCATCTGGCTTGCAGCCTGACATGCACTGGTGGTGCATGTGTAATAATTCCATTTCTCTGAACAGGGAATCCCTAGGAATATCATTGTGTCATTCAATGGTAACTCCATGGTATTCACTGACCAGAGGGTTTATAAGTCATTATCCTCTAGCTCACAGTCAGACATCCACTGATAATGTGAGTGCAATAATTTTATTGCTCTGAACAAGAAATATCTAATGAGGTCACTCTGTTATTTTCTGGTAATTCAATGACATTTACTGAC
>Ga0307518_10001124_pt1 | contig 20087 bp, 14 predicted proteins | sample 25_EM_MG_FD_203889 | JGI IMG/M metagenome (GOLD analysis project Ga0307518, IMG submission 203889) | Populus trichocarpa ectomycorrhiza microbial communities from riparian zone in the Pacific Northwest, United States - 25_EM | ecosystem: Host-associated > Plants > Roots > Unclassified | place...
TCACCGGCTCAACGCGCTGCGTGCCCGGATCACCTCGACGAACACGCATGTCCACAGCCTGGCGCCACTCTCCCCCCAGGAGATCCACGCTCTCCTCGCCGAACTCACCGGCGACGACCCGAGCCCGGCGCTCCTCGAACTCGCGCGCGGCGCGGCGGGGAACCCGCTCTTCTTGCGAGACCTCGTCAATGCCCTTGACGGGAACGAGCCGCCGGAGACCCAGACCACCGAGGGCCACCCGGTCTTTCCGCAGCCCGCGCTGGAAGCCATCGGCCGCCGCCTCGGCTTCCTCTCCGCCGCCGCCGCGGAGTTGCTCCGGTGGGCCGCACTGCTGGACCGGTTCTTCACGCGCGCCGATCTCGCCGCCGCACTGGGAAGGCCGGTGGCAGAGCTCGATCACGTCGTCGCCGAGGTGGAGGCCGTTGGCCTGGTGACCCGCACCCGGGGCAAGCTCACCTTCCGGCATCCGGTCGTCCGCGAGTCGCTCTACGCCCGGACCCCGACCGCGATCCGGCTGGCCCTGCACCGGCAACTCGCGGAAGCACTCGCCGACGTCGGCGCCCCCGTCGAACGCGTGGCGTTCCAGTTGCTCGCCGCTCCGGTCCCGGTCGACAAGTGGTTCTGTGCCTGGCTGGCGCGCGAGGTCTACCGACTGGCGCCGCGAGCTCCTCTGGCGACGATGCGGCTGCTCCAGCGGGTGAACACCTCCGGCGCCGTTCCCTCGGCACTCCGTGAAACGCTGGGGATCGCGACAGCGCGGATCAAACTCTGGCTCGAACGGGACCTCACCGCCGATGCGGGTCAGGTCGCCGCCCGCACGAAAGACCCCGAAGTGCTGGCGGAGATGCGCTGGATTCTCGCCTTCTCGCGCTTCCTCCGTGGCAACCCCGTCCAGGCCGTGGAGGGCATCCAGGCAGCGCTCGGGGACGAGGAACTGCCTTCGGCTTGGCGTTCCCTGAACGAGGCCTTGCTGACCCGCGCCAGGACCAGCGGCCTGCCGGGCGAAGGGAAATCCGCCGGTGAGTCGCGTCCGCCCCTGATCCCGCCACAGCGGACGATGCCGGCCCTCGACCCCGTGGAGTCCTACTGGTTCGGCCGCTGGGACGCACCGCAGAAGGACCTCACACGTCGCCTTCGCAGCGGCATGACACTCGCACGGCACACCCTCGACCGGTCGCCGGTCCTGCGGAGGCTCAGCGGGGTCGCGGCGGTGATCGCCGCCCACCGGGGCAGGCCGGACGACGCCCGCACGCACCTGATGTCCGTGTGGGCCCTGGCTCCCAGCGGGGAGTCCGGTCAGGACGGCACGGACTTCATGCTGGGGGCCAACGCGATGCTCGCCGAGGCGGAGAATCAGCAGGCGGTCGCGTTCGACCTGTTGTCGGGTCTGCTGGAGTTCAACGATGAGGCGGCGTGTCCTTGGCTGCCGGTTCTGGTACGGATCGCGGTAGAGCTGGGCCGGTACGAGGACGCCGAACTCGCGACGTCGCTGTGCGAACGCACGGCGGGGTACCAGGCGGACGCGCTCCGATGCCGGGCCATCCTCGTCGAGGACCCGATGCCCGCGTTCGAAGCGGCAGGGTATCTGCGGACGGCGGGGAACCGCTTCGGCGAGGCGCAGGCCATGGAAGACGCAGCCGCTCTCCTCGCCCGGCAAGGCAAGACGGTCAAAGGCGAAGCGGCGTTGCGGGTCGCTTTGAACGGCTACGACGAACTCGGGGCGCTCGCCGACATCCGGAGGGCCAAGCGGCGGTTCGCCCGCGGACGTGAGCAGGCGAACCGATGAGCGAGAAGCTGTTCCGGGTCCAGGCTCTCGGCACGTTGCGTGCGTGGCTCGGCGACACCGAACTCGAGCTGGGCCCCGCCCGCCAGCGCGCCGTTTTCGCCGCGCTGGCGACCAGGGCGGTATCCCGGCCGATCACCAGGGCCGAGCTGATCCAGGCAGTCTGGGGCGACGCCGCTCCGGCCAGCGCGAACGGCAGCGTGCACACCTACATCTCCGGCCTGCGCCGGATACTGGAACCGAGCCGGACCCGCTGGTCCACCGACGGCCTGCTGGTGTCGGACTCCGCCGGGTACCGGCTCCGGCTCGCCCCCGCCTCGCTCGACATCGCCGAGTTCGGCAGGCTCCGCGAAACAGCTCGCGCGCACTGGCAGGAGAAGGACGCCGCCCGCGCGGTCGAAACGCTGGACAGCGCGCTGGCCCTGTGGAGCGGCGAAGCCCTGACCGGTGTCCCCGGCCCACACGCCGAGTCGTTGCGTTCCAGCTTGGCCGAACACCGGCTCGCCGCGCTCGAAATGCGGGCGGCCGGGCTGCTGGCCTTGGGCGCCCACGACGATCTCATCCCCGAGCTGACCGTCCTCGTGCGCGAGCACCCGCTGCGGGAAGCGCTGTGGCAGTCGCTGATGATCGCCCTGCACCGCGGCGGCCGGACCACCGAGGCGCTGGACGCCTTCCGCACCGCCCGCCAGATCCTGCGTGACGAGCTGGGAGTCCAACCTGGACGGCAGCTCGCCGATACCCACCAGCGGATCCTCGTCAACGACCCGGGACTGGCCCCGGCCGCCGCGGTCGTCGAGACGCTGTCGGTCCTTCCCGGCCCGATCGCTCACGCCCTGGAAGCCCGCCGCGAGACGTCGCACGTGTGTCACGGCCGCGATGAAGAGGTCGCCCTTCTCCGGCGGCTTGCCGAAGACGTCCTGGGCGGGCGCGGCCGGACGGTGTGGATCGAGGGTGAGCCCGGTATCGGCAAGTCCGAAGTCCTCACCTGCGCCCTAGCGGACATCCGCGAACGCGGCTGCCATGTCGCCTGGGCGGCGGCCAGTGAACTGGAGCAGCTGTTCCCGCTGCAGGTGGTCCTGGAATGCCTTGGACTGGACGCGAAAGACGCCGGGACGGAGGCGTCGGGGAGCGACACGGACCCGGTGGCCGCGACCGCGGACCGGATCCTCGCCCACGTCGACCGGCTGTGCGTCACCGCGCCGCTGGTGATGGTCATCGACGACCTCCAGTGGGCCGACGAGGCGAGCGTGCTCATGTGGAACCGGCTTTCCGCGGCCACACGGCAGCTTCCGCTGCTGTTGATCGCCGCGTCGCGCCCGGTGCCGCGACGGGAAGAGCTGGTTCAGGCACGTCGGGCGGCGGAGGCCCGCGGGCTCGAATCGATCACGCTCGGCCCGCTCACCGAATCCGCCGTCGAGAACCTCTTGGGCGATCTGATCGGCGCCCGCCCCGGCGAGGAACTCCGCTCGCTCATCGTCAAGGCCGCGGGCAATCCGCTCTACCTCCGCGAGGTGACGGGTGCCTTGGTGCGCGAAGATGCCTTCGAAATCGTGGACGGTACCGCCCAGGTACGAGGCGGCACGGATCTGAAGGCGCCCGAATCGCTGCTCGACGCGGTCGCACGGACGCTGGAGCTGCTCGGCGAGCTTTCCCGGGAGACGGTCAGGCGCGCGGCGGTGCTGGGTATGGAGTTCGGCCTGGCGCAGGTGGCCGCTACGATGGGCAAGATGCCGTCGGAACTGCTCGGCGTCTTCGAAGAAGTGATGGAGCTGCGCATCATCGTGGACACCGGGACGCAGCTGGCGTTCCGGCATCCGATGCTCCGCTGGGCGCTGTACAACGAAATCCCCGAGGACATCCGGGCCGAATGGCACCGCCGCGCCGCCGAGGCGCTGGCGGAAATCGGTTCGGGCGTCGAAACCGTCGCCCAGCAACTCGTCGCCGTACCGGCGGCGGTCGATGGCTGGGTGATCGGCTGGCTGGCCGATCATCACGAGTCCCTCGCCAACCGCGCCCCCTCGATCGCCGCCGTTCTCCTGCACCGGGTGCTGGACGAGTGCCCGGTGGACGACCCCCGGCGCGAGGTGCTGCTCGCCGCGTACGTCCTCGTACTGTTCAGGCTCGATCAAGAGCCGTTCGATCTGGCGCGAGAAGCCATGCTCATCAGCCGTGACCCGGCCCGAGCGGCGGAGATGCGGCATCTCGCGGCGGCGATGGCGCACCGTCGTGGTGAGCCGGAGACCGCGACGACCTTGTTGGAGCGTAACGATTCTCCGGAGACCCCGCCGATCTGGCGGGAGCGACGGCGGGCACTGCTGGCGAACTTCGCCCGCGGCACCCTCGACGATCTCGAAGAAGCCGCCCGGAAGGCTTTGCGGTCCTACCGTCAGGCGCTCGCGGTGGGCGAGCCCTATCCGATCGGGCACGCGCTGCAGACGCTCTGGCTCGTCAAGTCGATCGAACGCGACCACGACAGCGCGTTGCGCCATGTCGAGCACGCCATCGAAGCCGTCGAAGGTCACCAAGAGCACGCGGGGTTCTACTTCGACCTGCTCGACAACCGCCTCTTCACCCTGCAGAACCTCGACCGGCTGGACGAGGCCCACGCGACGCTGCGCACCGCCCGGCGAGTGGCGGCCAAGTACTCGCTTCCCCACGGACTCCAGGTCTCTTCTGCCGTGCACGACTACTGGACCGGCGAATGGGATGACGCGCTGGCGGAGCTCGACACCGTAACCGAAGACGGGCCGGCGATCACCTTCCACGGTCACCGCGAGCCAGGTGCGGCCGCGCTGTTGCTGCACGGCGTCGCCGGGTTGATCCACGGCCGCCGCGGCGAGACCGACGAGGCCGCTGCCCATCTCTACTCCGCCGAGGAGCACATCCCGGTCACCGGCTCCGAACGGGAGAGCTGCGACTTCCTCCTGGTCGCCCGCTCGCTGCAAGCCGAACAGCGAGGTGACCTGGACCAGGCCGTCACCCTCCTCAGTCCGGTCGTGGACCCCACCTACGCCGCGATGATGCTGCGTCACCAATGGCTTCCCTGGCTCATCCGGCTGGCCCAGGCCCAGGGCGACGAGGAAATCGCGGCCAAGGCCCTCGCGGTCTGCCGGGAAGAGGCCAGGAAGGAGGTCACGCCCACGAGAGCGACCGCTGCCGCGCGGTGGTGCGCGGCCCTGGTCTCCGGCGATCCGGACCCCCTGCTCCGGACGATCGACCACTACGACAAGGTCGGCCGGCACATGGAGCTGGCCTCGGCGCTGGGTGATGCCGCCGTCCTGCTCGCCGAGCGGGGAAGGCGGGAAGAAGCCCAGGCCGCGGCGGACGACGCTGTCGCCGGGCTGGACCGGTTCGGCGCGCACTGGGACGCCGGGGCACTCGAGCAACGCTTGCGGAAATACGGCATCACGCCGGGACGGCCGCAACGGGCTGTCGCGGCCGCGGGCTGGGCCTCGTTGTCGGCGATGGAGCGCGCGATCGCGACCTTGGCCGGTCAGGGCCGCTCCAATCCGGAGATCGCCACCGCGCTGGCGCTCCCCCGCCGTACCGTGCAGGCACATGTCACCCGGGTGCTCACCGAGCTCGGCCTGGCCTCACGCAACGGGCTCGCCGACCTGACCAGGGGCACGCCGCTCAGACAGGTAGCGCGTTCTTCTCGATGACGCGCGCGTAGTAGCGGGCACTGTCCTTGACCGTGCGGCGCAGTCCATCGGCGAAGTCGACCCTGACCAGTCCGAACCGTTGGGTGTATCCGAGCGCCCATTCGAAGTTGTCCAGCAGCGACCAGACGACGTAGCCGCGCACGTCAGCCCCAGCGTGGATCGCGGCGAGTACGGCGCGCAGATGCTCGTGGAGGTATCTTTCGCGCTCACTGTCGTGGACCCTGCCGTCCTGCTCGACCTGGTCTTCGAAAGCCGCGCCGTTCTCCAGTACCTCCGTCGGCAGCCCGCCCGTGTGCTCGTGCAGCCAGACGAGGAGATCCGTCAGTGACTCCGGCGCCTGCTCCCATCCGAACGACGTCAGCGGTCCTCGTGGCGGGGTCACGTCCATCCCGCGCAGGCCCGGCAGTCCGCAGTTGCTCACAGCGTCGGCGTCCTCCAGCGGGATCACCCTCGCGGGTGCGTAATAGTTGACCCCGAGCCAGTCCATCGGCTGGGCGATGGTCTCGAGGTCACCGTCGTGGATGACCGACGTCCAGTCGCCGAGGTGCCGGATATCGGCCAGGACGTCCTCCGGGTAGCCCCGGCCCAGTGCGGGGTCGAGGAAGAAGCGGTTGTGCAGGCCGTCGAACTTGCGCCTGGCTTCGCGGTACCGCGCGTCGTCGACGTCGGTGAGCGCCGGGGCGAAGTTCAGCGCCAGGCCGAACTCCTGCCCCTGCCTGGCGCCCGCGCGCAGCACTTGCATGGCGAGGCCGTGTCCGAGCATCAGGTGGTGAGCGGCCCGCATCGCGAGTACCTCATCGGAGCGCCCAGGAGCGTGCACCCCGGTGCCGTACCCCAAGAACGCCGCGCAAAAGGGCTCATTGACCGTCGTCCAGTGATCGACCCGGTCGCCGAGCAACTCCTGGACCAATGCCGCGTAGTCGGCGAAGCGGTAAGCCGTGTCCCTGGCGGGCCAGCCGCCTTCGTCCTCGAGCGCCTGCGGCAGATCCCAGTGGTAGAGCGTCACCGAAGGAGTGATCCCGCGGTCCAGCAGGGAGTCCACCATACGGTCGTAAAACGCGAGCCCGCGCACCTCCAGCGTGCGCCCGTCCGGCATCACGCGCGGCCACGAGACCGAGAACCGGTAGCCGGGGAAGCCGAGCCGGGTCATCAGCGCGAAATCGTCCTCGTAGCGGTGGAAGTGATCGCAGGCCACGTCCGCGGTATGCCCGGAGTGGATCTTGCCTTCGACTCCCGTGAAGGTGTCCCAGACCGACCGGCCACGCCCGTCCTCGGTGACGCCGCCCTCGATCTGGAAGGCCGAAGTGCCCACCCCCCAACGGAAACCGGGCGGGAAACGATGCAGCTGCACTTCGTTCATCAAGTTCCTCTCATCGTTTGAAACCTGCGCTCGGGACGCCGCGAAGCGCTCCCTGGACCATGTGCCGCGCCAGCAGGACGAACAGCACGATCACCGGGATCACCCCGAGCGTCGCTCCGGTAAGCATCAGCGCGTAGTCGGTGTAGTAACCGCTGGCGAGCGTCGACAGCGCCACCTGGACGGTGGGGCTGTCATGCGGGTCCAGGACGACGAGCGGGAAGAAGAAGTCGTTCCAGGCCGCCATGAACGTGAGCATCGCCAGCACGGCGGCCTGGGGCCTGATCGCGGGCAACCCAACGTGCCAGTAGGCCCGCAACACGGAGCAACCGTCCATGGTGGCCGCGTCGAGCAGCTCAACGGGAATGGCCTCCTCACAGGCTTGACGCATCCAGAAGACGCTGAACGCGCTCACCAGGCCCGGCACGATCACCGCCGGTAGTTTGCCGTACCAGCCCAGTTCGCTCACCACCATGTACAGCGGGATGATCCCCAGTTGCGAAGGCACCATGACGGTGCCGATCAGCAGTAGGAACAAGGTGTCCCGGCCCCGGAACCGCAGTCTGGCGAAGGCGAACCCGGCGAGGCTGGCCAGCAGCACGTTGGACACCGTCACCGTGCCCGAGACGATCAGCGAGTTCTGCATGGCGAGCCAGAAATCGACCTTGTCGAAGACGTCGCGCACGTTGTCGAGAAGGTGCCCGCCCGGTGTCAGCGGCGGAGTCCGCTGGGCGATCGCGGATCCGTCCCTCGTGGACACCACGAACGACCAGTAGAGCGGGAAGACCGATCCGGTCACGATTGCCAGCAGCGCACCGTAGACCACGAAGCCGGGCCTGCGACGCCGCTCCGCCATCAGACCCTCCCGGGAATCCGGCGGGCGACGACGACACAGGCCGCCGCGAGCACCGCGCAGACGAGGAACACCACCCAGGCGATCGCGGCCGCGTAGCCGGCGTCGAACTGCCCGAACCCCTTCTCGTACAGGTACATGACGATGGTCTGGAACTGGCGGTCGTCCCCGCCGATACCCGCCACGCCGTTGGTGTCGAACAACTGCGGTTCGACGAAGAGCTGCATCCCACCGATGGCCGAGACCACCACGGTGAAGAGGATCGTCGGCCGGATCGACGGCAACGTCACGGAGTAGAACTGCCGCAGCCGGGAGGCACCGTCGAGTTCCGCGGCTTCGTACAGTTCGGCGGGCACGCTCTGCATCGCCGCCAGGTAGAGCAGCGCGTTGTAACCAGCCCAGCGCCAGACGACGATCAGTGCGATCGCCGCCTGCGCGGACCAGCCCTGAGCGTGCCAGTCGAGCGGTGGCACGCCCACGAGACCGAGCAGCCAGTTGATGACGCCGAAGTCACGCCCGAACAGTTGACCGAACACCAATGCCACCGCGGCGACCGAGACCACGTTCGGGAGCAGGACCGCCGACCGCCAGAAGGTCTTGGCGCGCAACGGGCGATCGAGCAGGGCGGCGATACCCAGCGCGAGCACGATCTGGGGCATGGTGGCGAGCAGCAGCAACGTGAGCGTGTTGCCGAGGGCATTGTAGAACTTGGCGTCGCCGAACAGTGCGAAGTAGTTGTCCAGTCCGACGAAACCTTCATCGCCGTTGATCAACTGCCAGTCGTGCAGCGATACCCAGAGCGTGTAGAGCATGGGGAACAGCCCGAACAACGCGAACAGCGCGAAGAAGGGCATGACCATGAGGAACGGCGTGACCCGCCGATCCCATCGAGCCGAGAACCCCCGGTCACGAAGCCGCGGCACGGGCTTCCGTGACCGCTTGGTCCCAGGCCGCGTCGAGCGCTTGCTTACCCGATTCCACCCGGCCGAGCGCGGTACCGAACGTCGGCCGCACCTTGGCGTCCTTCAGGCCGCGGTAGTTGGGTTTCAGGCTGTCTGCCGACGCGGCGTAGATCCGGCCGATGGGTGCTCCGCTGAAGTACGGGTCGGTCTTCCCGAGCACTTCCGGCGCACCATATGCGGCCGGTTCGCTGGGCAGGATGTTGGACTCGGTGAACAGCCGCACCTCCTGCGCCGGCTCGGTCAGCCACTTCGCCAGGTCGTAGGCCTCACGCTGATGCTTGCTCTGCGTGGGCATGGTCAGGAACGACCCACCGTTGTTGCCACCGCCGCCGGGCACTGCGGCGACATCCCATTTGCCCGCGTTCTCCGGGCCGCCCGCTTCCTGGATCTGGGTGAGCATCCAGGCCGGGCAGGCGATGGTCGCGAAGGAGCCCTGCTTGATGGCGACGTTCCACGGCTGGGTGAACGGGGTCACCCGCGCGGTCTGTCCCTTCGCACCGATCTGCCCGGCGATCGTGAACGCCCGGCGCAGGGCGGGGTTCCGGTCGGCGATGAAGGAGTCGTCCTTGGCGGAGAAGAAGTTCTCCGGCGACTGGTTCAGGATCGCGGTGTAGACCCCGCCGGCTGAGTCGGCGAACTTGGCCGAGGGAACCTTGCCCGAGAACAGATCCCCGATCTTCGCATAGTCCTCCCACGTGGGCCACAACGCGGCCACCGCGGCCCGCTCGGTCGGCAGACCGGCCTGGGCGAAGTAGTCCTTGCGGAAACACATGGCGAGCCCTCCCATGTCCGTGCCCAGCCCCATCACGGTGCCGCTGCTGTTCGCGAGGCCCTGCTCCCACTTCCACCGCGGCCACCTGTCGCGCAGGTTCGCGGCACCGAAATCATTGAGGTCGACGAACTTGTCCGCAGACTGACGGAACTGCGGCATGTACTGCTCTTCGATCGCCACGATGTCGGCCGCGCCGCGGCCCGCGGCCAGCTGGGTCGCGATGCCCTTGTGATGCGTTTCGAAATCGGCCACCCGGTTCTGGATCCGGATCCCGGGATGGGCCGCCTCGTACTCCTTGAGGAGCGAGCTGTAACCGAACTCGCCGAAGGTGGCGATGCTCAGCTCGATCCCCTCGTCGGCGGCCGGGGCGCACCCGGCACCCACCACGCTCGCGAGGACAACGACCGCGAGAACACGCTTGCGCAAGCCGGAAATCATTCCGGTCCTTCCCGTCAGGACGTCACCCGCGACGCCACCGGAAACAGCTCAGATCACTCCGGCACGCATCGCGTAGGCGACCGCGTGCGGACGGTTTCGCAGATTCAGGCGGTTCGTCAGCCCGTAAATCACGTTCTTCACGGTCCGCTCCGAATAGCAGAGCTTGTCCGCGATATCGGAGGTGTCGTGGCCTTCGGCCATCAACCGCAGGACGTCGACTTCACGGGGCATCAGGCCGGCAGTGTCCGGACCTCGCGGGTCGAGCGCGTCGCGCTGCAGCCGTCGCACGCCGTCGAGCAACTGTCCGAGCAGGTCCGCCGGCAGGAGACCACGATCGGGAACGACGGACAGGATCGTCTCGACCAAGCGATCACCTGAAGTCTGTGCACGGGCGAGCACGGCCACCACCCGGCACTCGACAGCGGTAAGGATGTCGTTTTCCCGCAGCTCGTTCGCGACGAGCACCTTGGAGACCCGTGCCGTGACGGGGTCGCTCCAGAGGTCGGCGACCGCCTGCTGGGTCATCCGGTCCCTGTGGACCACCAGAACGTCCCGCTCGGTCAACTCGTCGCGGTCGACGACCACCACCTCGGGGCGGCTTCGCAGGTAGCTCGTCAGACCCACTTGCATGATCATGTCGGTCGCATGTACCGCAACACGTACCGGTTCCATCATGTGTCCTTCCCGAGCTACGTACCCAGTGACTCAGAGGATGTGGAACCGGACTTCACGATCTCTTAACTCCCAGGCCAGGCCACATGTCGATCGCTGAGCCGAACAGTCGGTCACCCGCCAGCTCGGCAGCCGTGCCGGAGCCGAATGTCACCTGGCCTCCACATGTCACGACTCTCGGTACACAGTCGGCTTCGGCAGGTGGCCGCTCCGTTGTCGCATCGAGTCCTCAGCCGAGAGCCACCCCATCAAGCAGACGGCGCAGGCCCAGGTCGAAAATCACCTCGGCCTCGTTCGCCAAATCCGGCTCCTCGCCCTCGAACAGCCCCAGCGCGCCGGACCTCGCTTTCTCGCCGAAAAGGTCCGCCGCCAGTCCGCGAACGACCCCGTGCAGAAGAACCCAGTCGTGAAGGGCGGTCACCGAGCCCTTTTCCTGATCGGCCGGCCCCCGTGCGACGGGCGCTCCGTGTGCGGCCAGCCACGACAGCGCTCGCAGCCCGCCGAGATCGAACCGCGTCAACCACGGATGCCGTCGGTACGTCGCCCACAGCGACCGTGCCGCCGACTCGAGCCGGGCCCGTCCACGCAGGGCGTCGTCCACGGGTGCGTTCCCCGCCAAAGCGGTCTCCGCCATCAAGCCGACGAGCTCGGACCGGCCCTTCACATAGTGGTACAACGACATCGTGCCGTTGTCCAACCTGGCCGCGACGGCGCGCATGGACACCGCGTCCAGCCCCTCCGCGTCCGCAATCTCGATCGCGGCGAGAACGATCCGTTCGCGGGAGTTGTCCCGCCTGCGTCCCCCTCCGCCGGCCCCGCCGGCCACCATGGTGTACGCGCCTGGAATGGACTCGACCACGCCTTCCGCGCGAAGGATGGCCAACGCCTTGGTGGCGGTCGCATGCGCCACCTGCCACTCCACCTCGATCTTCCGGATCGACGGCACCCGGTCGCCGGGCTTCAGCCGGCCCTCGTCGATGCGATGCCGGATATCCGCGGCTATCACACCGGACAGTGTTCTAGCCCTCGGTTCTTTCGATCGGTACAAAACACTCCCCTGCGGCATGGCCCAGAACTAGTACGCACCACACTGCGTTTCTCCGTGGTCGGGACAAAGCGGTTTCCGGAAACTGGAGACAAAAGGGCACAAGCCTAGACGGCCGATGCAGTACGCGACCCTTTCGGCAGCCTCCTCGTCGCAATGAGTCAAGGTCCGAAAGTCACCGGTTTCCTGCCTCGACGCGGAGCACCACCCCTGGAAGCCTGGACGATGTCCCTCTTCTCGGCCGGCACCAAACCCGTGCTCGCCGGGCAATTCGAATATTCCGACAGGCCTATCCGTGACCGCTTTCAAAGTCGACAGGCCACGCTGCCGGTGCAAGTCACGTTCCGGTGACGCCTGCAAGGGCGTGGTCCGCTATTCCGCACCTCTGCGCCGGTATGCGCCGTCATGTCGGCAGCACATGCCCCAAGAGGAACAGGACGCTTTCGATCGAGATCCCCTCTGGACCCAAATCGGTCAGGTGATCTGGTTGATCCGGCAGACCGAACAGAACCACCTGCCTCCGTTGCGGACGATCGAGGTGGCGAGCGCCATGCGGATCCACCACACCCGCGCTTCGGAACTACTCAACGACCTTGAGCGCCTACGGCGGGTCAAAGCGACGAAGAAGGGACGTCAGGTCACTTGGTCGCTCGGCCCCGAGGAACTGTGATCGCGGTGACACGGCGTCATCGTGCTCGGACTGACGGTCACCCGATCGGTGCCCGGTATTCAAGGCCGGAGCAGGACCCGGAGTGGGTTGCCCTCGTACTCACGCACTTTGGCGAGTCCCTCCACGACCCGCGCCAGCGGAAGAATCGCGCTGATCGACGAAGTGATGTCCAGCCGCCCACGTTCGGCGAGTTCCACCAGGGCCTTCAGATGGCGGACGCGGTATCCGGTATGGCCGATAACGGTCCGGCCACCCTCTCCTGCAGAGAACATCTGCTCGACCAGCGAGCCCTCGGGCGCCCTCTTCACCAGCACCAGACGTCCTCGTTCGCCCAGAACCGCCTGCGCCTGCTCGAACGTCGACCCGCGCCCGACGAAATCGAACGCCACGTCCAGTCCCCGCCCTCTCGTGATCTCCGCGATATAGGAAGTGACCCGTTTGTTCGCCGGATCCAGCGCGACGTCCGCGCCCTGGACAAGCGCCCGCTCGCGAGCCTCCGGACGCCTGTCGAGAGCGATGATGGGCGTGGCCCCGCAGATCCGGGCCAATTGGACCAGGTGAGTGCCCAGTCCCCCCACACCCCAGACGCCGACGGCCTCGGCCGGTCGCAACCGCGCGGTGTCGATGGCGCCGTACGGGGTGGCCACCGCACCGGAGAGAACCGCCGCGTGCTCCAGCGGGATGGCGTCGGGAACCGAGACCAACGCCGTCGCGGAAGTGGCCAGATATTCGGCCCACGCACCGTCGTAGTGCACAGCCATCAGCCGAAGGTCGGAGCAGCTGTCCGAACCTCGCCCTTCCCTGCATTCGGAACAGGCGCGGCATTCCCGGCCTGCCGCGGCGACCACCCGGTCACCGGGTGTCCACGACCGCACGTCACCCCCGATGGCCGCGACGACCCCCGCCGCTTCATGCCCCGGCGTATAGATCGGCGGACTAGTGCGGACAAATCCGTCGATTCGAGCCAAATCCGACGAGCAGATTCCGCAAGCGGCCACCTTGACCAGGACTTCGTCCCGCTCGAGCACCGGAAGCGCCACCTCTGCCAGTTCCAGTTTCCCGGCGAGGGAATCGAATCGGACCGCCCGCATCGTCGAGGGCAAGGCATGCGGGGCACTCGGAGACGTCATAGGCCAGTCGCGCCACGCGAAACAAAACTCGCCAAGCTCACCGGTACTCCCCTCAGTATCGCGCGAGGTCGACGGTTTCCAGAGTCGTCGCAGGCAGCGCGAACATGCCGATAAGTACGCGAAGGGAGATGTAGAACCCCCCTCGATTCCGCTGGCACCTTAACACAGGAGCGGCCCTTTCGGTACCGGCCGGCGTCGCATTATAAACGGCTTTGTCCGCGAATAGCCAACAAAACGGCGGCCTGCTCCGTCGATCGGGGTACCTGGGAGCAGACCGCCGCCGGCCGACGTTCGAAGACCCGAGAATTCCAGTCAGGGAGGCCATGCCGATACGGATCCGCACTTGTGCCCTGTCAAGGAGTTCATCCGAACGTCCCGCACCGATGACCTTACCCGGGATCGGACGCCTTGTCGGGCAACGTTACTGGACAAAGGTGACCGAGCGCGACCCACTGGGCAACTCCTCGATCGACGGGCGAGGTGGTCTGGAGCGGGGAAGCAAGGGCACGATCGCTGACCGTTGGGGCATACATTCAGTGAAGTCTTGCACTCTCGTCGTACGGTGAGGCATGGCCGCGGAAACCAGTGAATCAACCGTTCATTTACGCCGTTGCGCCATCAACGGTTGCGCGTGGCGTGGCACGTGCCCCGATCACGACGTCCAGGACGAACTCGACGCCGAACTGAACCGGCTGATGCGGCTCAGGCCCTTCGGCGCGGGACGGAAACATCAGCGTTCGGCGGCCAAATACGCCCAGAGCTACCAGATCAAGTCCAAAGTCACCGTGACGACCGTCGAAGAACGTCGGAAGAATCCTCCGGCACCCGTTCGGCGAAGGCGTCACATCGTCCATCCGGACACGTTCGCGGCCGTTCGCGAACTGACCGCGTCCCTGCGTCTTCACCGAACGGGGTCGAGCGCCTCTTCGCCGCTCTCCAAACTGGATTCACCCCTCGAAGCCCCGGACACGGTCTCTCCCGGCATGAAACCGGTGGTCGTGGAAGTCCAGGAGTCACCACAGCCGGATGCCTCGATTCGGTCTGCGGCCCCCGCGAGACCCAGTCCGGTCCTGCTCGCGAACCTGCGGCGGCCTGCTCCGGAAAAGCCCCGTCCCGCCCGGTCCGGCCCTCCCACGCGAGTTTTACCTGAGCGCACCTCACCCGCCTTCGCCCTCGCGGGCTCGTCCTCCTCTCCCGCGCTGGCGCCGGCGATCGAGGCCATGCGCAAGGCCAGGCGGCAGAGTCAGCCGGAGCGTCCCTGAGCCGCGAGCCTCTCTTATTGAGAGGTAAGGAAAACATGGCGTCTCGCGAAAGCTTGTTTCGCGACGGGGGGACTTCCAGAGGCTCGCCAACCGTCCATACGGGACGCAAATCACGGCGAAATGTCTGCTTACCCCTAGCCTGACCCGAAGGCCCCTTCCTTGCGTCTAACGCAAGGAAGGGGCCTGCACGCGCCGCCGTTGTGATCGGTGGTGGCACCGCGGCTCGTGGTTGCCGTCCTCGACGGGTGAAGGGCTGCCGTAGACACCCAAACACCCTTGGCCAGAACGACTCAGACCGCTCACGTGCCCGGACGAAACTGTCACGCTCAGCCGAAGAACACCGACGCCACAACGTTGTCGAAGCCGACCTTCGCGAGATCCGCGACATCGCCGTCTATGACCAGCGACTTGCCCTTGCAGTCCTTCTCACTCCAGATCTTCACCGAACCGGAAGCCGCGATCGACGAGGCAACGCCCGGGCGGGTGACGTTCTTGCAGCCGTTTCCGGCCACCCCCTGCGAAGGCTCGTTGTCGCTGAAGTTCCTGCCATCGAACAGAACCGCGCTTGTCGCGGGCCGTTGTTCCTCCGCCGGGGGCGCCGTCGGAGGAACAGTGACAGAGCCGTCCTGGCCCGCGGCCTTCTGTCCGTTCGGCGTGACGCCGAACCAGGTACCGCCGACACCCTGGCCCTTCGTGTCGCCCGGCTTGGCGTCCTTCGCGAACCGGTATACCGGCCAGCCTGCGATCGTGACCTGCCGAGTGCCGTCGCTCCGCTCGACCATGCCCACCGCGGACTTTTTCACACCGGCAAGGAAGATCTTGCTTCCACCGGTCACCAGCACCGGCGGCCAGGTCTTCGCGCATTCCCCCTCGCACGCGGACTTCGACGGTTTGGCGGTGTCTTTGTCGAAACGATAGAGCGTCAGGCCCGCTCCGTTCACGACGACCGGGTTCAGTTCGCCTGCCTCGGATGCCTTGAGTTGGACCCACTTGCGGGCGGTGGTCTGCTCGGCGGTGTCCGGCGTCCCGTCCGAGCCGGTTGCCCAGTCACCTGTCTGCGGTTGTGCGTTGTTCGACTTGGCGGTTCCGGCGAGGAGGGCCAGCGCGCCATCCCCGACTTCCGCCTGCGTCGGCGGCGCCGGACTAGGCGCGGAAGTGGGTGAACCACAGGCCACCAGAGCCAACGCTCCCGCGGTCATGAGGACAGCAACGGATACAAGTCGTTTACTGAACAAGTTGATCTCCCTGCACCATGCCTCCAAACTCTTCAGAGGCCCCTATACCGTCCACACGGCTCAATCGCCGGGGCGGTTCAAAAGAAATTTCGAAATCTATGCCGGGGCTTTCACCAGCGGCAGAAGTGTCAAGCAAGAAGAGACTTAAGGGAAGAATTGAGCGAAGTTCGGGCACTCACGTCGCGAACCATACGGTTCAGGCGGCGATGCCCGCGTCTTCGGCGAGCGCGGCCACTCCCGCTCTCGTGATCACCGCGGGCGTCGGCTGGCCGTACGCCACGTGGCGCTCTTCCCTGATGAGCCCTACTTCGATGAGGTTGTGCACCGCGATGTGATCGCACCAGCAGCCGTCGATCGTGAGGGCGGGTTCGCAACTGGAGATGAGGACGCCACGCCCGGCCGCGACCGCTCGCAGTATGGCCCGCTCTCGCCGGCTCAATTCGATTCGGATACCGGTCATCACGATCACCGTCCAAGGTCGGCTATTCTGCCACTTTCAGCTTGCGGCGGAACACTTCATTCTTTCTTCACTGGCCGTGGAGACGAGCGGATCCCGAGATCGTCGACGGCGCGCCCACTCGACGGCACGGCCCATCTCCGCTGACGGACATCCCGTGCCGTGATCAAAAGTCCAGAGCTGCGGGTAATAAAGGGCATACCAGGCCACACTTGGCCTGCCCGGTCACGCCTGGTACGCGATTCTGGTTCTCGGCTGGAGGTTGGAGAGTCGTGGCCGGTGTTGAACAGACCATGTGGGTAGAGGTACTGGGTGAGGTGAAGGCCCGCGCGGGAGAACAGGAGATCACTCTCGGTCCTCCCCGGCAACGGGCCGTCCTCGCCATTCTCGCGATGCGCGCCAACCAGACGGTTTCGCGCGCCGAACTCATCGATGGTGTCTGGGGTGATGCCCCACCGGCGTCCGTCGAAGGCAGTGTGCACACCTACATCCACGGCCTTCGCCGCGCACTGTCCGTCTCGGACCAGGCCGTGCTCACGCGCACTGGAGCGGGCTACCAGCTCGTCCTGGGCCAGCGGGAACTCGACCTGAACGTGGTCGAGACCCGGCTCGCTGAGGCACGGGGCCTGGCCCGGGCAGGCAAGGGATCCGCCTCGGCCGACCTGATCAGCGAATGCCTGGCCCTGTGGCGCGGGATTCCGCTCTCCGGCCTGCCGGGACCGTTCGCGGAATCCGAGCGCGTCCGCCTTACGGAACTGCGCTACCAGCTCGTCGAAGAGCGGGCTGAACTCATGCTCGCGGCGGGCAGACATCGGGAACTGGTGACGGAACTCAGCGAGGCCGTGGAAGCAGAGCCCTTTCGGGAAGGCCTGCGCGCGCAGCTCATGCTGGCCCTCTACCGGAGCGGGCGCCGTGCGGACGCGTTGGCCGAGTTCGAGGCGGTGCGCCGATTGTTCGCCGACGAACTCGGCCTTGATCCCGGCGCCGCGCTCACCGACCTGCATCTGCGGATGTTGCGTTCCGAACCGGGGTTGGAATCCCCTGCCGAGACACCGCCACAGCCACGCCCCCAGGTTCCGGCACAGCTGCCGCACGAGGCGCCCGACTTCGTCGGCCGGGCGACCGAACTGGAACAGCTGGCGACGTGGTGCGCGGTGACGCGAGCGAGCGGCAAGGCTCTGGTCATCTCGGCGATCGACGGCGCGGGCGGGATCGGCAAGACCACGCTCGCGGTGCGGTTCGCCAGGATGGTCGCCGAGAGCTACCCGGACGGTCAGCTGTACCTGGACCTCCGCGGTTTCGACCCCAACCGCGCGCCGCTCAGTGCGAACGACGCGCTCGGCCAGCTGCTCTGGGCACTGGGCAGCACGCGGCAACGATCGGAACCCGACGAGCTGGTCTCGATGTACCGGACCGTGCTCTCCGACAAACGAGTGCTGATTCTGCTGGACAACGCCGTGTCGACGGAGCAGGTACGTGATCTGCTGCCGGGCACGTCGAACAGTCTGGTGCTCGTCACCAGCCGCAACCGGCTCAGTGGCCTGGTCGCCAGGGACGGGGCACGCCGGTTGACCCTGGGGCTGCTGACCGAATCCGAAGCGCTGGACCTGCTGCGTAACACGGTCGGCAGGCAGCGCATCGACGACGACCCGGCCGCGGCGGCCGAACTCGTCCGATTGTGCGGCTATCTGCCGCTGGCCCTGCGGGTCGCGGCTGAGAAGATCTCGGGAAGACCGGATACGAGCCTGCGTGAACTCGTCGAGAACCTGCACGCCGCACAGGACCGGCTGGACAACCTCCATGTCGACGATGACGAGATGACTTCCGTGCGAAGTGTCATCTCCTGGTCCTACACCTCCCTCGAGGATGAACTGGCCAGGACCTTCCGTCTGCTGGGCCTGGTTCGGACTCCGAACATCGATGCCTTCGCCGCGGCCTCGCTGTTAGGCAGGCCGGTCGCCGAAACCGGAGACCTCCTTCGCACGCTGAGTGAACAACATCTCCTCGAACCCGAATCGGATCGGTACGGGTTCCACGACCTCATCAAGGTGTATGCCGGTGAAATGGCGTACAGCGAAGAGCTTCCGGAGGCTCGCAGGGAAGCGATTCGCGAGCTCATGGTCTGGTATCTGACCGGAATGCGCACGGCACTCATACGCCTGATCAAGGACTACCCGCTACCACCTCTCGAGATTCCGGAAACGACGCATCCGCTGCCGGACTTCGCTACCCGCGAGTCGGCGTGGAAATGGTATGAACAAGAAACGAAAAACGTAGCCGCACTGATCGAACATGCGGGAGAGCTCGGGGAACACGAGATAGCCTGGCAATTGGCCTGGTGCACCTACAACAGTTTCTATGCGACCGGGCTGATGTCGGAATGGATCCAGATCCTCACTGTCGCCCTGGCTTCCACCGAGCAACTGGCCGACCCCGGCCCCAAGGCGCGGATTCTGATGTTCCTCGGTATAGGGAACTCCCGGATCGGACGGAACGAAGCAGCTGTCGAATACCTGGAACGCGGACTGTCCGTGGCCCGCGGCATCGACAACGATCACCTGCGCTCCAGCATGCTGGCCAATCTGGCCTCCACGCTTCGCGAGATGAAGCGGTATGAAGAGGGCATCGCTTACGCCCGCGAGGCAGTCGAGCTGGCGAAGCCCGAATCACCGCAGTACCAGAAGGCGGGCAGCATCGACGCCCTCTGCGAGCTGTACGTCGAATCCGGTCAACCGGAACAAGCCCTGCGCTACGCCGAGCTCGGCTTGGAAGCCGCCCGCGCCTGCGACGCGGCACTACTCGAGGCCAACATGATGGTGAACGTCGCACACGCGTACCGGGACATGGCCGATATGACGATGGCGATGCGCGAGTACGAAGCGGCACTCGAACTGTGCATGAGGCAAGGCGACCGATATCACGAAGCCCTTGCCTTGCTGGGAATCGCCGAACTGCGCCGCCGGATGGGCCAGTACGAGGACGCAAGGAAACACGCACACCGCGCGCTGGACATCTTCCTCGAACTCGGCGGCGAGGAGTCCGATGTGACGCTCGCCTTCCTCGCTTCGCTCGACACGGGCGCGACTTCTTGACACCGATCGGCGAAAACGACGGCGGCCGGTGGACCCCCAGAGTCTCACCGGCCGTGTTTCGCGCGACGGGAACGCCGTCCGCCGATCACTGAGAGGCGGTCCGCTCAAGCGGGTTCGCGATCACCCGATATGCCATCAACGTCCTGCCGAACTCGAAGGCCGCCCGCCTGAGGGCTCTGGCCGCGATAAGGGGGTTGACCTGCTTGAGATGACCGGTCACCGCCAGCGCGGCCGGCCGCTGTACGCCGGTGAGCGGCACCGCGATGGTCGTGACCTTCTGTACGACATCGTCTACCTGCGCGAGGCCGGTACGGCGGATCTCCGATAACCGGTCGGTATCCGGAGCTGCGCAAAGCCCGGTGTCCCGCCCAACCTGATACGCGTGAAGAATCTGGCCTATCGCGGTTCGCGGAAAGCGCGAAGTGACCGAGACCACATTCGGCAACCTTGGCGTCCGGTGGCCGAAGATCTGATTGACGAGCTGAGCCGACTCACCGGCCAGCACACTGATGCTCGCGGTATGACCGGTCATCTGATGGAGATCGACAAGATAAGGCGTGGCGTGCTGGCGTAGCGACGCGACAAAACCGTCTTCGGCACTGCGATCGGGCTGCACCATACCGCCGGGGGAATATTTGTCGCCAGCCCTGACGATCATGCCGTGGGCCTGCAGCGCGGCGAGCACCCTGTGCACTGT
>Ga0307518_10001125_pt1 | contig 20080 bp, 10 predicted proteins | sample 25_EM_MG_FD_203889 | JGI IMG/M metagenome (GOLD analysis project Ga0307518, IMG submission 203889) | Populus trichocarpa ectomycorrhiza microbial communities from riparian zone in the Pacific Northwest, United States - 25_EM | ecosystem: Host-associated > Plants > Roots > Unclassified | place...
TGTTTGGCTGCTTCTGATCACTGACCGGTGTAAAATGTAGAGCAGCTGCAACGCCAACCAGCAATTACAGCCTCAGACACCATTTCATGTCTGGAACGTTGTCTCCAGAGGAATCAATGTACAAGTATGTGCTGTCTGAAGATGGGTAAAAGGAAGTTCTCCTGTTGAGTAACTAAATCCCCCCCACCAGCCAGCAGAGAGCTCTACGACAAATGACAAGGGGAAACAGTGAAAAGAAGAAGACCCTGCTGAAGTAAATGCAGCCTGCAAGACTTCTAAAAAGTATTTCAGCCGATACATTTACAATTTCCTCACACCAAGCGAAAACAGCCATAAACTGTCATCAGTATTCTGCTTAATTGCCAATGCCACAGTGCAGTGAGTCAATTTCCCTCATACGACATCAATTTACAAACAGCTCCAATAAAAGTGCTTCACTGGACTGGCTTTATCAAAGGGGGAGCAATGAAAGCAATCACCAAGCAAATCTAACCTCACAATATTCCATTTAAAACCCTTTGATAATAATCATACTGCCGTGTCCGCCATGCATCTAAGCTGCTGCTGATCAGAGAGAGCACCAATGACACGCATTGCTGCAAGAAAGAAAAACACAGTATCATGATTACAATAGCAGTCAAATCTTGTCCAGATAGATGCTAATATAAAATTACAATTTTACCTCTTCTGTCAAACTTAGATGGCATCGCTTTCTTAGGTTCTGTATTGTCCGGGGACCACCTTTAAAGCAAGGGAAACCAGAATCCTGACCCAGAAAAAGAAAAGGCAAACAAGTGCCTTCAGTCAACGAAGCATTGTTATTGCAAACATAAAAGCACCAGGATGGTAAAGCCAGGTCCCTCCAAAGAAAATACATAATTTTGTTCGATTGAAAATTTTGTACTCCTTTCTCCCTCTATCAAATAAATACGAACAAGTAAAACTAATTGTCCTATTTCAAACTTTAGTGACAATAGGCCAGGTTTGGCACTTCTCAAGCATCACTCCCCAACCCAAATTCCCAGTTACATATTGGGGATGAGCAGTCCAAACAGATTTTATTGATTCAACAATAACAGCACTATTAAAGTTGAAACAGATCAGGTTTGGTTGATAGGTCAGACTGAGATACTCTATATCAGAGAAAAAGAAATCAGAGGTAAAATATTTATGGGACCTCAAATCCAAAATTCACACATTGCAACAATAATCCACAGCATGGACTACAAAAAAATAAAATAAAAGATAAAAAACTTCAACTTTCTTCCTCATTTCTTTACCAATTTTGTAGGCAACAAAACATGATCTAAAGGCTTAATGAATATCCTAAGACAAATTGCCACAAAATTAAACAATGAACCAAAATTTCAAAGGAAAACATGCAGGTTTATAGAAAGAAACTGACAAGCTCAAGTGCCTCTGAAACCAAACAAATGACAATGTGTGGGAAAGCAGACTTCAGCAAGAGAAAGCCAATGAAACCTGGGGGATTTTGTGAAGCAGACAGAGAAAGGATTGGAAAATTGGAAAGAGGATGGGGAACATAGATAGCCCATGCCCAGGATAAATTCTGGGTATAGAGGTGCAAGGACAGGTTCAAAAACCTATAATATCCAACATAACCACTCCCACAAGGTTTTGATCTCAACTTATGACCCCAGAAGAGGCATATGTTAACGACCAGCCCACCTGGTACAGATCAGAAAACCATATAAAGCTGGCCTCTCCCATTCTTAAGATCCTGCTTTTCCACAATGGGTCAACAAGTCTCACCTAAACATTTACTTGTCCCACCTTTTTCTTCTAACGCACATAATAACCTATCAAGTGTGCAATCCAAGAGCAGTCTCGTAAAAAACAGTCTCGTGATGTTTGCCTCAGGAACATATGGTCCCAAAACAGCATGTGTTGTGCCTAGTTTATGAAACGGCTAACAGGAAAAAATGAAATAAATAAAGAACCAAAACAATAGAAAATACTGGAAGGTTTACTAATAAATCAGTTATACCTGCAACATCTCAACAAGGAGAATTATACGCTCTGCATGCTTACGACATGTCAAGAAGCCTTGAATGCATAAAACCTGCATTTGACGGGCGTAAACCATAAGTTACATCCAAGAGGATTGAAAAGCCAAAATAGCATAATTAGATCCAAACATTAGAAAGTCTGATCAATACCTTAAAATAGTCAAAGAACTCGCTTGGAATTCCCTCAGCATCAGAATCCATGACCTACAGGTAGCCAGTTTTGTATTAATATAAGAAAAACTCAAAACCAGCTTGAGTGTTTCTAAAACATCATAATACATAATGAGCTTGTGGAACAATAACAAAGGGAGGCAATAAAAATGTGTACACTCACGCACACTCTGGCACGTAATATAAACTATCTGACCTCAAGAAGTTCTCGGGTTAGTTTGAAGGGTGCGCTTTCAAAATTGACACCACCAGGAGAATTAGAGAGCATGAAACCAAAATCAATGTGTATAATGTGGCCATCTTCATCCATTAACAAGTTCCCATTGTGCCTGTCCTTCACCTAAACAAAAAGATGAAGACATTTTTCCCACAGAGAATTAATAAGTGACATAAGATGCAATATACTCTAGTCACAAAAGCTCTTGTTAGGGTTAAAATGGTAATAGTACAAGCAAATACACCCTGTTTGACCAGTTGGTTGGAAGTGTCAAATATTTTTTCACATGACAGTAACACTTAATTGAGGAATGCAGCTTTCTCTCAAGGAAAGGTTAACTTTACAGACACACAAATATGCAATTAATTTATCTGCAAATCTAATACTCCCTCCATCCCACATTGTTTGTCCATTTCAAAAGAGGATGGTAGTTTTAATTTATTTCTTAAATTGTAAAAGAGCATCTTTGCATTTGCCTTTAAGAAATTTTTTGTGACAAAAAAAGTAGTTAAGATATGGTTAAAAAATTAAATTTTCTATCATAGCCCGAGATGGATGAGTGTGACCAGTGAGAGGTGACTGGTCAGGACATCTGCTTTTGGGACCCGCATCATTGTTAAATGAGAGTGAGATCAGGCACCATACCTGTAAAAGGTAGCACACTAAAGAATATCCAGCCATACTTTCAACGAAGTTCCTCTGAAATGAAAAGTAGATAAGTAAATAAAAAAAAACAGAGATATTTTCAATGAGAAAAAAAAGGTAAAAAAGTAGCTAACTACACAGTCGATGCACTATTCACTGCTAAAATTAAAAGTAAGAATTTGGGGAAGACAAGGGTCTGTGGGATTGATGCAAAATGCAGTCTCAAGTTACAGGAAAAGCAACAATCCAGAAACTACAAATATCAACAATGGGGCTCCAATCTCTATGAACGGACATAATATGCCAAATATAAGAATACAGCAGAAGTTTTAATGCTATGTACAGCTTAGGAGAGTGACATTGTTTACTACTTTTACTTCAGTCACAAAAGCAATATAATTTCTGTTAACAAGAGAAAATGTTCCAAAAACAAGAACAGGTTTCACCATCTTTCTCAGACAAAAACCACGCTTGAGAAGGAAATATCATTAATAGAAGGACAATCCTATCAAACAGAAAAGACAGCTTTCACATTAATCCAGATTGTTGATCATTTTCTAGTGAGAGAAACAACATTTCTTCCAACTACTATGAATTCCAGGTTATGCCCTTTCAACTTAATTTATGTATAAAGGTTTGCATAACAATTTAGGGAACTTCAAGCTGAGAGGTTGAATTCAAAGCAGCCAGTGAAACATTTGAGTTAAGGTTTAGAGTAGCAAATCATGATCTTGAAATAAGAGACAGAAATTTTGAAGGCATAATACATGAAAATTATTCAACTTCATATATCAGGTAACATTTATTGCTGCTTGCTAGTTGTCAAGTAAATCATAATACATGCAAAGTTCAACCACTTGCTCAATGGCACATCATCATTCATGTTGCAAACAAAATGTCTAAAGTAAATCTGGATGCTAATTCTTTATAGTTATATGTCACAATCTATGATTACTTTTAACATCACCATCTATATTACAGTATTTCCTCTTCTAGTAGCTTTCCCCTAGAAATAAAAGATGAAGAAAGCCACCCACATTTGTATAGACACACAAAAACTTGAAAGAAACTACCACTTCCAGGAAGAATAAGCAGCTTGACTAACCCACCTAAATAATCACCATACATTTGCTAATACATCAATGGATATTCTTGGGGTGAATAAGGCTGGTTAACCACATTGTCAGTGCACCTATTTTTGCAATGTCTAATACCTGTGCAAGCTTAAAACTTGGGGAGTTCTCTCCATATTTGGCAACAAAAAAGTCACGCAAACTTGTGATGTCCGGATATCTACTCTTGATAGAATGGATTGAAGCCTGCAAAACAAAATGATATCACTGAGACACCAAAGAACGGTCCTTGTCAACCAACTCAAACAGAAATAAATACTTTGTTACCGTATCTGGAATTGTTTCAATAAGAGCTGTGTATGATGAAGTACAAATAACTTCATAAGGACGCAACCAAAGAGGGACACCAGCTTCTTGAAATATATCTGGCATTAAAACCTAAAAATTTTAAGCTTGAACATACTGTAGGGGGGGAAACAAGATCCAACTTCTTGGAATAATTTGAACATAAGTGCTTAACATGAAAAAACAAATCCGGGCATGGGAGCTTAGCAACATCAACAGGTATACAATTGAGGCTCAACTCTTCATCTCAAAGTCAATGGAACAGCTAAGTTTAATTTTCACTAGAGAAAAGAAGAAGGAAAAAAATCAAAGACCATTTATATGCATCAAGTTAAGCAACATCAACTTCGACAGAGTATTTGAGCTGACAATCAAGAAAATAACAAGCCATCTTGGATTCCTGAGAATATGTAAATCATCACACTATAGTGAAGTAAGCTCGAAGGTATAAACAGTAATTCTTTTTTGGTACTATTGATTAACTGCTCATCTAAATTGGTGAGGAACATGGTTCTTTTAATGCAGGCAATTTTAGCTATTTCGCATGGGGGCAAATACAGACATCCTATTTATATAGTTCAGTAAATTTATTGACCAACTTGAAACAATCTCTATAGTTCAGTAAGTTGTGATGGCTACAACAAAATCTGCAGGCACCTACCATAGAAGTGTGAAATGAGTTGCACGGCAAGATGCTCCTGCCTACAGTCATCACCACTCTTCACAATAACCTACACGAGAAACAAAAAGGCGAACAATTTCATTAAAACATGAGGCAATTAAACAATAGCAACCTGCAGAATTATATTAGCATAACATATTCTGTTTGTAGCCTAAAAAGGAAAATCAAATCAAGCACCTTAGACAATTAAGCATTCTAGATGATATACAGAACCATACACAGGATAAAGGTAAATACCTATACATCATCAAGATACATGTTCTTGTAATTAAAGCAGAAAATATGAGGATAAACAAGAAGCCTCTACAACAAAAGAAAATGTATGTACTTGCAATGTGCCTGTGATATTCAATTAACATTCAAGCATTAACTAGTTCACCATGTTTCAGAAGAACAAAAATTATGAGCAAACCATTCCAATTATCAGCAAAACTTAGAAGCGAAAACACAGTTTGATAAGCAGAACTTACAGAGCGCAAGTCCCAGCCAGGTAATTTCCCATATACTGAAGCTTTACGTATTCTCTCTTTCTTGATCTCCCAGAGTTCACCAGATAAGGCATCACTGGCCTTGGGATTGCCACCATTAACCTGTGGAAATTCAAACTTTCAATTCCATCATTCTGAACTAAGAAACAGGAAACATGATTTTTCTATTTTTATGAATCTTCACATTTGGTTGTGCATCTGATGAAACTTGACCAGCCCCTTTCAGAGGTAGTCCAGGAGGTGCTTCCCCTTTGGCTGCAGCAGCCTGCAGAAGACAGGTAAAGTTGTAACAAGACCATCCAAAAGACAGGATAACAGCATTCCATTCAAAATAGCCCACCTTTACTTCTTCTATTGCAATCGTGCTAGGAACACGACGATGCTCCTTGCGTCGTGGCGCCCCTTCATCCCCTACATCTTCCATTCTAACTCCAGGATCTGCTGTCAGCACTACCCTTACCCATTCCAAATCACTACAATGTGCAGCATTTTGATGCATAAAATTGATGCCAGAATTTAATTTAGGTGCTTCAATGACAGTTGACTGGCTAGGCAATTTCTTCTCCACAGAAAGATTCACATTAACAAATTTCATTTTTGTTTCAGATGCATGGGACATTGCCTGGTCAATCGCTTCAGCGGTTGATTGGGACATCCTATCACTACTATTTCGATACATATCCTGGGCAGTCCACAAAGGATAAGCCCAAGGAGGTGGCTTCGGCAGGAATGCATCTCCATTTGCAAGAGGAATTCCTCCTCTGGAAAGGTTTTGAGCACCAGATGTGTCCTTGCTATTGCTGAAAAGGGATTAGGGGAAGAAAAATCAAGCATGTGTACCCGTAAAATCATTGTTAAAAAAAGAAAGTCACGTATTGCAATGCATTCCAACTGGAATCTACGGTATTTTCCTGTGCTGTAATTCCATAACATACCTTGGCATTTCACTTTTCAATACTTCAACGCAAATCAGATAAGGTGCCTTTTCCCTAGAATTCAAAAGAACAGCTTCATCTTCAGGTATATGAACAACACGATACAACCCTTTTCCCATTGGAAAGCAAACTCCTAAAAGTATAAAGAGCAACATTAAGATTGTGAGAATATACCAAATGATCAGATGTATAAAACTGGAACAAGAATGCAGGTCAACTAGGATGATGCGTGGAAGGAGTGAAATTACTTAGCAGCAGAATCTTTAGTTTCTTGATGGTTAAAGTTTTCACGTTTAAAATCCACATCCATATAGAGAACTTCAATGAAACTGAAAATATTGTTTATTAAATAGTGAACTCTAGTCAGCAAAGCATAAGATCATAACGTATTCATATTCTGGCCCAATTGCAAGAATATACATTGACTAGACCACTCACATCAGCAATTTAAACAAGGCCATAATTTTTGTAATTCAAAAAGGATAGACAGAAGAAGGGGAGAGAGAGAGAGAGAGAGAGAAGGGGGGGAGGAGGGAATTTTTTTGAAGTACCCCCCCCCCCTCCTAAAAAAAAAGCACCAAATAACATATAGCAGCCCAGCTTACATACACAAATAATAACAATCCTTAATGGTTACAGATAAATTTCAAAAGGAAAGAAAAGAAACTTAATAAATTTGCAGCACAGATTACAAAATGATCTTTCAAAAGCTACAAAAATGGTTCCACAACACCTAACATATTTGAGAAATGTAAGTACAAATATACACATATAATGGACTAAAAAATATAGGAGTGCATATGTTAACAGATTTCCCATCCACAAAGCCTAAAATCATTGGAAAATAGGTACACATATACATGTATGATGGGCTAAAAATATATAGGAATACATATTTTAACTGATTTCCCACACACTTCAGTTATTATACACGCAAATTCTGAAAGATTTGTTCCAAAATCATGTGTTTTGCCTCACACCTTGAAACCCTCCTAGAATCAGAACTATCTTTGCCACAATTTGTAAGACCAGTTTTAGACGCTACTACACACATCAAACTATTACATATGCCAGAACAATTAAACATGTTGTGACTTTGAGATGGTCATGTTTCAACGAAAATACAATATGGTACATACCTCCACTGTTTCGAGCCTCAGCTAAATGCACGTTGATCTCTGCAAGTGACTGCAAACACAAGAATGAAAAAAAGACTCTTTCAGAAAGCATTCAAGCAGAATATCATGCACTGGATGTGTGCATTAACCTGCCAGGCTCTGGCAGGTTAGCATGAGGCCCATTTTGTTTTTACTAAAACACCCAGCCTCATACAAATAAAATTGAAATTTCAAATGTTATTTTAATCATTTCAAAGTTTTAAAATGCAAGTACATTTTTTTTTTTGTATTTAATTACACAATCTCTTTCATGCACATGCACCATTGAAAACAATATATAGAACTCATCTTTGCTATCTCTCTCATCACTGTTGCAAAACAACGAAACCTATTTCATCTTTGCTGTTAGATGAATATTCATCTCTGAGCTCTCTGAGCTTTCTTAATTGATTTCACTGGTTGTATAGCAATTTGTTGGCAGAAATATAAATTAAGTTTGAACTGAAGATCACTTTAAGTGAGCTTTCTGCCTATAGAACTACCAGACCTATCAATATTTTTTTCTTCCATGAGTCACATATCTAAATACTCACGACTGTTTGTTTGTGAAGAGACAGAGTATCAGATATGGGCCACTATCTTCATCTTGGACTTGTTTGTTAATTCATAGTTTCAATTCCAAGGTATTAAGGTTTCTGAGTCTTTGTTGACTGAGGATTTCACGAGAGAATGATCAGATAGGTGTAGAGAAGGAGAGAGATTCTGTTAAGTCACCATTTTAACCTCATTCTAAAATGCAAGAAACTGACAATTAAGGGTCTTTATTTGTCCAAGAAAAGTGATATCGTGTGAAGAAAGTCAAACATTTCTGTGCAATCACCGTTTTGACCTCATTTTAAGTGCAAGGAAACTAACAAATAAGTGCATTTCTTCATCAAAGAAAAGAGACAGGAAAGCAAATCCCATATGTGTGTGTAATATCTGTATGTAAGAAACAGAAAGCTTAGAAAAGCATTAACCTCACAAAGAGCACTTTTACGATCTTCAATAGGAAATACATCAACCAAACCATATGAAGTCTCACATAACGACATCACAAAGTCCAATGACTCATGATAAGCCCCTTTCCGGAACTGTGATGCAGTGTTATTTGGAAGTGGAGGCTTCGTATTCAACTTCTCATTCTGTTGATTCAGTGATCCAGGATGCTTCTGCAAGATTAGAGCCCAGGAAATTTCAATAAGGAAATGATAAGAAACTTGTAGCCAAGAGCCTTTGATAAAGACACTTCCCAACCAGCAGAAATACAGGACATCGACAATAGCATGCAGATCAGGCCCACTGGGTGCTATTCCAAGATAATTTAAGTAGGTTTGACCTAGCAAAAATCCTTATTTCCAGCTGTTTACATGATTATAATATTCTTATGTGCAGTTTCATGAACTTCTTCTGTTATATTGAAAGTTACAGCTGCTCATATTCCAACTATTTTCTTTCCCCCCAGCAGTATCACTGTATTGAAAGAGTTTCCTGACTCCCACATAATAGTTACAAATGGGGACATTCACATCCACAAGTTCAATATTGATTTTTGCTTGAATGGAAGACATCTTTAGATGCCCATTGTACATGTAACCTGAACACCACTCGATTAAAAAGGGTTCTTGATTATATTTCTCACTAAAAGAAAACTACTTTTGTACACAATTCTCAAATTTATGCCATATCATTAAGTATTCAGGGTTCTGGGTTCTGGGTGATGCAATAGACTAAGAGTCTAAATGGCCACATAAATGAAAGGTGTTATGAAAAATCTTATGAATTATGATAGATGGACAATATAAACTATATATTAGTTTATTTTTTAATCAGAGAGGGCTGAGGACTGAGGGCAGCCCCTCATGCCCTCCCTTAATCACAGGTCCTTGGTACCACATCAAGTGGCTTCACTAGTTAAAAGTAGCTACACAGTTAAAACTACCAGACAATAAGTTGACTTTCTCAAGTGAAAACACTATCGGTCTTTTATCAGGTACCTAAAGTATGGATTATGATAAGAAACGATTACAAAGAGAAAATGATGTAGGTTATGAGAAATACACGGCTCACAAGAAGAGGTCTAGAGATGGAGAGAGACCTCCAGAAACACTCTAAGCTTAAGTAGTCTATGGCTCCTATTGCAAGCAAGATGTTGGAAGAGTATCATTAGAGCATCCAAGACCAGAAAGTATAAAACGACTACAGCACACACTTAAGATTAAACAAACTTTATACAGACCAATATGAGATCGATTTAAAACTGCTCTGGGGCCTCTCACATTTACAACTAGCATAACCAGATGAACAGAACAGAACAGAGCAGAACAAACCAAACATGGATAATGATACTATCACAAAGATTGACAATGAAAAAGAAAAAAAAATTCCCTAACATTGTTTTAAAGTTTAAGCTAACAGGATATGAAGTATGATTTTCAAGAAATCAAGAGAGGTAATTAAGTTCCAACATGAAAAATCTTTTAGTCTCCAATTATCAATATCAACAAGAAAAAAGTATACAGTCAACCAACAAACAGCATGTAGTGACCCTAATCTTTCTTAGAGCTTAAGCACACAATAAGGAGGTCAATATAACTGTGTTGCCGCAGCACATAACTACAAGTAAAATACATTCCCACTGTAGGGAACTGCTAGTATAAGGTATCGACATGCACTGTACATGCCACAGTTTTCTATTGATTAAGATCACCAAGCACTAGAATATAACTTATAGTCATTTAACAGTGATAATTACAAAGTGCTGGTTCACAATGCATAAGTTGAAAAGAGCAATGTGCTGCAGAGCAACAGTCATACTTTCAAGACAAACACTACAGGTCATGAACAAAATGATTATCAGCGTACCTCTTTGTTCTTCTTGAAACTAAATAACTCAGAGTCTTCAACTGAGCGCTCACGATCTCTAAACAGTTTGCGAAAAAAATTCTCAGTACCCGGGCTGCTTTCAAACAAGCTGCTACTACCGTTATTTTCATTTGCACCAGTATTTTTGACCTCTTCAGGATGCACACGAAACAGTCTACGAAACAAGGAAAAGTCTGAAGGTTCTTCTTCCTCAAAATTGGTAGCCCCCTCGTCAGATTTCTCGGTCCCATCTTTCTTGTCCTCGGACTTATCCTTGAACAACTTCCGGAAGAACCCTTCTTTTTCATCATCCTCTGCAGATTTTGAACCTTTCTCTTCAAGCTTTGACCTCTCTTCATCCTCATTCTGATCATTTCCATCTTTCTTGTCTTCAAACTTATCCTTAAAAAACTTCTTAACGAACCCCTCCTTTTCGTCATCCGCTGAAGATTTAGAAACCAACTTGTCATCAGCGTCGCCCTTACTATCACGAAACAGTTTCTTGAAAAAGCCATCGGAACTCGAGGTTACTTCCTCATCCTCACCTCTACTACTATCCTTGAGAAGCCTCTTGAAAAAACCATCTGAGCCGGATGTCATCTCCTCATCCTCACTTTTAATACTACCTCTAAGCCTCTTGAAAAACCCATCTGAACTTTGTGTCAACTCCTCATCCTCACGTTTACTACTGTCCCTCATAAGCCTCTTGAAAAATCCATCCTTTTCACCCTCTTCCGCATCTTTATCAGCTGACTTCTTAAACAACAAAGCATCTCTAGCCTTCTGATCATCTTTATCAAATGACTTCCTAAACAACAATGCATCTCTAACCTTCGAACCAGGAATAAACTTCTTAAAAATCTTATTCTCATCCGGTGACAGCTGACTACCAGTCCCATCCTCCTGCAAACCATTTCCCGATGAGGGTGAAAACGAAATGGACTTCTGCGGAGGTGGAGAAGAAGTCAATGACAGCAACTTCTGCTTCGATGACAAGAGTCTACTCAGAACCTGATTCTTACTCCCAGGACTTGAAGATTCATTTCGTGGCCTCAACAATGGCGGCCACTCTCCCATCAACGTAGCAGCAATCTGACACTTCTCCTGAATCCTACTAATCCCATCATTATCATCCGAATCTTCAAGCTCCGCCAACAAAAACCAATGTACTTTCAAAGCTATTAACAATGACTTAGAACACATATCAATAACAAACTTATCAAGCGACGGACTCGGCTTATGTATCATCATATAACAAATTTGAAACAAATAACTCTCGACACCCGATAAGGGCAATGTATACATTCTATTACACAGATAATCCCGAACCCCAGCATGATCATGCTTATATAGATAACTTACTGCAATCCACTCACAAAAGAAAGCTGAATCAAAAAATCTAATTAACCATCCACTCTCACCTGACTCACTAGTTAAAGGAGTCGTCCTCGAGGTAATCTCTCGTGGAGAATCATCTGATTCTCCACGAGTTAATCCTAATAGCCTCACCATTGTCTATCTACCATCATAAAACCCTAACTTATCTCTCCCTCTCTCCAAATCAGATAATCAAAGATAACCCTAACTACAAACACAAAGTTGGAATTCAATGTTAAACCCTATAAATGACCAAAAACCTTGATTTCGAAATCTGAAACCCTATTTTTTTCACTGGTCTGAGTGATTACAAATTGAAATGCCGCACTGAGACGCCCAATCGAAATCGAAGCAAAAAAAATAAATAATAAAAAAAACCTAAGTCGGAGGCAGGTATCAGCTGAGAGAAATTACCGAGAGAGAGAAAGAAATCGAAGTTTTCTGTTTGGTTCTCGAGGAAATTGATGAGAGAAATGAGAGAAATTTGATATTTTTACTTAGGGAGAAGAAAATGTAATATAAAGAGAAGTTGCGAGAGAGAGGGGATCGTCGGCTGTTGCGCTTTCGAATCGGATTTTGTGAAGGAACGACGTGTCGTCACTGGTGGTGGCAATGGTGGTGGTGGTGGTGGTGGTGGTGGTGTGGTTTGGTTGTTGCAGAGGGAGAGCGAGAGGGAGGTGAGGTAATCATTGTTTTTTCTTCTTCTTATTTTAATTTAGGAATTTGAATTTTGATTTGAGTTTTTTTAATGTCTGAAGATTTGGGTTTTGCTGATGCGCGCTGATGGAGTGGGAGGGCGTTAAAGAGGATTTATTATCATTAATAATAATTCATTATGATTATTTTCAATTAAATTAAAATTTAATTTAAATTAAAAAATTTTATCATGAGTTTATGTATTGTTAGATGAAATTAAGTTTAATAATTATTATGTTGTCAAGAAAAAAATAAAAAAAAATCAAAATCAAAAGAATCCTGAAAAGAGGACTAATAGAAATAGTTTTGCTTGGAAAATAAAAAAAAAGAGAAACTTCCGATAAAATATCAACCTCCATCATGTTCATAGCTTTTTTTCTTCAAATATGGCACAGATGTGGAATTTTTTTCTGGATGTTTTTAATTTTTTAACTGGTCCACTTTTGTCAGAGCTTGAGGTAGTGTTTATTTTGTAAGTAATTGTTTTTTAAACGTGTTTTTTTTATATATATATTTTTAAATATTAATATATATTTTAATAATTTTGATATTCTATGTAAAAAAATATAAAAAATATTGTAAAAAATGTACTTTAAAAGCAGCAGCATCAGAGCGCCTGGTAGACAACGTGTTGTCAATGAATAGTCGTGACAACATCTAGATGGCGGCATTTAGTCTATTCATTTATGTACCCGTAAAATGAAATTTCTGGAAATGTTCATTTTAGCTCCTGAAATTTAAAAACAAACTTATTTTCCGTTTATGTATTTATTTTCTTGCAAACTATTTCCATCAGAAAGTTTTTTGCCTACTTTTTTTTGTTATTACATCTTAGTCTTTTATTAAAAAGCCTTTTCAATTACATACCTACATGTCAATTTGTAAAAATAGTCAAAATTAATCAAATAATTAAAATGGATTGACAAGCAGGGTAAGAGTTAGATGTGTTTGGGCATTGTTTGTTTCCGTGGTGTAAAAATATTTTAAATTTTTTTTTTTCAAATAATTTTTTTTTTTATTTTAAATTATTTTGATGTGTTAATGTTAAAAATAAATTTTTAAAAATAAAAAAAATATTATTTTAATATATTTTCAAGTAAAAAAACTTAGAAAAATAATTATTACCACGATTTCAAACAAAATCTTATTAAGTGTGGATACCCATTTAACAAATAAAAGGATAATGGATAAAAAACTTCATTCATACTATTTTAATCTAACTCGCCACTAATTTCAAGAATGATGTACCCATGGATTACTCAAGTTAGTTGTTGCTGTCCATTCAAAAATACTTGTAGTTAATTCAAAGATATAACACAATGCATACTTTATTTTATAAAAGTTTTTTTTATTAAAAATTAATTTTTTTATGTGTTCTGAATCATTTAAATACGCTGATTTCAAAAATAATTTTTTTAAAAATAAAAAAGTATTATTTTAATATATTTTAATATAAAAAATATTTTAAAAAATAATCATACCCACACTCCCAAATAAAATCTAGAAGTTATACGAAAGTTGACTATATTACTGAAACTCACTTACCGTTGTAGGAAGGGTAGCCTAACACTGACATATAATTTAAATGAAAATGGAAGTTCGTTACCACTCAGTCTTAGAGGTGAGTGCATGTTGTCGTCCACACTTAATCCTCGGGCAACGAACTACTCAGGGGCGTTGCATGATGGGCAAGTCAATGCCCCTGGTTTACCCAGCCTAATAATGCCTGATTTATATTTTTATATTTTTTTAAAAAATAAGTTTTTAGTTTATATATTAATTAATATCTATTTTCTATGATTTTTTTCTGTTTATTTAGTTTTTTTTAGATTGTAATTATTTTTTAATGATATTGAGTGTTAATTTTTAAAGAGGTTAATATAATTCATATGTGATTCGTAAAACTAATTATTTAAAAAAAATTATATTTTTTTAAAAACTAATTTTTTATGTATGTTAATTTATACTACAATTTATTTTAATAAATAAATTCATCAATAATATATCTAGATACTTGACATTACAACAACTTCATATTTTATAGTTCTATATTGGATCGAGTTTCAATTTTAGACAGGCTATAGAGTTTAGCTTGTGACTCGAGTAATTTTATCAAAACTTGAGTGAGATCTTATCATTTTTTTTTCTAAACAATATTATTTTGGTTTTTATCTCAAATTTATTCAAAAAACTTAGTTAGACAGATCAACTAAAAATAGACTGTAGATTTTCAAGAGTGAAAAACCAGAATTTTAGAAAATATATACAAATTATTTGTTTCAGATAGTGAACTTTTTTTTAATTATATCTTTCCGCATGATATATAGCCTGGCAATTCCTTTCAGTGAGGCATCATTTTCACGTGTCGAAAAATATATTGGCTTTGAATTAATGTTTAATTTTGCAAAATAAGAATTATTTTTATTGGTTAAATATAATTGAAATAATATGAACAAATTTAACATTGAATAAAAAAAGGCTGTCATTTCTTGGTTCAGTAGCAGAGTCTCCAGCTTGGCATGCTTTATCCACCCACGCCGAGCATCGTCCCGGTGCAGAACGAGACGAATCAAAGCCAAGACCAGCATGAGTTTCTGGCTCATTTAAAGTAAACCAGTGTTTCACCCGATCTCCGAATTTTTGAAAGCACAAGTCGGCAAAATCTCGAAAATCATTGCTGTCGATTGGATAATATATAAAAACTCATGATCACACAAGTTAAAATTAATCTCGAGTTCATTAATTAATCCAATACAAATACTTGAGAAACAGTCCTGATGTAGATATTTATTTTTTAATGTAAAATTAAATATGAAACTTACGTACACAATGTCCTCCATACTTATCGAACAATGCTTGAGGAGTGTCAAAATGAAAAATAGTCGCATAAGGCTCAAGTCCTGTATGAAATATATAAGAAATGAATTATAAAACTATATATTAATATCTTTCTTCAATTAGTCATTGTCACGCACTCCTTCCTTTGTAGAGATTGTAGAAATCAATTGCAACATCACCGGTGCTATGATCTTTTATTCTGGCTGCAAAGTCTCATACAAATAACATTTCAAATTAATTTGTTTGAGAGTCTGTATATAATTGATATAATAACTCCAAAAATATAACTTACTGGAGAATATAAGAAGAACATGAATTTGTTTGAGAGTCTGTAATTTTTATAATCTTTTCTCTAATAAAATCAATCGATATATAGTTATATGTATGCACCATGTTAAAAAAATATGTTAATAATAACCAAAAACTAAATTAAAAAAATGAGAGATAGATACAGATAAAAAAAAAACTTGATCTCTTGTCACGAGAAGTTATTCAAATTATTTTTAATTTAAAGCAAAGATTGAAAAATATTCAATAAAACAATACCCTAAACATATTTTAATTTCATTTAATTTAAATTAAAGGAAAAGGATGAAATGTTTTTTTTAATATGAGATGATAATATTTTGAATTAAACCGTGTTAATTAACCTTCAAAACTTATGAAAGTATTAAATAAAAAAATTGATTAACAAAATGAAAAAATTTCTGCTATGTACAATGAAGTGTGAGAAAGTACCCTGTAAATCATCCACGACAAAAACGCAATGTATTTTAGTTTTTTTTTTAATTTAATTTAATAGTAGTGCACAATCATAATCTCCTGTCCTCCCCAGCCCCAGAGTACATGGGGACTTTTTAATTATGCTTGAGATACCTGGATCGTCATGAGTAAATGTATCCCATATGCTCGGCCCTCTGTTACTTTTGTTTGCATGACCTTCGAACTGATTACACACCATGCACAAAGATAGTTTCAACATTAGCTAGATATGAATAAATTAAACCCTCATTCTAATAATAAAATAATATTTTTATTATTTCTATAAAGAAATAAACTAATAACGTATATATGCTAGCTAGCTTTTAAAGGACATTTCTCCATAATATATATATATATATATATATATATATATATATATATATATATATATTCTCTTTGATTTATCAAAAAATAAACAGATATTTTTCTGAATATTAATCTGATAATTGATCAGAGAAACTATTCCATGCGCTCAAACATTTCTTTTTCCCTTTAAAAAAGGGATCGATGTATAGTTTCTTCCTCTACTTTCAATAGATTCGACAATGAACATCAACCTATAAGAATGAATAGAAAAGGAAGAATCAAGATTAGAAAATGCACTATATAGCTCATGTTGTAAGGACTGGATCCCATGAAGGATACGTCCATATACTCTAGCTACCTGATAGGCAGCTGAGCCAGTCCCAAAAACAAAGCCATCTGGGAAGCAACTTCTGCTAAATTTATGATCTTTTGGGGTTTCGCAGTTAACATATGTCATTGGCATAGTAGGAGCCAATGAGCTAAGTAAGCAACACTAAGAACCCTAATAGCAGAGACAACTCTCCAGTAGCCATTGCAAGAGTGATCGATTATTGTTCGAAGGCTTTGTGGTTTAAGTTCTTATGATCAAACCCTTTATATAGAGGCTCTACCATTGGAAAGTATAATCTACCTGCGAAATGTGCGTTCATATGCATGCTTGCCCTTGATTCTGCCTGGTCCTGACTTGCCGAAACTTTTTTATTTTTGTGGGGCGACCAAAATTTTAGAGAAGATCCATTCACATTCTGACGATTGACCAAACAAATTTTAACAGATGATATACCCCAAGATGTGAAGCTCTAGATCCCTGGGATTTCAATCTTGCTGTGCTAAAAGAAGCTATCACATATATATACTTAACCCATAAGCTAAACTTGCTTTGGTTAATTTTTTTTTTTCTTGTTTTTGAATCGGATAAATTGACTTGAGAGATAATATAATGTCCATTAAATAATAATAATGATTATGTTTACCATTTGTTTTTTTTATCTAATTGTTATCTAATTATACAGTATGATACAATGTCCATTAAATAATATGGACCAACATAACTATAACTACAGTGGGAAGTAATTTAACATGAATACAACAAATAAGTTTTGAGGTGTGAAAATCATTATCTTTAAGGTATCAATTGTTGTTATTATATTTACTGTAGGGTTAAAGCAATATACTTTCAGAATACAACAAAGCCTTAAACGTATAGACAATAACTTCTATAAATTTATTAAGAAATTATGTTTTGTTTCTGATAAAGATAAATAGAAAGTTTATAGAGAAAAATTAAGGAGAAAAAAAGATTGTTTCTAATTAATTTTTGTCATCATTAAAATGATATTTATAAATAAAATAACATCCTTGCAGAGTTTAAAGACAACTCTTCATTCAAATCATTTGAATAATTTGACAAGAGATATCATGCATAATTATTATATTAATTAATTTAAAAAATTTAATCAATTAACTTAAATTAATTAATTTCCATAATAATAATAAAAATCATTTATAACATAATACCAAGCGCATATGTATACATAAAACCCTTCAAATCTTCCCTCCAACATCTAAATTTATTGATTTGTTGTCTCTCGTATTATAAAATACAATAAAAATTTTTATTTTTTTAATGTGGGATAAATTTTTTTTAATTATATAATATACAAATTATTTTTTTTAAAAAAGTAGATATTTCTTCAAATATCAAGTCAGGACCCTCTGGAAATGGTGGGGTTTTAAGACACAAGGAAGGAAATTTTCCATGTGTCTTCTCCTGTTCTACAATTTAAAATGCTCTTCAATTGAGTATTAATTACTTCTATGCTCTTAACATAAATTGTATTATGGAGTCTGATAAATATAATATTTTAGTAATTAGATCAAAAGCTCTTAACATAATAGCGTTTACAGTGAATGGCATGATGCGTTTTCCTTAAACTATTATTATTAAAAAAATTGTTCATGAAGCACGAGTAGAAAACAGACACGTATAGATCGGACATGTTTGCATAAATTAAATAAACGCATCCCAACTCCATGCATAAGTTTGGAAATTCATAAAAACAGTTGACTATTAATTAGTTCTTACAAAAAACCAAGACTTATAGAAATTGCTGAGGGAAAAGGTGGTTATTTATTCGCTCTGTGGCTGAAGGAAAGAGGCACACCAATAAAAAAGAGCAATAATTGAGTGACTCTTCCGTAAAGCGGGAGGAGAAGAAGAAATACTTACCTGGTCTGCTGGAGCTGGTGGCGACGTTCTTTCTGGCTGATGTTACTCTCCCCTCTGCTTCTGTTTTTCGTTTACTCCTCCTCTCTTCTTGCTTTTCTTTTGCCATCTTTTCTTGTTTGTCTTTTGCTGTCTGTTCGTCCTCCTTCGTTCTCTCTCTATCCGTTGTATCTCAGTTTTCCATCCCCTGGTCCGGAGACAAAGTCGAAGACGATGGCGCACTGGTCCATCTCTTTCGATCCTTCTATTTTGTTGTTTTGTTTTCTGTTCTTCACGTTCGTCTTTGTTCTTTTCGTTCTCTCAGTTCGTCCTCTGGTGTTATCTCCCCTTTCGTCCTGCTTCCCCTTGTTCTTCGTTTTTTTTCTCGTCATGGCCTTTTTCTGGCTTTTATAAATCCAGAGAATGCCATGCGTTCATGCCTTGGTAAATGCATGCATCGTGGGGGAGAGAAACGTGACCACGATCTGCTGTGGTTTTCTGCTGAATCGGTGGAACGAAGAAGATGAACGGTTTGCTTTGAAACGGCGCCGTTTTCACCTGCAATGGCCATTTCCATGTAATTCAACACCAGGATTTCGACACCATTTAAAAAAAATCTTTGGTTTCTAATTTAATCAATTCAATCTTCAATCAACTTTTAATTTTTTTAAAATCACGCAGGTGAGTTAGGCAAGCTAACAATCCATAACGCATGGCGAGTTAAATTCAAAATTGTCTCCATGTGACCACCCATGTTCTCAATTTCATCCAAAATAATCAATCGATTCTCTAAGATATTAAGTTTCCTAGTTATTCAACACCGGGCCCAGCAGGGGAAATGGCCCAGCGGCCACAAGGCCTGCTTACTTGCCGTTTAGCGATATAATCAAAGAAATCTTTTTTGTATTGCGTTGAGCCGTTGATTAGTGTTTCAGTACAGAAGAAATACAACCTTGAAAAGATAAAGATAGAAACATATAATAAATTTATAAGATTTTATACTTTCAAAACAAAATTAAAATTATGTATATTAAGACCAAAGAAATCAAATAAGATTAATCATCTTATTAAACTAATAACTTTTTAATCATGGAGTTCTTATTTATAATTATCTAAAAATATGTTCAACTACCCGTATAATTTTCTACATAAAAATATAGACAGTTTAGATCCATTTATCACACCCATGATTTCACATAATCCGATAGAATTGGAGTCAAAATCAGTTATCAAAACTATCCAAATTCTACTAGAAAAAGGTGTCACGGTCACTCACCAAGTGTAACA
>Ga0307518_10001126_pt1 | contig 20071 bp, 7 predicted proteins | sample 25_EM_MG_FD_203889 | JGI IMG/M metagenome (GOLD analysis project Ga0307518, IMG submission 203889) | Populus trichocarpa ectomycorrhiza microbial communities from riparian zone in the Pacific Northwest, United States - 25_EM | ecosystem: Host-associated > Plants > Roots > Unclassified | place...
TATATATAAAGCAATGGATGAAGCAAAAGAGAAGATACAAGTGAATTTTGGTTCTGTGAAAAAAAGGTATATAGCTTGCTAATTTCTATTTTAAATGTTGTCATCTATTAATATGAATGTCTTTAGAGATACTTTCAATTGAGATATTCCTTGAGTGTAATGATATTTTTATTGTTTTTTTTATATAGTTATATACCTATATGGAATATTGTTGATGCAAGATGGGAACTTCAACTCCACAGACCCTTACATGCAGCAGCTTATTATTTGAATCCTCATTATCATTATAATCCCAATTTTAAGGTTAATGCCAACATTAAAATTGGATTATATCAATGCTTAGAAAGGATGGTGCCTAATGCAAGTGAAAGGTGCAAAATTGACTTGCAACTTGAATCATTCAAGGATGCAAAAGGGTTGTTTGGCATTGAGGCTGCCAAGACAGCAAGAGATAAAAAAACTCCAGCTCAATGGTGGGATTCTTATGGAGATGAATGTCCAGAATTACAAAGGTTTGCAATCCGAGTTCTAAGCTTGACTTGTACTTCATCTGGATGTGAGCGTAATTGGAGTGCATTTGAAATGGTGAGTTCTTTTTATTTTATTATTTTAAATGTTGAAATATTTGATAAAAATCTTATAAATTTGAATTGAATTATTTATTTAGGTTCATACAAAACGAAGAAATCGTTTGCACCAGAGAAAAATGAATGACTTGGTATTTGTAATGTGCAATCTGAAATTGAATAATAATCAAGTCAAAAAGCAAGCAGATGATTTTGGTGTAGAAGATGATCTTTCATCTGATGATGATTGGATAACCGAGGGAGAAAAACATTCAAACATTGATTTGCTTGGTGCTATTGACAATGCAACACGAAGAAAAAATGGTAATGAAGATGAAAGTGATGAAGAAGAAATTCCTAATGATGCTGAAATAGAGATTCATGGTACTGAAGATGATTTGGAGATTCAAATTGATGATATTGGTGTTGGTACTAGTAGTAGCACTAATGCTCATAATATTGGTGTTGGTACTAGTAGTGACACTAATAATCCTCTTGATGAGTGTCTGAGGAATAATGAGGAAGATGATGGCAATGAAGCTGGTTTTAGTTTACATGACACACCAGCAGATTATTTGTTTTAAGTTTGTTAATTATTAGCTAATGAATAGTTATTTAAATTATGTATGGATTTTTATTTGAACCATGTATTTTAAGATGCTTGAATTATGTATGGATTTTTATTTGAAGCATGTATTAACCATGTATTTTAAGGTGCTTGAACTATGTATGGATTTTTATTTGAAGCATATATTTTAAGGTGCTATGAATTTTTATTTGAAACATAAATTTTTTTTAATGTATTTTAAAATTCCTTACGATTTTACGATCCGTTTTTACGATCCGAGTTTGGTTTGCATGTTCCGTGCCGTGTCAAAATCGCGATTTTGACAACCTTGATATGTAGTATAAAATAAAGATTGTGAACCTTTATCTTGAAGAATTCATGGTGTATTTATAGCCCATGAATTTTGTCTTTTTGTAAAGAAGAGAATGACTGAAAAGTCCTCTGCTTTTAGTAATATTAATGGGAAATAAATATCTCGTATATATTATTAATGAGATAGTAAGTATGATAGGTCCTTTGAGAGATCTTTTTGTGAACCTATGAGTATAGAAAAATTATTACATCAGATATGAATGACTCATATAATTGTTCTAGATTGAGAGGCATGACGATTTATTATATCTATAATACTTTTAATTTAGAAGATCGTCTAGGATTACACATATAACCTTAGAACCTATTAATGGTTGAATCCAAATGCTCTGGATCTAACATATTTTCTAGACCCACATAATCTTGGGCTTGGTTGACTACCAAACTCAAGTTCTTTAGGTCCACATCTTTGTCAAACCTATATAGTTTTAGACTTGACTGACTGTCAAGTCTAAGTCCTTTGGGTCTGATATTTTTGTCAGACTCACGTTACCTTAAATTTAGCTGATTGTCGAATTCAAGTGCTTTGTTTTGTCAAGCTCACGTTATCTTGAACTTGATTTATTGTCGAACCCAAGTCTTTTAAATCTAATATATTTATCAAATCCATTTTGTTTTTAAGATATTTTTTATTTATAAAAATTTATAACAAAAAAAACTTGTTTCATCACTCACAAATTAAAGTATGTCAAGTTTTGTTTTAATTATGTGCATGACTCCAATATGGCTAAAGAGTTGACAAATAAGGTGAGAGTTGCGTGATATCTCCTTGTGTTTACATTTTGTGCTTCTTTTGTTGAATTTTCTCTTTTCTTTACCAATTTCAATGAATTAATCATTAATTTAATTATAAAAAAATTAGGTTATTATGGATCACAATGGTGTTTTAGCATATTTTGTAGTTGTAATAGTAATGTAATTATAATAGATGTTATTTTATTACTAGAATTAATTATTTATAATGTTAGATATAGCTTGGAATTAATGCGATTTTTTTTTAATAATTGACAAATATAAGAATTAGCAAACTTAAATGTTTAATAGTATTTACTATTATTTTATTTATAACACCATATGATGCATAGAAAAGATTATCGTTACATGATGTGAGAATTGTCATTCCATTTTCTATTATTTTATTTATTTCAGCTTTCATCTCATGAACAATGCCAGCATTAGCTGTTTGGGATAGGATAGAACATAACGGTTTTGGATAAGCCCTGGCTGAGATTTCTAGCTTATGACTTGAAAGGATAGAACACCGCCGACCGCCGACCGCCGCTCATGTCTTTTTCACCAAATGACATTGCTTCTTCTTTACTTGAGAAGCCTGTATCTTCAAGTCAGCCATTCATGATAACCTGAAGCCCTCTTCTTCACACTAAAGCATGTACATGTGGGTTTCCTTGCCGCCGGATATACCTTCATGATAGCCACAGGCGTAAGGAATGGTAATTATTTTAATATATATTTCTTAACTTTTTTTATTTAATTTATTTATTTATTCGCTCCTTGATTTTAGAGGTTGTTTGAGAGCGTAATCTAATTATTTTTTAAAAAATTTTATTTTTTTTCTTTTAATTTTTTTTAGTATTTTTGAATCGTTTTAATGTGTTAATATCAAAAATAAATTTTAAAAATAAAAAAATTATTTTAATATATTTTTAAGTGAAAAATACTTTGAAAATATTTATATCATTGTCTCAAATACCACTTTAGTAATGATAATGGAAGCACAATTGATTCTGCACCGGCCAACATGTTATCACCACAATAGATGTATCTGTATAAAAATATAACTGCTAATATAATCTGTATTTTTAAATAAAAGATATTATTTTATATTATAAATTTATCTACGTTGTCAAATAAATATTAAGCACGAGAGAATGTGGTTGAATCATACTTTTTAAAAATTTAAAAATCTTTTTTTATGGCATTGTTTAGGATTACTAAAATCTTGGTTTTTATAGAGTAAGTTTCTATTTTCAAAACATGCATTTAACCTAAGGTTTCCTATAAATCATGCAAAAAAATAATAATAATTATATAAATGTAATTTAAAGGAAAAGGGATAAAAGGAGATTGTTCAATGCATATAATGAATACATCCAAAATTTTGTTCTTTGATGGTCATGCATTTAACTAATACTAAATAATGGTACACTGATAAAAGAAAAAGGAAATGCAAAGATGAATTGTACATTTTTTATGTTCAATAATTTATGATAAATCTTGCTACACAAGACACATTTATTAATTTACAAAAACAAAGTTAAATCCTAGCTAGAAGTAATATTTGTTGTCTAAATAAGAAATTGACTTGGGTATCAATATCTTTCTTCTTTTTTTTTTTTTTTGTAAGTTTATTCCAAAAAAGAAATATGTTGTTTATATGAGATCATAAATTTCAAGAATAAATAAGATATTATTTTTTAAAGTAAAAATAAAAATCCAAGAAGTATCATTAATTTGCATGGACATTACTAATAAGATATTATTAAATCACTATTTATTATTCATTTTTCTCATGTAGGATATTTCACTCCCATATGCAACCAACAAATTATCCTCTTAAATTAATGTAAGTTTGGCTTAATTAAACACAACTCTCCTAGTAATTGAAGCCTTTTTGACAATTCAAATGTGAGGCTCAGAGCATCAAGCTCTCTTGCTACTCTATCATGTAAGATACTTAGACATGACATGTCAATGTATATAATCACAATTGAATTTACTAAGATTAAGTACTTAGACAATTACTTAGCAAAAACTTACACCATCAAGGAGAAAGAGCTTTCTAGTTTATGTCAAATGTTAGGATCTCTATATTATTCATTTGCTTCTTTTTTTAATTTATTTGTGAACATTGATTTTGATTAATTTTTTCCTTTTTAATTTCTCATTCAAAGTATTTCTAACACAATTTCTATGTAGGCTTTTTGAGACATTTTTAATATTCTTTATGATCTATCTTTATGAATTTATATACCAATGACATAAAAAGCTTCACTCAATTCCTTCGTTAAGTTTTGATAAAGAAATTATTTTGTCTTATATAGTAAACACAAGTCACAACTTGTAAGTAAAATGTAAATTATTTATAAGATAAGAAAAATGTATTTGCTCTCACAAGCCTTTAGATATATGCTCTCAATAATGCTCTCAATAAAACAATATAATATAATAACATATGAAACTTAATGTAATATTGTCAGGAGGATTATTTTAACCCATATATAGACTTCTTTAACTTACAAACCATGTGACTATTTGTGTTATCGCAAAAAAAATAAATTCAAGCTTCATGTATAGCCCTTCATCTAAATTTTCATTTAACAATATTGTTTTCACATTCATCTTATTATTACCCATTTCTGACTCCATAAAAAATCAAGAAAAGAAAAACGCAAAAAATACAAAAATACAAAAAGAAAATACAAAAGGATACACATGAAGAAAGCTTGAAAGATTACTCAAGTTGATGGTGAATGACCAAAACAACAAGTAGAAAAGTTGGAGGACCAAAATGTATAAAATTGACAAATTAGCAACTCAATTCTAATTGACAAAAAGCCTCATTGGTAAGAATGTTTTATTTGGGGTAAATAAATACAAATTTGGATGAGTAAGGACTTAATAATAATTTTAAAAGGCTTAATTAATTTTATTGAGGACTTAATTGCAAGGAAAATCAGTTTTTAATAGTCAATTTAGGTGTTAATCGGAAGAAATCAAGTTTGGCGACTGAAATTGGACTTTGAAAAGTTTAATTGGTCAAGTCAGGGGCTTAATTATGAAAAAAATTAAAGTTTGATAGCCAATTAGGGGTTTGATTGAAGAAATTCAAAGTCAAGGACCAAATCATAAAAGGCACAAGACTTCAGGGGCTGAAATTTACCAAACCAGGGGCCAAATTGAAAAAAAAATTGAAAGTTCGATGGTGTATTGAAGGTCGAATTGCACAAATAAAAAACTGTAATTTTCAAAAAAATAAAAGTGAAATGAAAAAAAATTCTTAACTACAAAATAATCAAGGTGATTTTCCCTAAAATAAACATAATATTTAGATGTCTTTTAACTGCTTCAAATGCTCATATGCTTTTTTACCAAAACTGGTAAGTTGTGATGTTAAAAAGTAAAAAAATATGTATAATTTCAGCATTGGACCACTGATATTAAAATAGATGTAACTTTTTCCAAAAAACTTAGAATCGTGAATAGTAAAATTATCTAGAAAATAGACTTTCAAAGCTTTCCAAAAATATATGAAATTTCATTTGATTCTTCCTAAGCATGTCTAGTTTAATCTATAAAATTGGCCTATTTATATAAATAATTATTTTTGGACTAGGCTATTGATTTGTGACCTAAATTTCTCCTTGATATATACTTATATGGGCTAAGTGATAACCACAAGAATTGTAGCCCATTGATTTATCTTTCTAATACCGTAAGAATTATTAGGTTTCCCAACTAAAAGGAAAGTTATGTCTAAAATATTAGGGTTACTCTAAGAAATCTAAAATAAGATAATTTTCTTATTAAAATAGGAAAATTGTATGATTTTCTTAGAGTGTCTCTACTTTTCATTTTTTTTTGATTCGGCTAATTCTACATGAAGAAATTCTTGTTAAATTTTGATTTTTCTCCAAAGACCTTCATGTTTTGATATTATTCACTCAAATCTAACACAAAGATAAAATAAATAAAATTAAACATAAACACATGAAAAATATTTAAAAGAAGTAATGAGTACAAAATCTAAATGAGGACAAAATATGTATATAGTTTGAGCTCATCAACTAGAAAGAAGATTTCATGTTAATCTATACCTTTCTTTTGGGTATAATATTTAGCTAAAGTCTAGCTTTATATTTCTTGATATTACCACAAAAATTCCTTTTGGTTTCACAAACCCATTTGTAGTCAACAATTACATATCTTTTTGGTAATTTGACCAAGTCTTAGACTTGATTTTTAGACATTGATTTAATTTTGTTTTCCTTTATGACATTATATTACTAGATGGAGTTTTTTCCCCATTCATATCTTACGAAAATATATCAATGGTAGTTGGTTCATATATATATATATATATATATATATATAGAGAGAGAGAGAGAGAGAGAGAGAGAGAGAGAGAGAGAGAGAGAGAGAGAGAGAGATCACTCTTGCTAATATCCTCAAGAAATTTTATATTTATTGCCTCTACCATTCATGTATTATAAGAAGGATAATAAATCTTATATCCTAGATTTTAGTACATAATCTATAAAATATCTACTAATTATTCTTGGGTTTAATTTTTTTTCATTAAAAATTATAAATTATTACCTCAACAAGATTACCACATACATGTGTATAACTTAAATTGAGTTTTCATCCATTCTATAATTCAAAAGTTATCTTTAAGATAACCTTAGATGAAATCTTGTTTAAAATTAACATTGTAGTCTTTGAAGCTTCACTTTATAAGAATAATAGTAGATTATAGATTATAATTACTAATTATACTTCTTATAATATTCATAAGAGTGTGACTCCTTTAAACTACATCATTTTGTTATAGTGCGTTGGCTATTGTATAATGTGCAATAATGCCCTCTCTTTTGAACAAATTTATAAATGAACTCGAAATTTACACACACATACCCCTACCTGGCATAATACAATCTTGATGTTTTTTTCCTTGTGTTTATTTAGTTTAGCTTTAAAGGATTTTAAATCATTAATTGCTTCAATCTTATTAATATAAGATATATGATAGCGGTACATAATCTTGAAATATATAACTTAACTGGTCAGGTTTTAAGTTTGTTCTTTAGAGGTCACCCGTTTGAGTCCCACAAACTTCAGGGTCATTGAAAACTTACATGATCACTAACTTCAGGGCCCGTATAATTAGTTGAGGTGCGCGTATACTAACCCGGACACTCATATTAATAATAATAAAAAATTAGTGGTACATAAATCTAGTATGTACAAAACTTAAAAATGTGCTGATATCATACCCAGAACCTCATCAAAATGTACAAAACTTAAGTCGGGTGTGTGGAAGTAGAGAATGCGTCAAAGGCATGAACTCTAATACTTTTGTTTGTTTGGTCTCACATGAAAATTGTGCATATGAGCCTATTATCTGGTCCCTTTGTGATGCTGTGCTGCGTCAGGTATCATGGTGCCTAGCAAGCGGAGCGGCCAATACTCTTCTTTTGTCCAAAATATAGGCTTTTTCACCCTGCTCGCATACTTTCTTTTGTTTTCAGCTACTTGTCTCTAGCCTACAAAGAAATGTCAACTTTCATAAATGGCATTAGCATATCCGTTTCAATAGTTTCGTTATATATATATATATATATATATATATATATATATAAGTGTTTGGTCGGCTTGCATGTATCTTCACTAATCTCACGGGTCCTGAAATTAATAATCATATAAGTTTTCAGTAGTCCTGAAGGAACTCGAACTCGTGATTATTGGGAAGCAAATCCAAAACCTGACTAGTTGAGTTACCTCAAAGTTTATAGTTCAGTTTTTTGCTTCTTGTGGCTTTAGCGGTTTGTCTCCGTGGTTCAACCAAGTTTTTTACAAATCTTGAGTGTTTTTTGTGTTTCAAATTAATTTTTTTAATGTTTTAAAATTATTTTAATATATTAATATTAAAAATAAATTTATTTTGATATATTTTTAAATAAAAAAATACTTTACTGTATAAAAAAACTACGTAAGTGCCAACTTATCTTCTTTGAGGGACCCTATTCTATGAGATCATGCACTCCATGTATTTTGATCGATGTGACTATGAAAAACAAAACGTAAGATGAATGGATTAGAAGAAGGGTGCTGTCTAAGTAGATGATCCATGCCAATAATTGTATATTATTAAAGTTTCTTGCCTGTTGTGCTTCTGCTCTGTAGACTTTGTATGGCTTCATGGTGCTTCGACATCTCCCTTACAACTCCTTTCTGGATGTTGGCTTACGTTTTTTATTGGGATTTTTGCCTTTTTATAGTCGATGGATGAATTGATCACTTCTGGAAAATCGAGGCCAAAGTGTACAATTACTATATATCATTTTAGAAAAGAAAAAACTTGTTTGTTTTTACATTTTAAAATCTTTTTTAAAGAAGTTTTGAAATTTTTTTATTAGTTTCAAATTAATTTTATTTTGGTATTTTTATATCATTTTAATATGTTAATGTTAAAAATAATTTTTTAAAAATAAAAAAATATATTTCTAAATAAAATATACTTTAAAGAGTGTTCATAAGCGCATATATATAATTTCCTAATGTAATGGCAATCAACTAATCTAAAAGGAAAAAAAAAAAAAAGCTTTGGCAAATTGATTTTCTTGCTCCACGTCATAAACCCACCAAGAATATTCACTCTTGTAAGAGAGAGGAAGAAACTGAAAAGACACAAACTACCTTACCTAGTGGAGCTCAAAACGAGGATTTTGCAAGAATCCAAGTAAACAAATAAGATAATTTCTCGTGCCAAACGGCTACAAAGCCCTTCCCATGCTTCTCTTCTTGTCCACATGCATGCCACCTTTTACATATCTCCAAAGCGCATAGGCATATAATAAATATATATAAGCAAATGACACCCCGCCTACTCTCCCTCCAATCCATCTTATGATCCTTGTTACCCTGTCTCTTCCTTCTTAACAATCTCTCTCCCCCTCTGAATATATAAATACAGAGACCACTATTCATGTGCAAGGTTAAGGGCGGCGCTTCCATTTTCTTGAATTAATCCTCTTCTGTTCAACTTAGAATCCTTTTGCCACCTTTGTCCCTCTTCTGTGACATTTATTCACAATCTTGCATGCATTTGGTAAAAACATAAGTTTCTATTGAACCCTGGAGTTAATTCATGGGTTTGGTTTCAGTGCTACTGATCTCGTTTTGTGTTCTGTCTATAAGCTTGATCGGCACTGATAATATTGTTGTTGGGATACCAACAACTCTTGATGGACCCTTTAAGCCAGTGACTGTCCCTCTTGATAAAACTTTTAGAGGACATGCTGTGGACTTGCCTGATACAGACCCTCGAGTGCAAAGGGTTGTTCAAGGTTTTGAGCCTGAACAGATTTCTGTGTCCCTCTCTACTACTCATGACTCTGTTTGGATTTCTTGGATTACAGGTACTTTTTTTTCCCATCATTTCATTGGTTTGGTTCTTGTTCTCTCTATCTCTTTAAGCTTCAGACTTTTTTATTTTTTTTTTGGTTTTGTTTGAATAGAAGGTAAGGTTTTGAAGATACGTATGTCGTAATAGTAATTAATTTGGCTTGACGTTATGTGTTAGGATGTCATGCATAGTGATGGATTTTTGTCTTTGTTAGGAATTATTTAGTGAAGAAGTCAATTGGTAGGGTGTTGATGCTTCAAGGAGTTTAGTCGATGTCTCCATGTGATTTCAATCAAATCAAGTTTACAGTTTAAAATCCAATTCAAATGATCTCATATGATTAATAAGCAACTGGGATTTTTTTTTCCTTTTAACTTTAGCTTTTTGTTCTGTAAACATGGAAGGCATTAAAATTTACTGGAATGGTTTGAAATTAATCTATATTTAGGCTTTAAAATGGTCTTCTCTTCAGCTATGTTAAAGCTTGTTGATTGATGTTTTTTGGATTAATTTGCAGGGGATTTTCAAATTGGGGATAGAATAAAACCATTGAATCCTAAAACTGTTGCTAGTGTTGTTCGATATGGAAGGTTAAGAATTCCACTTATTCACAAAGCTACTGGTTATTCCCTTGTTTACAACCAGTTGTATCCTTTCGTAGGCCTCCAGAACTACACTTCTGGGATCATACACCATGTCCGTCTTACAGGTACAACTGCCTCAAACTTCATTGCAGCACTACTGTTCTCTCTTCATTATTTGCTTTGTATAGATACAAATGGATAAGGAGAGCTTCATGTTTTCCTTGCTTTTCTCATTAAGGGCTTATTTTCCGTTTGTAATCAACTAAGCTTGAAGCACCGAGTCATTCAGCTTTCTCTGTCGTCATTTTACAAGGTATCATGCTGCCATGTATGATGCTAATTGTGATGACAGGATTAGTCCATGATCTCAATGCTTAAAGAGATGATCATTTATACTCATAAGATATTAAGACAGCCCAAAGTAATGTTTCATCCGAACCTGTTCAGATTCTGTTGCTGTTCATGTTGGAGGTAAGGAAGAAATGTGCGAAGTAACATTCACTCACCTTTGTAATGTGTGATGGCATAGTGAAGGGAGTCATGTTCATTAAGGATCTGGGCTTTCCATGAATTCTGATGGAAATAGGAAAGCTCAGATTCTGATATTTAGAATATGGGGGCAAAAGGTGATTTTCCCCCTTACCCCAATGTGCCATCCAGCTTAGGCTTGATTTTACCTTTACATGTCTTTCTGCAGGGTTAAAACCCAACACACTTTATCATTATCAATGTGGAGATCCTTCAATACCAGCAATGAGCAGTACATATTACTTTAAGACTATGCCGGCTTCAGGCCCCAAGAGTTACCCCAGCAGAATAGCAATAGTGGGGGACCTAGGTCTTACGTACAATACAACCTCAACAGTTGATCACGTGATTGGAAACAATCCTGATCTTATTTTACTGGTTGGAGATGTTTGTTATGCTAACTTGTACCTTACCGATGGAACTGGGGCTGATTGCTACTCCTGCTCTTTTTCTCAGACTCCCATTCATGAAACCTATCAGCCTCGATGGGATTACTGGGGAAGGTAAGACTTTTCTTTTTGTACTGAGATTTGTGTGTTCAGTTTTTCTCTTCAGTAATCTGTGCTGTAAAGTGAAGACTAAGTAATCATTTTGTAGAAACATGAATTAGGAAGCACACTTGTTGTCTAGCAGGATAGCTCTTGTTTACTAGATGAATAACAAATTGGCTAAACCAAGAATGGAGCTTGGAATATCAAAGAGTCTGTACTGAAAAAATAAAGTGTATGCACTTAATTCTACGTTTATCTGGTTTAGACTGCTGGAAAAACATCATTTTCCAGGGATTCTTTACTTAATCTATTCAGATTCATGATTTGCTGATATATTAATGATGACCTTGGGTGATATATGACTCTGATTCGTGCGAAGCTGCATCATGAACTGTTTGCTGCTTTATGTTCCAATTCAATTCAGTTAGTTTGTATGAAAGAATAAAAAAATAAATAAACTAATCAAACTAAGTCTCGGTTCTGGCCGAACTAGACAGAGGAAATTGGTCTTGACATGTGCCATCATGGGTGTTTCTCACGTTTAATGTTTCTTTCTGGTGAATATTATCAGCAATTTGGATTATGTGATGACCATTGGATGCTTGTTATCAGATATATGCAGCCTGTGACATCTAAAATTCCAATAATGGTGGTAGAAGGAAACCATGAGATAGAAAAACAAGTTGAAAATCAGACATTTGTTGCTTATAGTTCTCGATTTGCGTTCCCATCCAAGGAAAGTGGATCATCCTCCACATTCTATTACTCTTTCAACGCTGGTGGGATACATTTCATAATGCTGGGTGGCTACATTGCCTACAACAAATCAGGTAAACATATCAGGTCAAATTATATCCACTGATTTACCAGTCATTCAATTTCCTTAAATCATCTCAACACATTGGCTTATAGAGCCTCTAGCTCACCGCCATTGGGGATTGGATACTATTTCTAAGCATGGGAATGGAGGAAAAGGAAATATCGTTAATGCTTGCTCGCTCCATGTTCAAGGAAAAGAAAACATGCATTTCTTTTTCCATGTTAATGCACAGTGAAATGTGATTCACTTAATTCTCCGAGTCTCTCCAGCGCATCAATACAAGTGGTTGAAGAAAGATCTTGCCAAGGTTGACAGAAAAGTGACCCCATGGTTGGTGGCTACCTGGCACCCTCCTTGGTACAGCACCTACAAGGCGCATTATAGAGAAGCAGAATGTATGAGGACAGCAATGGAAGATTTGCTTTATCAGTATGGTGTTGACATAATCTTTAATGGCCATGTAAGTGAGAAGTCCTGGCTCTAAGCGATCTATTTTTCCTAACAGCACTTCTCTTTTGCTAAGCAGAATCTTAATTTTGACGACTTTTTTCAATCTTGTATGATTTCCACTTGCTATGCTCTGTCTTGAGCAACAGTAGGAGACTTGAATGCATTTATCATTTTCTTCATAACAAATTTCATGCGCCAAGGAATTTCATATTCCAATTGCCAACAGATACATGCCTACGAGAGGTCTAACCGGGTATACAACTACACTTTGGATCCTTGTGGTCCTGTTCATATCACCGTCGGTGATGGTGGAAACCGAGAGAAGATGGCCATTGCACATGCTGATGAACCCCGTAACTGTCCTGATCCATCCACTACACCAGATGAGTACATGGGCGGTTTCTGTGCATTCAATTTTACATCAGGACCAGCAGCTGGAAAATTCTGCTGGGACCGGCAGCCAGATTATAGCGCATACAGAGAAAGTAGCTTTGGTCATGGGATTTTTGAGGTATCTCTCTAGGCTCCTTTGACCATGCTGTGCCCACAGGCGTGACTCATTGCTTTGTTTTGTTTTGTTTTATTCGTTGCATGATCCAAAAGGGGATTGAGAACACTTAGAACTTCAATCTACTATGGATTCGACAGCCATCCTTCGAATCAGGTAGTGTTGATGGGGAACAAGCATACACAAACACAAGCTGACACCTTCTCTAGAAACTTGTCTGAATATATTCCACATGCTTGTCTGAATATATTCCACATGCATTACATGTAAAATAATTTAGTTGCATTGGTAAGTAGAAGAATTAGTGCTGGGGGCTATGAGAGGAGCAGAAATCTTGTCTGAATATATGTATGTATGTATCATGTAAGATGACTGCTCTGATTAAAGTTGCTCAAGAATGCCAAACTGGTGGTGATATTCACTTTCAGGTCAAAAATGAGACTCATGCTCTATGGACATGGCACCGAAATCAGGACATGTACAATTCTCCTGGAGATCAGATTTACATAGTAAGGCAGCCTGAGAGGTGCCCAACTGAACCAAAGGTAACTAAGCTTTGGAGAATCTGGAAAACGAAGCTCATAACTGAATACTTAGCAAAATCTAGACTGCTATTTTATCTGTAAATGCAAGCAGATGCCAACCAGGGAGCCCTAACACATATATCTACACCATCTATTGCATGTGTATTTCTTTTTTATGGAAATACACAAGAACATGTTATCTTTTATTATCCACTGCAACTTGATCTTTCATGCATTATGGCATATTTTTTTTCCCAGAAGGGGAAAGGGTAATAAGCCAACATACAGCTGATAAAAGTTTTATTGTTAGCAAGACTCCACTTTTATATGAAAAACAAAAAAGGAAAGAGTTTCATATTTCTTAGTTATCGAGGCAGCAATAAGCCAGGTGTTTGTGACATTTCAACAGATAAGTTTTTTTCTCATTGCTTTGCAACACTCACTGCTTTATATTCTGGAACAGCACTTTTAACCTGCCTTGTCTAAGAATTCTCCATGCCCAGAATCATGGAAGATTGTCTACTTACTTTTCTCGTCTTAACTAGAAGGTTTCCCACAAGTGCTGAGATCAAGAAGCCTGTGGCGCAGACAGACGAAATGAGGAGCATCAGTGCATTGATCGATCGATCGATCGATCTGATTTCTAAATGGATTTCCAGAGTCTGCAGAGTTAAAACATACATGTAACACAATAACAAAAACATTTATATTCCTTATCATTCAATAATTTCTTTTATAATTTATATTACAAGAATATAGGAAAGTCACCTTTATCACTGTTCATCGCCTGTAACCCAGAAATCTTGATGTGTTTATGTGAAGAATTCTAATCAAAGATGTGAGAAGTTACCACATTTTCCAGGCACATTGCCTAAAGAAATTTAATAAGCTGGAAAAAAAATCAACAATTCACATATCTCATGTTAATTTTCCTTTCACCATTATACTATAAAAACAACATACAAGTAGTTCACAGTTCAGTGAGGTCGAACATGGGCAGCAGTAAACACCATAGCTGTTTGTTAAACCTGTCATGGTATGGTGTGGTAGGTTGGCCTGAGGTTCGGAGCTTGATCCGGTTTTTAATTAAATTAAATTAGATTAACTTGATTAAGTTTTTAATTATCTAGTTAACCTGCTCAAAGAACAATATTAAGACTCTTTTTTTTTCCAATAATTCAGGAGTTCATCTTTAATAACATAAGCCAGGTCAGGTCATACAATTATGGTTTACACAAGCCACCACACCTCACCTTTATTTGCCCATTGTTTCTACCGGTTTTACCAATCACCACGAATTTACCGTCTCATATATCAATGTAGATTAGAATAGTAATTAAAAAAAAAAAATTAATTTGATCCTTAAAATTGTTTTGTACAATTGAGTTCTTATTAGTATCCATCTGCATGTTTTTTTTTAAAGAGATAACTGAATTAAAAAACAAATAACTAAAATAAAAAAATACAGGTAAAATAGATGATGTCTTTTAATTTTGTTTAAAAAATACATTTGAGTCCCTCATTGTTTTTTACCTATTAGGTGACGGGTCTCTCTAATTATAGAAAAATTAATTTCAATATCAAACTTCATTTTCATTATTTTTCGGTCTTTTTAAGTGAGAGGAGAAAAAGAAGATTGCCGGATTCTGGCTTAGAGAAAAAAAAGTTTTCATTGCTACGATTCCAGCCATCAAAATAATAGATTTTGTTCTAAATAGTTCCATTTAATGAGAAGAGTTCAAATTAAAAAAAAATTATCTTGAAAATACCTAATAAAACAGATTTGCGATCGGGAAGATTTTGGATTTCGGGTTGATTTTGGGTTTTGAAGTGGTTTTTTGAGCTTATAAAGGTTATGGATTGGTTTAACAAGGTTATTATGATGTTTTTCTAGGTGTTTTAGGTTGAATATGAGTTTTTAGAAGAAAAAAACCACCTATCCAGATTTTCCAGCCACCAACTAGGGATTATAGACAACACGCTGTCTATTTTTTTCAAATTGTATTAGGATGGACAACATGTTGTCCGTCCATTAACTTACAAAAAAAAAATAACTAAGGGCCGCGCGACTAAGCCTAACATTGTTGGCCAGTGCGCAGGCCTTTTGTTCATGAGCTAGAAGCTTGGCCTGTCCTTATATATATATATATATATATATATTGATTTTTTTTAATTTAGAACTTTTTTATATTTTTTAAAATAATTTTTAAGTTTGTAATTTACTTCTCTATGATTTTTTTTTGTTTATTTATCCTTTTTTGAATAACAATTATTTTTTAATTATTTTGGATACGTTTAATTTTTTAAGAGATTAGTATGATTCATTTTTATTTTTTTATGTTTTATATATATTAAATTTATTTATATAAATAAAAAATATTTATTTTTTTATAATATTTTTAATATGTGCAACCTTACATAGCTGTCTTTTCTTTTTATTTAATTTATTCAATAAATCTTATGTGTGTGTTGATTTCTATTTTCAAATTAATTTTACTAAAAAAATTTATTAAACACAATTAGGTAAATGATTCATATTGCAATATTAAATATCATGATCTATATTTATCTCTCAACTTTTTTAATTTTATTTTTATTTAAAAAGAACACTATGAAGCCATACTCGATTTATGACTTTGGTACGATGTCTTTTTTTTTATTATTGAACTTGACTCTCTTTTTTTGTCTATTTTTTTCTCATATAGTAAAAAAAAATAGTTTTATAAAAAAATCTTGTTATTAAACTTTATAAAGTCTATGAACATATTCACAGGTTTAGCTAGTTGACCTTGTTCTCAAATTTGATGAGTTTAACTTCTTTTTTTAATTAATTTTTTAACATCTTAGTATTTGGATGGTATTTAATTTTGTGATTGTCTATTTTTGTTATCATATAGTTAAATAAAAAAAAGTTTCAGAAAAGAAAAAAACAAATTATAATCTCATTGGAATCTATAACCCGGTTCACAGGTGTGGCGTGCTAACCCGGGTTACTCGGTTCATATGTTTGATGAGTTCACCCACTAGTCAGATATGTTTTTTTGTCCTTTAATTCTTTTTATTTTTTTTCTCAATTTTATCCTTCAATATTTGATTGGTTGGGAAATAAACTGCATAATTAATTTTTGTTTGTTTTTTATAGGGTTATCACTGCCTCAAATAAGTGTTTATTTTCATATTGGTACTCAATTTTTTTACCATATATTTTTTATCATGTAATTAAAAAAAGTTTATAAAAAAATTATTAAACTCAATGGAGTCCATGATACAGGTCGTTGGGGGATTGAGATCGATCCAATATGTCACTCTCTCAATATTTTTTTTTTAAAAAGTTGTTATCTTGAAGATTTTGTAAAAAATTAAATCAAGTTTTTACTGGTCATCAAGAATACATTTGGACTCATGAAATTAATCGATTTAATTTAGGCTAGTTTCCTCACGGTTTAATTAGAAACTCGAGTTAGATAAAGAACTAAATTATGAGGTTTCAAAATTAATCTATTTAGCTAGATTTAATAATATAGTTAAAAAATTCCTTACACTCTTAATATTATTTCTTACATTTAAAAAAATTAATCCAACCTATAATAAAAACACGTATAAAGAGACTAGAACGTTCTATGTCATATAAAAGTTTATTCCTTTCTCCTCCAAAAAGCTTCATTGTCAAGACGTGCATGGGTGGCTAAAGTGATTGGAGGGTGTGGATGAGAAGTCGTGTGAGACATAAGTCTTCAAGTCCTCTCTTCAATAATGTGGAAAATGAATCCTTTTCCCAGACCACCACCTAAGCTCACGGACCTGAGTTCCTTGTTCTAATAAAAAGAAGGAAAAAAAAATCTCATCCAACAAAACACATGTTGTTTTTCAAGATTGTTTAACTCGGTCATGCGGGTTGATCTAGAAAACTCAAAACCAAATACCTCCATGGAGTCATGTTTAGATTTAAATCGTATAAGATATTAACATAACAAAACCGAATTCTTAATAACTTGACCTAATCAGCCAAACTCGGTCTTGTCTAATCATGTCAATACTAAAAATTTATAAAAACAAAACAATGTTAATCTAATAAATAGGCTTGCTTTTGGGGCATGTTTTGGATCTTCATGTTGGTTTTTGTATTATAAAGGTAAATTAATATTTTACATTAATTAAAATTTATTATAATTAAAAAAAATTTAGGCACGTGCAAGTGATGCGAAAGAGTATGTAAGGGCTCCATCATGCTTAGACGATGTGTGCGGTGTCTTGCGGCAGTGAAAAATTATCTTCCGTCATGTCATTAAGTTCTTCACGGCATCGCCTTTCTCTAACGGCAATGCGTGTTTGGTTTTTCTGAACGGATTGTCGTTGGGTCGTTTTTTTTTTCTTGCTCTCTTTTTTCTCTTCCCATTCGAAATTCACGCTTGACAATTAAACTTTCAAGGTAGTCCCCTTAGCTATAGATATTTTAATATCAATCATGATTCTTTTTATTTGTTATTTTTGTCATTTGCTCTTTTGTAATTTTTTTGTTTTATTTCACAATGTTATCCTTCAAACTAGATTATAAAGAAATAAAATTAATTTGATCCTCAAATTTGTTTTCACAATTGAGTTCTTTTTAGCATCTAATTGCATGTTTTTTATGAGATAATTGAATTAAAACAAAGAACTAAAATGAAAAACACGAGTAAAATAGGTGATGCCTTTCAATTTTGTTTAAAAAATACATTTGAGTCCCTCATCTTTTTTACCTATTAGATGACCGGTCTCTTTAATTATAGAAAAATTAATTTCAATATCAAACTTCAGTTTCATTACTTTTTAGTCTTTTTTAAGTTAGAGAAGAGAGAGGATATTGTCGGATTCTAACTTAGAGAGAAAAACTACGATTCTAGCACCAAAACGGTAGATTTTGTTCTAAATGGCTCCATATGATGAGAAGAGTTCAAATTAAATTATTTTTTTATCTTGAAAATACCTAATAAAACAGATTTGAGATCGGAAAATTTTTGGATTTCGAGTTGATTTTGAGTTTTAAAGTGATTTTTTAAGCTTTTAGAGGTTATGAATTAATTTAACAAGATTATTAGTTTTTCTAAATATTTTGGGTTGAATATGGCCCTGTTTGGTCTATTACTACATCATATAAAAGTTTATTCCTTTCTCCTCCAAAAAGCTTCATTGTCAAGACGTGCATGGGTGGCAAAAGTGATTGGAGGGTGTGGATAAGAAGTCGTGTGAGACGTAAGTCTTCAAGTCCTCTCTTCAATTATGTGGAAAATGAATCCTTTTCCCAGCCCACCAGCTAAGATCACGGACCTGAGTTCCTTGTTCTAAAAAGAAAGGAAAAAAAAAAATTTCATCCAACAAAAACATGTTGTTTTTCAAGATTGTTTAACTCGATACAACGGGTTGATCTAAAAAACTTAAAATCAAATATATAAGATATGTATTTGATATTAAGAGAATGTTTGGAAACGCGGCTGCAGCGGCGTTCCCAAAAAAATTAATTTTTTTTTTTTACTAAAATTTAATATGATTTGTACGTTTTGGATCGTTTTGATGTGCTGATGTCAAAAATGATTTTTAAAAAATAAAAAAATATCATTGGCATGCATTTTGGCACGAAAAGTTATTTGAAAAGCACCCACAACCACATTACCAAAGACGCTCTAATAGGTTAATACACGCTCTAATAGGTTAATAGAGGTTGGGATCGTGATTTTTTGCTTTTTTTTATATCATTCAACTTAATATTGTTTTTTTTAATATTATAGTAATAATTATTTTTTAACATGTTTTTTATATGAATTAAAATAATATTTTTTATTTTTTAAAATTTATTTTGAATAGAAATATATCAAAATAAATTTTATATATAAAATAAATTTTAAATAATAAAAAAATTAAATTTTTAACAAACTATATTTACCGAACACTACTTGAGCAACCTAAGAACCCGTGAACTTTCAGCGCATGAGCTGAGCTGCTTTATGAGAGCGGTCTGTCTTTATCACTGCTCTCCTCCCTTCCCATCGGTGTCCATCTCTCTCTATCTCTCAGTCCCTCAAGTCCTCTCAAGCAAAGTGACTTAACTTTAATCCTTTCAGTTCTTTGCAAAATTGCAAAGAAAGCAAAACCAACAGATGGGTTTACTCTCATTTCTCACATTTCCACTATTTCTCTCACTTTTATGGAGATTAATAATTGTTAATGGTAATTTTTCAACGACCCTTGAGGGACCATTCAAGCCAGTAACGGTTCCTTTTGATAACAAGACTTACCATGGCAATGCCATTGACTTGCCAGACACTGACCCTCAAGTTCAAAGGACTGTTCAGGGATTTGAACCTGAACAAGTCTCTGTCTCCCTGTCTTCTGACTATGACTCTGTTTGGATCTCTTGGATTACAGGTCTCTCTTTCTTTGCCATTCATTTTGCTTTTTTGTTCCCTAGTGATTTGAGAGCAATAAGATAATGTTGCAAAGAGGCACACACAGTTATAGTTTTGGCCTAACTATATAG
>Ga0307518_10001127_pt1 | contig 20069 bp, 27 predicted proteins | sample 25_EM_MG_FD_203889 | JGI IMG/M metagenome (GOLD analysis project Ga0307518, IMG submission 203889) | Populus trichocarpa ectomycorrhiza microbial communities from riparian zone in the Pacific Northwest, United States - 25_EM | ecosystem: Host-associated > Plants > Roots > Unclassified | place...
TCTGTACAGAGCAGTACAGACTCTGTGCACTCTGTGAAGCCCTGTATTAGTGGGAACCTTTCTGTGGGCTCTGTGACTCTGTACAAGTCTGTGTGGCACTGTATAGGGAAGGGCTGGTTTGCTGATGGATCACAGGGCCATGAGTTGGGACTGGCCTGGCCCAACAGGTCCGAATACTATCCGAATAGCAGCATGTGAATTACTAATGCGAATAGCTGCAACTACTACTAGTCTCACTGGAACCCTGCAATGATCTTGACAAGTTACTCTCAGGAATGCATCTGTGGCCGGTCATTCGGTGATACTGGTGCTTTCACAAGACACAAGAAAACCTGTTTGAAGGGTAAAAAGCATCTGGCTCACATACTCAGTCATGCAAGGGAATCTTATCATAGCAAGAAGTGTTGCATTGAAGATGAAGAATCTGCAAGTTCCTCCCAAATAGTAACTCCAAAGGCTGTCTCTCATCATGATACCGTTGATGACACTCTGGGCAATACTGTTCTTGAAGTCTTGAACACTCTCGGGTCAATGGATACAATACAGCCTAGGCAGACCAAAGTTTCGAACGAAGCTCATGTATCAAGAGTTGACCAGGTGTGTATACTTTTTTTAATAGGCTTTATCTGACGCATCGCATTGGAGTCATCAGGCATTGTGCAAACTGAAGGTGACAATGTGCCGTTGTCCATCCGTAGGCCTCGACGAACCAACCGGCGACTCCCAAAACGTTTTCGAGACCTGCTCCCAGAGCCCCCCTTGCCATTACCTCCCCAAGACGTAGAGGTCCCACTTGAAGTCAACATAACGCAGGCGAACTCGGGCACTTGTCCTACTGCTGCGGTTGCCTCTGCGACGTCGAATGACCAATTTTCCTCTCGGGCAGATGGACCTGATCAGTCAGCGCAGCTTCCTTCACAGCGATGCGCTGTGGTAGCCACCAAAGTGAATTCATTTGGTTTGTTTCGCTTATACGACAAAAACTCTATTCCTAGCACCAATGATCCTGAAGATCAGAGTGGGGCTGACCCACTTCCAACAACCAGATTTGAGACACCCAAGATCTCTCAGCCGTTGCCAAGTTCTTTGAATCTTTTTTACCCTTACCCAAACGAGAATTCATGGCATATCAGTGATTGGTATTGGAACGAAGGCACACAGAAATCCCAACACAGCTTCAAGAAGCTGATGGAGATCATCACAAGTCCTAACTTTTGTACTGAAGACTTATATCACACGAATTGGACCGCAATCGACTGTCAACTGGGCAGCCTCAAGACGGTCCATGGCCCCTCTCAAGCAGCACCTGACTCAGAGGAGTGGCAAACTGAGGGTGGCGGTTGGATGCAAAGGGAAATTACCATATCTGTTCCATTTCCTCGACATTTCTTAAATCCCGGTCCAAGAAGCTACACAATCAGCAATTTTTATCGTTGGTGTCTTCTTTCGATCATTTGTGAGGTACTTTCGGACCCTGTACACTCCAAAACCTTTCGCTTCGAACCTTACTCATTGCGGTGGAAACGTTCATGTGACGCTGATGATATTGGCGTCTACGGTGAATTATTCTCTTCCCAAGCCTTTATCGCCGCACACCATAACTTGCAGGACGTCCATCTAGATTCTACTGATTGCACTTTGCCTCAGCACATTGTTGCACTAATGTTTTGGTCTGACACTACTCAGTTAACAGCCTTTGGAGATGCTAAATTATGGCCACTCTACATGTATTTTGGAAATGAATCCAAGTATCAACGTTGCACCCCAACCATGAACCATTGTTCACATGCGGCATACTTTCAGACAGTATGTGTTTCATAGTTTTATATTATGTAGTGATTCAAATTTATTTCAATTCAGCTACCTGATAATTTTATGGATTTCATAGCAGAGCATACTGGCGGTGACAAGTTACCTGGCGACCCTTTGTTCATGCATTGTCATCGCGAACTTTTTCATGCCCAATGGAAAGATCTGCTTGATGAAGAATTCCTTCATGCATATGAGCATGGAGTGATAGTTGCATGTGGGGACAATGTCAAGAGGCGAATCTTTCCTCGGATCTTCACATATTCAGCGGACTACCCGGAAAAGTATGTACTCGTATTTTGTTTTTACCTACTGAAGAAGCTACAGTAATAGGGTTCTCATAGCCAATATCCGCAACCTTGGAGGATGTCCATGTCCTCGCTGTCTTGTCCCAAAGGTAATGTTGCAGAACGTTGCAATGGAAAATGACATGCTTCAGTGTGTAATCCTTGCTCAAGGTGATACTGTGGAGAGACGTGAGAAGATCTCTGCTGCCCGCTGGTTGATATACGAAGAACAATATGTTGTCGACACCCCTCAAGTGGAATCCCTTCTCAAGCCAGAATCTCTGGTCCCAACAATTGTATGTATTCTCGCTGTAACATGGACTTAAAATGTCTTATTATAACTGTCCAGAATGCCTTTTCAGAAAGACTGGGCCACACAGGTTTTAATTTTTTCCTTATGCTTGTCATTGACCTGCTGCATGAATTTGAACTGGGGGTCTGGAAATCCATCTTGATACACTTGTTCCACATCGTGGATAGCCTTAAGGGTTCGGTGCTGGCTGAACTTGATCACCGGTAAGCAGACCTGTTTGCTGTTGTAGAACAATCAACGAAGTTGATTGTGGGATAAGTTTTCATCAAGTGCCTACTTTTGGCCGGGACACCATTCAGCATTTTCATAGAAATGTCTCAGAGATGAAGAGGTTAGCTGCTCGAGATTTTGAGGATGTACTACAAGTCAGTATCAGTTTTTCTGCCATTTCCACTGTCTGTCTCACTCAGTATGGCTGATGCATAGTGTTCCATCCCAGTTTTTGCAGGACTACTGCCTGATCCTCATAATGCAGATGTGCTTTGCTTGCTGTATGCACTCTGCCATTGGCATGGACTCGCCAAGCTGCGTCTGCACACAGAAGAGACCCTTGATATCTTTGAAAGCATGACAAAGGATCTGGGAAATCACATTCACAACTTCACCTCAGATACCTGTCCATCATTTGTGACCAAGGAGTTACCCCGTGAAGCCGAAGCTTGACGACGGCGCCAGGGACAGCAAAATTTGGGCAAGTCAAGCTGACAGCCTCAAGGTGCCACATCACATTGGCATGGACAACAGCTCAAGGGGCTCAACCTCCAAACTTACAAGCTACATGCCTTGGCGGATTACTGTCAAGTCCGGGTCTACTCCGGTAGGGGGTCCGGTCAAGTCCAGACAAGAGCAGAAGGTCAGAGGTTTGGGCAGAGGTTAGCCTGGGCTGGAGTTGCGACCAATTGGATTCAACGACAAGGACAACGAGTGTTGATCCCTTGCGTAGGTTCCAGTCAAGTGGAGATGGAGACGGAGACAGACAAGGAGACAGGAGTAGTGACTTAGATGATTTTAGACTGAGGAGTACAGGATAATCTACAGAGTACTTATACTAAGTGCAAACTAGGGACAAGTACATACGGTGACAAGTAAACAGCCTAAAGGTGGACAAGGAACGACTGGAGTAAGGACTAGGTCAGGTCCGGTGAAAATGCTACAAGGTATGGGATATATTGAGTTCATGGAGAACTCACGTCAAGGCAGGGTAAATGGTGAGGTGTGGTAATGAGCAAATAGAGCATAGACCAAGGGTTGTACTTAACGGAAGGTTATCAGCGCGAGTGCGAGCGTGACTGGAGTAAGTAGTGAGTGACCAGAGTTGAGCTGTAGAGCTGCAATGCGACCGGAGTTACCGGATAAGACCCGGAGTTGGACATGGTCGTGACAATTACCCATCGCAGATTAGAATGTATGGTACCACCAACTCATATTCAACACAATCTGTACATCTCGTCTTTGTGCATGTTGTACACAGCTTATGTTTCTACTATGCAGGGAGAACTTGAGCACCATACAAGCAAAATTCGATTTGCCAGGACTAGTCACAAGGCGTACATATCCCAGTTAGCGTCCATAGAGCGGTGGCAAGTCCGCATTCGCCACATCCGTATGAAATGTGATGCACTCAATCTGGCAGATCCTATTCCAAACAACATTGAGAAGCACCATATTATCGGCCAATCTCAAAACTTCCCAGAGAACCTCACAGGTTTCATGCAAGTTAATATGGGAGATCCCACTGTTGAAGTAAGTCTTCACAGCTCTTATGATTTGGTTGCTGGACTCATTGTTATGACCTACTACTATGAGCATTTCATTTTGAAGCTAAGGGCTCACATCCTCCCTCGCATTGCAGCCGTTCACCAGGAGACGAACCCTCAGGCAACACTGGACTCTGCAGTTCATGTCTCGAATGAGACCGTGCTTCAAAGCCCTCCGTCGCAGCTAAACCACGTACTTTTCAAAGGAGATCGGATCTACCGCCACTGTCTACTTCGTGTCAACTATACTACTTATGACCTTCAACGGGAATTCGATTCCATAAACCCCCGCACCGATCATCGCGACATTATGTTATTGTCCAGCTCAGATGGCGATTGTCACCCCTTTTGCTATGCACGAGTGTTGGGGATCTTCCACGCCAACATTATATATACTGGACCTGGGACTAAAGACTTTCAGTCACGGCGGATTGAGTTTTTATGGGTACAATGGTTTGAGGTGATACAAGATCATTCCTCGCTGTGGGAGCAATGAGCCCTTGACACTGTCAGGTTCTTACTGGTAGCCGATAAGGATGCCTTTGGTTTTGTCGTCCCTGCTTTTGGTGATGGTCGACTGCATCCCAAGGGTGCTTCACTGTCTCGTTGGGCAGACGATTCGAATGACTGGAAGCGATACTATATTAACCGGTGAGTTCCTGGATGGCACCACTTAAATTTAAATAAGTCTAACTCAATTATATTGTCTAGCTTTGTTGATCGCGACATGCTTATGCGTTATCATTGGGGTCTCGGCATCGGGCATCAATATGCACACACTACAGCATCAGTTAATTCACAGTCTTTTTCCCCTTCTCTGTCTCATTCAAATGGACGTGCCGTGGAAGATTACAGAAATCTCACTGATGAGGTCATTGAAGGTGACCACTCGGCTGACAGTACTCCGGCTGTTGAACTGGACCTCGAGCCCGAAGCTGAACCTGACTCGGAGTTGGATGAAAAGTCTGACTCGGAGTCCGCTTTAGGGGACCATGTTGACATGTACGGATGCCAGGACTTGGATCCTTCAGCCGAATTTTATGAATTTTAACTAGCTGTATAATATTCCTACCATTGCTATACACCAGAAAAATTCACCCTTATTGGCATTTGATTGAGCACATGGCACTGTTGAGCCCACACTTGTTTGTGACCAGTGATCATGCCATGGATTCTGACTTCACTTCGTGTCTGCTAGGTCAATGTTACATCTACCCGACGTCTTACAATGCCAGCCTGCTAGGTGAGTTCGGGAAGTCCACAATTGTCCAATGCAGTCTGACCCCAATTGGCGTTGGGTTGTCATTTTCAGTCATTTCCATGTTGCCTGCAGATGGCCCGTCTCTCCCTGCTCGGATGCCTGTCCCTCTTGCGATGCACTCTTCTTCCGCCGGACAGACGTCGTCTCCGAGGACGACCAGCCTGAAGCGCGAGCATGCAAGAAATGGCCCATTGGAAAACAGCACACCCTGTGCCACAAGCACAGTGACAAGGTGGGCTGTTTCTTTTCTCCATCAATACCACATTTAAAACATCATTTTAGCCCTTACCTGCACCACCACCAGCCTCAACCGTCTCTATCTCATAGTCTCTATTGTCTTGTGCTTTGAGATTGTGCTCCTCATTGATGCGAATCTCCCTCGTTTACAAGCACCCTCTCATCAGACCAGACCCAGCCACAGGACGTGTTTACACCTCTTCCTGCCTCTATTATCGTTCGTAGTGATTCTCATCAAGCCTGGGTGTTCCGCAAGACAACCCAACCTAAGCAGTTACCCACTTGCAAAAAAAGATGTCAACCATGATCTGGATGTTCGCCTCCATACCACAGGACGATAAAGATCTGGCTTCCCCTCGCTGACTCTCCAACTTTTCATGGATGTACTCTTGCGATGGCACCTGTATGTCCCGCACAATCACAGCATCTTTGTGCAGCGCGTATCCATTCCGAGTCATGTTTGTTCATTGCTACAACAGCTTCCTTGGTGCCTTCTGCCATTGAGCCAGTCAGATCGGGCTCACTGTTGAGCCATGGACCTTTTCCAGGGGCACCACAGCCATGAAACAAAGTCGTGAAGATGCCCAAGCAGCATTGCCTCATCTTCTACCTCTCCCTGGTCTTTTCCCAGCGCACTTCAATTGCTCAACAAACCCCCCATTCCCCATGGTCATCCAGCTCTGCACCTCCCCGGACCCAGCGGTGCGGACAGTTGCGATCGAGTACTTATGCGACAACATCCCTTCTAAATATCTGGAGTACAAACCCGATGAGTTCATGAAGTTCGCATTCATACCTGTGGAGAATGAAGATGAACTCCATCTAGGCACTATCCGAGAGGTAGTGCATTGATCATTCATGGGTAGACACTCATGCTAAGTGGAATTTCCAGGTCTTCAGAAATTCTAAGTGGAAGCTTCTTGGTTTTCTGGTCGTACAACCTGACTATCGGCAAGTTGCTGCCAGTAAGTTGGGGGTGCAGGAACACCCACCAACATTACATAGATTTTTATGCACGGCTAGGATGCAGGCGTCTGAGCTCGGTCATCTGCGAAGAGTATAAAGTATTGAGTGAATTACCCAGCACAAAGACTGCCGCTGAACTCTTGTTTTGGAAAGGCTTCTGCTGTTCCTCCATGAGCACACGCACACGCACTATGGTGTCGTTTTCGTGGCTCTCAAAACCGGAGAACTTCAAAGTGAGGGTCTTTGGGAAATTGACTATAGTCAAAACCCTCGACACTGGCAATGTTTGGTCGGCTCATACAAAAGATGCTTCAGCTGCTTCAAAGCAACTGGGGAAAGGGACTACAGCCTAGTTGTGGCTGTCTTACAGTGGCCAGGTGGACATGTATGAGTAAGCTTCATCTAACATTCAGTGTGAAACCCCTACTCATGCAGAATGCAGGGTGGCAACATCTTTGTGCCAGTTGCTGTTTGAAACGATGAAGGCCAATGATGCATTGCTCTTCATGACTATCTTGTCCATGGATCTTAAAGCGTTAAAATGACGAGGCTATAATGGCATGTCTTCGTTGTGGACCATGTTGAAGTCGCACATGCACCCGGCGTAAACCGTCGACAAAGTGTGCACAAGACTGCGACCCATATTAGTGTAGACTTAGTAATAGTCCTCTTTAGAGTAGATGTTACATGTCACACGTCATGCATCACAGTCACGCGTCACAATGTTTGTTGTATATAAACAGTGTTCATCGCTTATATAATATAACAGCTCTTGACCAGCTACTGCTATCATCTCAGGTTGTGCACTCCACCCAACAGGTGAGTTGGAGTAGCAGTTCCTCTACATATATAGGTATTGCTTCAACAGGTTATGAGCCCTGTGAGCGCACTGTGTGCAGCAATGCACCAGACAGCACTCCAGCTCCCTGAGTGTTGCTTTAACTAGCTTGATGCTGTGGAAGACAGTGAGCTCCTAGTTGAGCCCCTGCACAGCCACAAGGCAAAGTTCGTTGATGATTTGCGCCAGTCAGTGAGCTCCTTAGTTGAGCACCTGCACAAGCAAAGTTCGTCGACAACTTGTGCTGGCTGACCCTAGTCATGAGTTAGCTGTTGACAGAAGTGCTTTCACTAGCACTCAGGTGTTTCTTCTTTCCTTGTCTGTCCATTGTCGCATTCACTTGCTGACTCCGTTGACCCAACAGAATTCACCATGTCCAGCGCTCTTGACAAGATGGTCCCTGTGTTCACTGGCTCCAACTGGCAGCAGTGGCACACATCGATGCAGGCCTACCTTCGGGCACAAGGCCAATGGTTTGTCTATTTGACTACTCAGCCCGCCGACGGTCACAATGACCGTAACAACTGGGATGACTGTACCGAGAGAGCACTTGGTAATATCACCCTGCGCCTCGCCCCCTCCATCCAGGTCGCTGTTGCCGACCTTACTACTGTTAAGGAGGTCTGGGATTACCTCAAGAAGAGTTTCAGCGCCCCCAGTATCGGCTCTGAATACACTGAGCTGAGTAAACTCCTTTCGACCACAATTCCCGCTGGCTCCCATCCCGCTCTGGCGATTACCAAGATGCTGAGCCACTTCACGTACCTCAAGGATGCTGGCTTCGACTTTCCTGCCCCTGTGCAGACCATGATCATTCTTTGCAAGCTCCCTCCCACTATGGAGGTCGTAGCTCAGATTCTCAGCCAAACGTCGCCTGATGAGATCAAGAATCTCAAGCCAGAAGGTATTGTGAAGGCCGCCATGCTCTCTTTTGAGCAGAAAGGTGCAACTCGTGGTGGTGCTAAGGGCCCTCAGGCCAATAAGCTTAGCACTATGAAGCGCAAGCCGGCTGACCCCAAGTTCGCCCAGCAGCAGCAGCAGCAAGGCAGGTCCAACAGCGGTGCAAGTAGAAACGCTCCTGCCCAAGGACAGGGAGGCCGCACATGCCGTGGTGGCAAGAAGGCTCGCACTCGCCGCAAAAATGCCCAGCAAGCCGCCTTTGCTACTTATGTCCACTATGATGGACCTGAGCCCACCGTCGACCCTCGCGCTTTGGCCCACACCCCTGGTGCTACCAACTTTGGCCCCCCTGCATTTGATAATACTATTAAGGCCTTCGACTTGGCGCACCATTTGGGGGTAGAGCCCTCCTGCCAGACCATCTGCACCCTCGAACAAGTTGTGTCGATAGCTAGTGCGAACCTGGACCAGCCTGAGGCCAGCCCCTCCTCGCTGAAGCGCCCTCGTCTTGAGGAGCGCATCACGATGTATGAGGAGGATGCCATCTCCCTTGGGGATGATGAACCCTTCGCCCACGAACTGTTCGCTGATGACGAGTTCAATGAGATCGATGCAATGGTCCTCGACCGTTACAATGCAACATCAATGGCGATGGATGCGGAGGCCAGCCTCTTCAGGTGAGTACCTTCTGCACGCATGCTGACTGACACTGACATGCTCCCTTTACATGTCTCTATACACCTGCACTGTATATAGCGAGTAGTAACTATAATATGTCATGTCATGTCTCAAGAAATGCATATATTTGTTTGTGTTCGAATAATGCACGCTGTGCTGGCTGTAAGGGAAAAATGGCCAATGATAGTGAACTCTCTGGAGCCTTCTGGCTACTAGACTCAGGCGCGTCCCACCACTTTACCGGTGACATAGGCGACTTCACCTCCTACAATGCGCTAAAGCGAGCGCACTATGCCAAAACGGCTAATGGTGTAGCACTGATTGCTGGCATTGGCACGGTTTTACTCCGGTGCCTAGACCACAACTCTGGGGATGAGAAAGTTATTACACTCACCCAAGTGCTCCATATGCCAGGCGCTACTGCACGCCTTATTTCTATGGGCGAAATGCTCCAGCGTAATTACAGAGTCACTGGCGATAAGAGAGGCATCAGCCTCACTCACAAAGCTGAACGCCTATGGTTTGGGCCAGACCCAGAAGACAATTGCAATGTCATTTTTGGGATTAGATCTATCCTGATAATTAGATCTAACTATATCGCCTCTGTGAGCAAAGTCGATTATGACATTATGCACCAGAGATTCGGGCACCCCTCGAAGGAAGTACTCCGATGTGCACAAAAGCATACGCAGCGCTTCCCGGAGATCCACTTTCCAACTGAGGACTGTGTTTGCCCTGGATGTGCTCTTGGCAAGATGCCCAATCGAGCTTTCCCAGAGAATGAAAGACGTGCTTCCAAGCCCTTTGAGCTGGTGCACTCTGATCTCAAATCCTTCCCAGTTACGTCATACCGGAAGTTTAAATATGTTATTACCTTCTATGACGACTTTACTTCTCACGCCTGGACTATGCCTCTTCGCTCCAAAGCTGCAGCGATTACGGCCGCCAAAGATTTCCTAGAAATGGTGCGCGTCCAACATAATGCGCACATCGTTGGATGGATGTCCGATGCTGGCAGAGAATATAAATCTGATCTGTTTGATCGAGCACTCCTTGAGAAAGGAATAAAAATATACCAAAGTGCTCCTAGAACCCCCATGCAGAATGGCCGTGCCGAGCGACTAGGGCGCACTCTCATGGATAAAGCTGAGTCTATGCGGCATCAAGCCTGCATCCCTGACTCTTGGTGGGAATTTGCATTCACTCACGCAACCCACATCTATAACCGTACTCCAGTAGCTCACCTCTGATGGCGCACCCCCCATGAAATGCTTAAGGGGGAGATGCCTAACATTGACCACCTTCGTGTATTTGGCTGTGGAGCTTTTGTCTACCTCCCAGCCATGGCTAGAGCGAATAAGATGGCTCCCAAGTCGGAGCTAATGACTTACATTGGTGTTGTCCCTGGCAATGAGCGCAATTTCTTGTTTATGCGCTCCACCAATGCAGTGTTCACCGCTGCTCACGCCATCTTTGACGAGTGTCATTTCCCTCGCTGCCCTAAAAACAGGCACGAACCTCTCGAGAACCCCTTTGGAAGGGCAAATCCGAAACCAACCACTGATCGACCAGGGAATCCCCCTGATGACATCGACAGTGATGATGATGTGGAACACGACCATGGCTATCCACATCCCCAAGCGCAGGATGACGATCCAAAGCGCAAGGAACCACAGGCTCCTGAGGAAGAGCCTAATCAAATAAATCCTCCCCGTACGCCATCTCCAGTGCCTCCACCGGCACTGAAAACGCCTTCACCGGCGAGAAATCTGCCACCTCCAGCACCGCAGTGCCCTGGCTGAGCTGAATGCCACCAGAATGCGCCGCGACCCCCTGCAGTGAATATCCCTGCCTGCCCCCAACGTGAACATAGAGTGCCATTGCGCCCCGGTAACGTGTATGGTGAGCGGCGACATCCTGTTGAGCAACTCTGGGATATCGAAAGTGCCTCGCGATGGCGAGAAACAGTGGGTGAGGCCCCTAGGCCCCCACAACCGGACACACCAGACCATATCCCTGGTGGTTTCCCCAACACCTCTGCAACGCCCAGTGAGGAAGATGTGCAAAAGATGTGCAAGGAAGGGGGAGAAAACCTAGTCTGTTTCCTGATGGGCAAAGCCCTCACAACCCACGAGCATCAATATGAGAGCGTCCGCAACTGGTCCTACAAGGACATTGCTCGCTTACCCCAAGCTGAGCAGAAACTCTGGTGACTTGCTTGCCAAGAAGAGCTCGACGTGCTGCGAAAGCGCAAAGTCTTTGAGCTAGTTGACCGTCCCCGAGACCGGAAGGTCATAAAGAATTGATGGGTCTTCGACGTGAAGTCGGATGGCCGCAAGAAAGCCCGCTTAGTAGCGAAAGGCTTCTCCCAGGTCGAGGGATTAGATTTCGACCAGGTCTTCTCACCAGTCGTGCGCTTTGAAACAGTGCGCCTCATGCTTGCGCTTGCCGCACTTGAGAATTGGTATATTACTGGACTCGACGTTCGGAGCGCCTACTTGTATGGCAAGCTCGACGAAGAGATCTACATGGAGCAACCCGAAGGGTTTGCTGTCCCCGGGCAAGAGCGCAAAGTGCTCTGCCTTTGGCGTGCCCTCTATGGCCTTAAACAGGCTGGCCTAGCTTGGTGGCGCACACTCGATGAGTCTCTGAAAGAGCTCAGGTTTGAGCGCCTTAAGTCTGAAGCAGGCATCTTCTTCTACAAGAAGAAAGGCACCAACATTGTCATCGGTATTATATATGTTGACAATGCACTATTCTGTGGCCCTAACAAGGCTGTTGTTGATGCCATCAAAGCGCAATTCATGTCCAAATGGGAGTGCAGAGACCTTGGAGAACCTAATGAGTTCCTCCGAATGTGAATCACTTGCAAAGGTCGTGCTATCCACTTGGATCAATGCGCGTACCTCCAAAAGGTTGTTGAACACTGCGGCATGCTTAATGCAAAGTCTGCAAGCACCCCACTGCCGGCTGGCTACTATGCCACCAAGAACACAGAGCCTGTTGATGCGGATCTCCGCTCCCATTTCCAGACGGTAATAGGGTCCCTCCTGTACCTTATGTTGGGCACTAGGCCCAACATTGCCTTTGCAGTCACCCATCTCTCGCGCCATGCCGCAAACCCATCTCAGGACCACCTGAACAAAGCGCTTTATATCTGTCGCTATCTGATTGGGACGTCTATGTACTCCCTAGTATATAATGGTGGATCCGGTGCTGGCCTGATTGCATGCATGGACTCAGATTGGGGATCAGACCCTACCTCTCGCCTCTCGCAGACAGGTTTCTACCTGAAGCTTGCAGATGGCTTGATCAGTTGGACTTCTCGTGCGCAGAAGACTATTGCATACTCGTCCACTGAGGCTGAATACATGGCTTTGAGCGATTGCACTCGCCAAGTTACCTGGATACGAAGCTTGCTCGGTGAGCTCAGCTATAAGCTGAAAGCTATCCCGATTTGCAGTGATAATCAGGGGTCCATATTCATGGCATCCAACCCTGTAACGGAGCCTCGCTCCAAGCACATCGATATCCACTACCACGGAATCCACGAGTCAGTCGCGAAAGGTAACGTGGAACTATTCTTCATTGATGGTGCTGAGAATCCCGCCGATCTGCTCACCAAGAACTTACCACGCGAGAAATTCGCGAAGTTCAGAGCTCAAATAGGCTTACAGTTTCCCTCTGGCAGCATCTAGCGCCTTATTCGCTGAAGTGCTCTACATGCAGCACAGCGAGGGGGAGTGTTGAAGTCGCACGTGCACCCGGCATAAACCGTCGACAAAGTGCGCACAAGACTGCGACCCATATTAGTGTAGACTTAGTAATAGTCCTCTTTAGAGTAGATGTTACATGTCACACGTCACGCATCACAGTCACACGTCACAATGTTTATTGTATATAAACAGTGTTCATTGCTTATATAATATAACAGCTCTTGACCAGCTACCGCTATCATCTCAGGTTGTGCACTCCACCCAACAGGTGAGTTGGAGTAGCAGTTCCTCTATGTATATAGGTATTGCTTCAACAGACCACACTGTTGTTACTGATCCCACTTAAGTTGATAAGATTCTCAAGCAGTAACATCGCCATTCCCCTCCACTGTCAAGTCCGGGTCTACTCCGGTAAGGGGTCCGGTCAAGTCTGGACGGAAACGGACGAAGGAGAAGGGCAGAGGCTGGACAAGGGTTTAGTCCGGCCGGAGTTGGGACCGATTGGATTCAACGACAATGGGATTGAGCGTTGATCCCTTGTGTAGGTTCCAGTCAGGTGGAGACAGAGGCGGAGACAGATGGAACAGGAGTAGAGACTAAGTTGATTTCAGACTGACTATACAGGACAGAGTACAGGGTACTTATACTCCAGAGAACTAGGGTCGAGTATTTACGGTGACAAGTAAACAGCCCAAAGGGTGGACAAGGAATAACCGGAGTTGGGACTAGGTCAGGTCTGATGAAAATAAGTAAGGTCTGGAGAAAATACTACAAGGTAGAAGGTATAAACAGAGCACGGGGAACTCACGGTACAACAGGGTAGATGGGGAAGTATGGTAGCGACTGGATTGAGACTAATGCAAAGGATCGCACTTAGTGGAAGGTTATGTGTGCATCCAGGACCGGAGTGATGCGCAGAGGTCCAGAGTTGAGCTGTAGAGCTGCGATGCGACCGGAGTAACCGGATAAGAGTCCAGAGTTGGACATGGTCTTGACATCCACTAGGGATAGCGATGTGGCATCACCAATCATAGCTATGGAAGCCATTATCTGACCAAAGGAGAGGCTCAGTCTTATTAATGTGGCCATGGAACGTGATCTTGTGCGTCGTGAGGAGAGGGACCATGGCTATGAGGGATGTCGTGGAGGTGAGTTTCACTTGCAATAACCCCTCTTCAGGTGTTAATCTGTTCAATGCAGAATCCTTACCAACGGCCTACGCTACCGTACCCTCTGTGCCACTGGAAACTCATTCCTACGTCCTCTCGGAGTACTCCTTCACCAGATGGCATGGAAGACAGGGACAGGAAGCCCAAGTATCTTCGCTATCTTTGCTTCCGGCTGACACGTCTTGACAACATCTTGCTTGACAGATGAGAGAAACGTTTTGCACAAGCATGGTATTCGTGATGACATCACGTCGATGCGACGACGCTGTGGTTTTGGTCGATCTCTTGAGGAGACATTCAATAATGCAGAGGATGGGAGATGGCTTGTCATCTTCAAGAATGTTGGTGCTTTGACGAGGATGATGATCCCGCAGTGGCTCCAGAGGGTGTGGAGGAACAGGACCGTATGCTCGTGGATGACTATGACCCGAGGTATCTGTGTCATATGATGACGTTACTCACTGAACAAGACCAGCAACTCATCAATAATGGCGCTACAATCTACGTCTTGCAAGATGGCTGTCTATATGCTGTCACCCCATTTTGAATCACTGCTACGCTGCCAGTTCACAAAGACACCCAGAATGTCCAGCATAGATTTACAAATGGCATCTCGCCCCTTGCAACCTCCCAACAAATGCCTACCAGCATACCACTACCCTCCATCCCAAATGGCATGCCGATATCTATGCAGGCACACATGAAGGGGATGCAGCCTCCCACCACCATTCCTCATATATGGATATGTTGTCCACCACATACTATTTCCCCACTAGTCGAGTCGCTTTGAGCGACGGCCGCTGCAAGTCCCACCAACAAGCTGCGCCCGACCACCTCGATGCTCTCGCTCAATATGAGCTCTCTGACCATCACCATCTCCCTGACTGTGCATTCCCTGATCGAACCCAATGATTTCACATCCACAAGGTCAGCAGGGTCCTTTCCGAGAGCATCCTCATCCTGACTTGCATGCGATCTCCCAGCATCCTCGCCATGCCCACTCGCACTCGCATTCCAGTGGGTCGGCCCTCAGCGTGTCCCCAATGACGCCAGTCTCTCCTCAAAACCTTTCCCAGTGCGCCTCTCGACGCAACCCACTTTCACCTTCAGTTCGATGACACTGCTGCAGTTGGTCTTTCACCAATCTTGATCCAGTTCTTCAGTTCCAGGCTGCCAGGCTAGTATCGGATCCCACAGCACTTTTTCGGTGCTGAACTTACCATGGAGAAGAGTGTCCCATGAAAATGAAGCCTCACAGGCACTCTCGCCACCTCCCATACTTGTCTTGGTGGCCATACAATGCATTCACACTCTCATTCCTACTCAAATGTCACTTCCGGTGGCCATGGCTACACTCACGCGCTGTAGAGACAGTCCTGTCTCTAGGTGTGTAGATTGGTAGTACTGATACTGGACTCTTACCTTAGCTATGTAGGCTTGTACTTAGCTTACTAAGCAAAAATTTCCTTCTCTTCAGTGTACATCTTTGAGCTCAGTCTTGGAGTGACTGAACCACCACTACTCTCCCTATTTCTCCTAGTTTCCCTAGTCCTTGGGAGCTCTGCCAGACCTCCAGAAGCCCCTGGGTCAAGTGTGCCTCACCTGAGGCAGCAGCAACACCCAACCCCCCCCTACAGCGCACGCACACCGTCTCTCCCATCTAATTATAACTGCCACCCCCACCGCCTCCAGCGCCTCTGATGTCCCTTTCAGCATCGCACGCTTCCCATTCATTTTCTCTTTCCATTCCCATTCACACTCGTCCTTATCCTAAAAGCCCGTCTCCCTGTCAGCTTCCTTTCAATCACAAACCCAGTTGGATGTGAATCCCCATCCTTCTGCTCCATATGATGAAATGGATGGCCCTAATTCATACCCAATGGATGATGTTTCGGATGATGAGTACAGGACAGCTTTCAATGGCTCAAGCAGTCATGTCCACAGGTTGGTGTATACCCGTACCCGTACCAGGTACAGTGTTCAGGTTTTGACCTATGTGTTACCCATGCGGAACCCTAGTGCCCACTTTGCTGTACAATTGAGAAGCAGTCATAGCGGTAAACAGTGTGCATTGATGGTGCTATGTAGTACAACCTCGTCGCTACAGCCTTGATAGCGTTGATAACACACTGATGATGGATCTATTATATCTCAACTCAAAATGATATCTGCAGACTCGATCTATTTAGGTAAAAAAACACAATGGCACGGCATCAGCCAGCTGATAAGTTGGAAGCAATAAGAGAGTTGCATCCTCCTCCTCCAACTGGCAAATGACTGACCCTGACCCTAACTTCAACATGACATCCCAGGCTTGGGATAGCACCTTTGGCGGCGGCCAGGGCCAAATGTTTTTAGATGATTTGGATCCGATGAATGCTGACTCAGACAATCGTTACAGCTATGAGGTTCAGCCTTGGCAATCATCCCATCTCATCAACATGTTCAATGGAGGCTTCGACAGCAATCTTTCCTGGAACCAGCATCTATATATTGGCTCTCCTATCTTGGACTCTATGTCTTTTTCGCACAACCTGGGTAAGCCTTAGGGAGTGCTTGAGCCTTGTGATTGTGTCACCTTACATCACTGTGTACTAGGACATTCAACAACGGGTCACACCGAAGACCTGCATTCTGTCGCCACAGACCTACCACTGGTACCGCATTTGTTTCATGTTAGACCTGACCCCCCTCCCGCTTTCTCCATGATGACGACGACTAGCACCCTGTTTGTTCCAGGTCACACGGTATTCCACCCAGGACAGCAAACATTTTCGGCCTTTCCATCAGCGTCCTACCCACTGTATGTTCAATCTGAACATCCTGTTACTTCAACGCCTATACATTCAACAATACCGACGTCCACTCTTCTGTCGAACCATGCGGCAGCATATCCAGTGACTCACGCCAAACAGCACCAACCTCTTACTATGATCATGCTTCCACCCCTGGTGACTTTTCCTATGGCTTCAACTTCCACCATGTTCATGCAGTCTCAGACTGTGGGACAGTATTCTATGCCTCTGCTCCTGATTCCTTACAATCCACCTACTTCCTTGATGAACTCCCATTTTTTGGACTGCTGTGAGTCTGTTTTTCTTTGACGTTTCAATCACTTACAACTATTTTAAGGTGATTTTATGAACGAGCTGATCGGGCATGGTCTGGTAAACTGGATGAGCGTTGTTAGAGGTGTGTTGGACAGTCTCTTTACTGCGCTCTGTGAAACCTCAGCAGCAACGCTTAAGGAGCACCATGTACAACACGCTTTAGCAGAAAGTGTGTTCAATCGCATAAAGGAATCACCGGGTTATGACTGGTCTCCGGAGAATGGTAAGTTTCATATTTTACAATAGTAATTGTTCTGATGTGCGGAAGTGGAATGGACCAATGGACCAGTGTCAAGAACAACGTTCGGCGATCAAAGTTTTAAGGGGAAAGTCATGGAGACCCTCTTTGAGATGCAAGCCCGATACTTCGAGCACACCTGGACCCAGGTTCAGTATGCTGTTCAAAATCACAATGGGTCCGATGGGTTGCCTATGCACAACGTTGGTATTCTTGGAGGAGCCATCCCCATCAATAAGGCATTGCTGCAATGGTGGTGCAAATATTCAGCAAATCATGGCTACGGTATCTTCCACCAGGCAAGGCAGGACCATCTGACAGGATCATTTATATTGGTATGTTTCAACATTTTGTTCATTAAATAAATATCAATTCCTTCTTTTTGTCCTTAGACTGTCCCATTTGGACACAACAGATTTACGCAATCATTCCAGCTCATAGCATATGGGGTCAATCATATGGGATATTTTGGTTTCATTGACAACAATTGTGGCACTCCAGCCACTGAGCTTACGCTGTATGCGGCAGCTACCATCTGTGGCTGGGTATGATCCTTATTTATCATAAAACTTTAATCCTGACTATGCCTGAAGCTGATTTCAGCAGCCCATGATTATCAAAATACTGCCATGCTTCCCAAATTTTCTCACAGGGTGAAGAACAATGTCAGAGCAGTGACTCTAAATGTACACAAATTCTTTGTCAATGTCATGCTTGGTAAACTTCCCAGGCAATCCATCGAGGAACAAAATGCATGGTGTACTGGTCTTGTAACCCTTTTGCAAAAATCACTTACCCATTGAATCATTCTGCTCTCGCGTATTTCAGACTCTTATGTCTACATTGCATATCTCTAGGTTCATCAACGTTGTGTGTACGTATAGTTGTTGTTTGGCAATCCCTGACTCCCAGATTGTGTTGGGCAGAATGAAATGTGCTTGTGCTGAAGTGTCACATTTACTACTATCACCTATCAAATACTTGAAATGAAATTAAAGATACGGTCAACTACACTATACAAAGCTCAGGCCAAAGCCTCATCTAAGGCATGGCCTAGGCAGACACTTGGCCATCACATGACCATCGCAGCATGATTTCACTTGTTGTCACACTTTTTTTCTATTTCAATAAATACTTCATGGATTCATGTCGTCCAACTTTGTGGAGTTTAAGAATGCCTGTATCATGATTTGTGATTGTACAGAAAATTTATTACTACTAGTGGAGTAGATTGGTTTTCAGAAGTTGGTCAACTACTAACTGAGCAGGCCAAGTAGTATTTGATAAGTGATAGTACTGTTTGTACCTCAGTTGTTGATTTCAACACTAAGGTACGCTGCTTGTCGTTCATCATCTCTAGTTCGTAGGCTGATAGTATTCATGACGTTCTTAGGTGCTTCAATCATGTACACTAGTTGTTGATTCCAACACTAAGATGTCCTTTGCCTACAGGTTGTGTGGTTGGAACCAGGCTCAGTCTCATCTAATCGGATTCATCAATGACTCATCTTCAATTCATTTGGTTACGTTCTGGCCCGTGCGGTGCTTTAGTACCTTCTCAGCAGTCTGGATCACTGTTTCTCCCCACATACAGTCTCTACTCCTCCAACTGCTGGGAGCTTGGATCAAGCTCTCTCGTTTTGTCCATTCTTGTCTGTGGAGCACCTGTCATCTCTACACAGCGCCTTGGAATGACTCGTCTTGTGTTCTTGTCTGCGGAGCATCTGCTGTCCCTACACAGTGTCTTGGAATGCCTCGTTTTTGTTCTTGTCCACAGGACACTGTCTATTGTCTCTGCAGTGCCTGGAGTGTTTCCTTTTGACCTAACATCTATTTTATTGTCACTCTAATGGGCAAATACGATCATGTTCTGGAGCCACCTTGGAAGTTTATATCCATCGTGGTTACCAAGCCTACTCATTACTCTCCATTAACTATGAAGAGGGCAACAGTTTGGATGATGGTGACCTTCCCACTGCCATGACCTGGCAATTCAACCTCGGACGTTCTCACTCCCCCCCGGCGACTCCAAGGTTGAATGCTAAGTGAGTGTTTGTCTCACTGTCCATTGCTTCAAAACTGACCTGTGAACAGCGATCCAAGACGTCAAGGTTCCATTAGCAATTCGACCTACCTCATTAGCTGCAGCCATTCCCAGCCCATTCATATGGGTGTCATTACGTCCTTCTCGGACTTGCAGGCGCTTTCGTGTGGTTTCGAGAAAGTTGCTTCCCTTCTTCCTGTTTTTGATACAGAGGACTTCCAAAGCCACTATGGCACCTCAGAGCCTCCAAATGTCATGAACCTTGCGCTCTGCGTCTTCGAGCAGTTGGTCGAAATTTCAGAGGAGGCATGGGCCGAACAGCTGACCAAATTTGTCAGGGAGCGTAATGCCACTCTGATTAAATGGGGTGTCCGTTGTGTCCGTTGTGTTATGATGCCAGCCGTTCTCCCAGGAGATGCTGGCCAAGTACGATGTGCCTGTACTTGCTGGTTGTGTGAACCTCTGGGCAGTGGAGCTTGATCCTCCCCTGGCACTCTGGGAGGGATGGGAAGATATCAGGAAGCTGTATCTGACGAGTGTGTTGACTGTTTTCCTTTGTGGTGGTTTATTTTGCTGACTTGTATGCGTAGTTGGTGCTGCTGCGAAAGCAGAGGATGAAGCGTCAGAACAGCAGCATGCACAGGATTTGCAAGCGGCCCTCCAGAGGCTGCCAAAGGTCCATCTTTACGTGCTCAATGTCATCGTTTTGCATCTTCGCGGGTGAGTGTAGATCATTGATACTTTGT
>Ga0307518_10001128_pt1 | contig 20069 bp, 18 predicted proteins | sample 25_EM_MG_FD_203889 | JGI IMG/M metagenome (GOLD analysis project Ga0307518, IMG submission 203889) | Populus trichocarpa ectomycorrhiza microbial communities from riparian zone in the Pacific Northwest, United States - 25_EM | ecosystem: Host-associated > Plants > Roots > Unclassified | place...
GTAGGGAAGCGGATAGAGTACTGAATTCGACGCATCCAGGGAAGTGAGACGAACGACAGAGGAAGATGGACATGGCAAGTATCTGGGAGGAAGGGACCATAGGCAGAGGGCTCAGGGGACACAGAGACAACCAGAGAAGACTTCTCAATCTTGACAATAGACCTAAGATGACCAAAGTACGTCCTTGATGCAGGACTGATGAGGAGAACGCACTGACCAAGAATGAGGGGAACTGAGGAAGCAGGCTGGGAAGATATGTGCCAGGCAGTGTACAGGAACTCTGGGAGAGGCTGTCCTAAGAGCAGGACATAGTGGAGATGTCTGGATTGTGGGGGGAATATCTCTGTGGGAAATGAGCGGATCCACATCGGAACTTGACAGGCAGATAGACCACACTCTAGGCTTTCTGATGGTATAGTCACGTGCCTGATAGCTTTGGAAATGGTGGAGCTATTCAAAATATCGGAATGCCAGCACTGGGCACCTAAAAATGACATTTGAGCACTAACATCATTTCTTCTCTTCTTTCCTTCATTTCTCCATCAATTCTTCAGCTTCTTTGTTCGTTCTGGTATGGAGTTGGACTGCAGTAGATTGCATTCCTTTCTCATACCATAATGGACATTATTCCTTCAGTTTCTTCTGCTTCTTGGTGGTTCTTGTGCGAGTGATGACTGCTAGACGTCAGCAGTCATCTCTTGCATCAGGATAGTCTTCTTGTGCGATAGATGGCTACAATGAGGCTCCATCGTGCTCATCCTTCACATCAGGATCGTTTGATATTGACATTATCTTCCATGTTCACTGTACCAAACCTGTTTGGTGCGTGATAGCGGAAGCTGAAATGGGGAACTAGTGTTACAGGGATGACAGAGGAAAAGCAGGGACAGTGAAGTAAAGGGAACTGGGTCGGAAGAGGACAGGTAAGGGTCAGAGGTGGACTTAACTAATGTTAAGTCTGGAGCAATGTCTAGGACCAGAGGAAATGGGACTGGAGGAAGTGGGACCGTGGGACTGGAGGAAGTGCAAGAGCAGAGGGAGTGCATGAGCAGAGGGAGTGTAAGAGTGAAGGGAGTGTGCAGGTGAAGGAAGGGTGGAGTAGCCAGAGGAAGGTCTGGAGTTGGACATAGAAATGTCCTAAGCCATTGGTGGACCTGACAGAGGAAGTGGAGCAGGAGCAGGAGCAGAACTGAGCCGGAGTTGGATATACCATCTGGAGTTGGGCTACATTGCAGACAAGGCTAAGGGAGTGGCCGGACTGAAACTGGAGTAGCGACTAGTGGTAGGTATAGGTCCGACATGATGGAGTTAGACCACAGATCTGTCTGCAGGAAGACAGGGATTAGTCCTGAGGTGGAGATGGACATAGTGACCGGAGTTGAGCTGGAGTGCAACTATGGGGCTGGAGATGGCTGGACTAGATCCGGAGTTGTGTCTATGCCTAAGGAGAGGTCAAGCGGGCCAAGGTTAGACCAGAGTTGTGACTGGGAAAAGTATGGATATGACAAAAACTAGGGTTGAGTACATATGGTGACAAGTAAACAACCTAATAGCGGACAAGGGAAGACCAGAGTAAAGATGAGGTCACACATAAGGAAAACCCAGGAATCCCATAGGTCACTATTTGTGTGTCCTTTCATAAGTGCAATTATGGCATTATGGCATCTATAGCACTCCCCCCTTATCTATAGTGAACAATGGCAATATGGTAGTATATAGCAATCTATACTACATATAGAGAGCAAAAGAATCAACTAAATGTCACTTATAGTGACACTCTTATATTTCTTGTTCAAGCCAAAATCACAAAGTGCTGCTGAGCTGCTCAAATAAGGTCCAGACTAGAGTCCAGTGTGAGTAACTAAAGATATAGACAGTTGTGGAAAGGTATACAGCATCTAGAGTCCAGTGTGAGTAACTGAAGAGCAGAAAACACTGGACTCTACAGGGTATGTGTGCTTCTGGGTAAACAAATGTAAACAACAAGAGAAGGAAACAAGTCAAGGGTGCATCTAGCACTACAATGCAGCTGTGAAGCTGTAACAAATTGGTAGTAAGTAGGGTAGACCATGCTAGTAAGAAATAGAGTCATAATAAGAGGTGGAAATCACCAAAACTAACTTTTATTTTCTTGGAATTGCTGCTTGCACACCAATAAAATATGCATAAAAATAAATTATATTGTGAAACCTATCTACTACATGAATTTATACTAATACTATATTAATGTGGGGATCAGGAGAGGGTAAAGGTGGAGGTCAGGGGGTTGGTGGTTGCATTATTGGGTGGGTCATCCAGGGGGTCATTGTTGTTGAGGTGGTTGTGTTGTCAGTGCTGGTAGGGTTATGGCCGTGGTTGTGCCATTGGTGCAGATGGTGGGTGGGTCTGTTAGTTTTGGTGATTTCCACCTCTTCTTATGACTCTATTTCTTATTATCATGGTCTACCCTGCTTACTACCAACTTGTTACAGCTTCATAGCTGCATTGTAGCGCTAGATGCGCCCTTGACTTGTTTCCTTGACTTGTTGTTTATATTTGTTTACCCAGAAGCGCACATACCCTATAGAGTCCAGCGTTTCTGCTCTTCAGTTACTCACACTGGGTTCTAGGTGCTGTAGACCTTTCCACAACTGTCTATATCAGTAGTTACTCACACTGAACTCTAGTCTGGACCTTATCTGAGCAGCTCAGCAGCACTTTGTGCGCTTCCAGCAAGTTTTGGCTTAAACAGGGTCATGGTGGTTGTGGTGGTCATGTTGGTGAACATGGTTGTAGGGGTGTCAATGCTGGTGCTGGGGTCACTCCAATGGTGGTCACATCACTGTGTGTGCATGCATCCTGGTACTGGGTCATTACTGTTGTCATCATCAATGATGCTGGTGGTGGTGGCTGTCATGTCACTGTGTGCATGTGTGTGTGCTGGTGCTGGGGCCATTGCTATCATCATTGTTGTCATCATCAATGCCAGTAATGGTGGTGGTAGCTGTCATGTCAGTGCGTGCATGTGGGCACATTGGTGGTGGTCATGTCGCTGCATGCATACATGCATGCTGGTGCTGGGGTCATTACTGCCATTGTTATTGTCAATGTCAGTGATAGTGGTGGTAGCTTTCACATCAGTGCAGGTGGTGGTCATGTCAGTGTGTGCATGTATGCTGGTACTGGGGTCATTGCTGTTGTTGTTGTTGCTGGGGTCATTGCTATTGTTGTTGATGCCAGCAGTGTGTGTGTGTGTAGGCACACTGGTGGTGGTTGTGTCACTGCATGCATACATGTGTTGTGCATCTAAATGATGGAAAAAATCAGAACAATCAACAACCAACACCAAATGACAACAATAAGCAAGTGGTGGTATTCCTCCAGAGTTCTGGTATATAATTTCCCAAGGGGGATGTGCTGCACACCTTCAGCAAGATGCAGGAGGGAAGAAAAAGGCTTCTGATGGGGAAGGAATATGATTGAGAAAGGTATTGACTCCTCTTCAGCCTACCACAGTGGTTAGGAAGAAAAATCATTGCATGGGGGAAATAAGAGATGGGGGTAAAGCATGGGATGAGTAGATCAAAGCTAAATGAGCATATGTGATGACATAATGCATATGAGGCATATGGGCATGAGTCAGAAATTGATAAGCAGCATAATAAGCATGATTTGTAGGATGATTGGTAAGTGATTGATAAGGGGAATAATGGAGATTTGTAATGTCATAGGGGATGAATAATGTGCAGCAAAGTGAGCCAGAGTGACTCTGTGTAACTCAAATGGAAGGGAAGCACAACCTGTGATTGATTGAACTTTAGATCTGGAGATGAGCTTCTGAAGCAGTGCCACTGATGGGAGTGGCTAGGGGATAATAAGAGAACTGATCCAACCAAAAGAGCAGTATCAGGGGGTGTGGAATGTCTAGAGAAAAGCCACAGTTGATCACAAAACACACAAAAATTGGTGCTCCCCAAGAGCAGTCTTCCCTTGAGCAATAAGGGAAAGGTTCTGTACTCTATAAGAGCTCAGACAGTTGTGGAAAGGTATACAGCACCTAGAGTCCAGTGTGAGTAACTGAAGAGTAGAAACATTGGACTCTACAGGGTATGTGCACTTCTGGGTAAACAAATGTAAACAACAAGTGAAGGAAACAAGTCCCTTGCACATATAGCACTACAATGCAGCTATGAAGCTGTAACAAGTTGGTAGTAAGTAGGGTAGACCATGATAATAAGAAATAGAGTCATAAGCTGAGGTGGAAATCACCAAAACTAACATCTATCACACAAGAAGACTATCCTGGAGTGAGAAACAACTGCCAACATCTAGCAGTCATCACTCACACAACAACCACCAAGAAGCAGAAGAACTGAAGGAATAATGACCATTTTGATTTGAGAAATGAATGCAAACTATTGCAGTCCAACTCCCATACCAGAATGAGTGAAGAAGCTGAAGAATTGATGGAAAAATGGAAGAAAGAAGAGAAGAAACAACATTAGCGCCCAAATGTCATTTTCAGGTACCCAGTGCCAGCATCCCAATTTCTTGAATAGCTCTGCCATTTCTTAAACTATCAGGCACATGCCTATACCGTCAGAGAGCCTAGAGCATGGTCTATCTGCCTGTCAAGTTTCAATGCAAATCTGTTCATTTCCCACAGAGATATTCCCCCCCCAATCCAGATGTTCATCTTATCAGTCACTATGGAGTCCATATTTTCTCTGGATTATTTCTCCACTATTGCTGTAGATCTCCACTATGTCCTGCTCTTAGGACAGCCTCTCCCAGAGTTCCTGTGCACTGCCTGGCACATATCTTCCCAGCCTGCTTCCTCAGTCCCCCTCATTCTCAGTCAGTGCATTCTCCTTGTCAGTCCTGCATCAACAACATACTTTGGTCATCTTAGATCTATTGTCAAGATTGAAAAGTCATCTCTGGTCGTCTCTGTGTTCCCTGAGCCCTCTGCCTATGGTCCCTTCCTCCAAGATACTTGCCATGTCCATCTTCCTCTGTCATTTGTCTCACTTTTCTGGATGCATCAAATTCAATACTCTATCCACTTCCCTACTTTCAGACAGCATCCTTCAGCACCATGACAGTTATATCCCCACTTTATAGTGCTATTAGGAAGAACCCTCTCTCGTTCTTTCCCAGAAGAGAGCTCATCAAGGGAATAGTTGCACTTCAGCAGCACTAGAACACATACATTACACCTTAGTGCATTATGACCCCCCAATGACCTCTGGAACCCTGGTACCCTTCTTGTGGCTGTTCTGTCTCAGATCAATCCCCCTATTAGTCCCAGATCTTCCTCATTATTGTCCCATCAAACTTCTTGGGCTGTGCATCAATGACTCCCTTCTTCTGTGCAGTGACTCATCCCTTGCTTACTGATGCTCTCATGTCATCAGTATTATGCTACACTGTTTTTCTTTGTTTGCTTTGTTTGTATACTTGAAAATTTCATGCCCAGAGTCCTTTCTCTTCAGTCTCTTACACTGGGCACAAGTATGCTCTTTTGTGGATTATCTGAACATGCTCCTGAACAGTGAGTGAGGTCATCAGTGATACAAGGTGACTACATCGAAATTCATAGCACTGTGCTGAATTGTCCTGAACATCTTGAATGATAGCAGTAATGACATCAAAATCACCACTAGAATTCTTTTGTGAGAATTCAATGTGTTTGTATTGTCCAGTTTTGTATTCTTGAAGCATTGATGCAATGGCTGTGCCAGTCAAGGTGAACAGCCCTTTGAACAGTTTATTGTCAAGCTGCAAGGTGGGTATCTCCACACCTGACTTCGCCCATATCAGAGTGAATGGCAATCCAATTAGTATGTGGTGTCCAAATTCTCCTTCCTAGTAGTAGATCCTATAAGTTGACAAGACTAAATTCCATAGAAGACAGCTTACCTGCTGGTACAAAAATGTATCATCTGTCAGCAACTCATTGACCTTTTGTCTGTAGTAGTTTCTGGTAGAAGGTGGTAGACAAGGAGCACAACAGATCTTGTGGTGCTTTTGAAGCACAAGCACGGTGCATTTGTGGCATTGATCATATTTGAGAGCACTTCCTTGCTATGGAGTGCTTCAATATCCCAATGCTGACCATCTAATCATGATTAGTACAATAGTATGGCCTGGAAAAAAGGAAAATAACATACATACTTTCCAAGATGTTTGTGATTGCATTGTTCACTGAGGCTAGTGCAAATGCATTCGGGTTGGCCAGTGCAGGAAATGGATATTTGCACAAAATTTTGTAGTTATAATTGTTTTTGTCAAAGATGGTGAGGAGTTCCTGATTGTGAGTGTTGTAGTTCAGCTCCAAAGCAGTCAAGGTCCAGGAGTAGAACACTACCAGATGAATCTCTTCATCAAAGCAGATGATAGACAAGATACCAGTGACTACATAGTGAGAGGCATCTGTTTTCACAATGATAGAGGTGTCTTGAATTAAATGGATAAGGATGGGTGCAGTGGTGAAGGTGTGTTTGAGAGCATTAAAAGCACATCAACAGCCCTTGGAGAAGATCCAAGGTGCATCTTTCTGGGTGAGCTGGGTAAGAGGGACCACAATATTGTAGTTAAAGATAAACCAGTGGTAGAAATTGGCGAATCCAAAGAAGGATTGGATGTCCTTTACTTTACGAGGTTCAGGCCAATTGGAGATGGTTTGTATTTTGTCTGGAGACATAGTCAGACCTTCAGGGGATAGACAGTAGCCAAGGTATTCCACTGAGTCTGAGTGAAACTCACATTTGTCTGGTTTGGCAAAGAGGCCATGCTGCTGGTAAGACTATAAAAAGGTGGTGGTCTGCACAGGGAAGGTCTAGCCTAAAAGAAGGGAGAAGGAGAAGCTGTAGGTAACCTCAGTAGTCTGGCAAGCTACTGACAGACTATGGTAATAGACTCTACTGTATGTAGTGCACTTTATGCTTATGTAAGTAAGTAAACAAACCATAACAGTCCATTTATACCCCAACAGAGACTCCATATCCTTGGAGTAGATGAGGATGTTGTCAAGGTACACAATATCACAGACATCTGGCATGTCAGCAAAGATGGTGTTGACAAAGCACTGGAATGCTGTGGGGGTGTTAGTGAGGCCAAAGGGCATTACTAACCACTTATAGGACACATAGCGTGTACAGAAGGTGGTCTTCCATTTATCACCTGGAGCAATCTGGACTAGATGGTATGTGTGCTGGAGGTAAATCTTTGAGTAGATCTTAGCATGGTTGAGTGAGTCCAATAGATCAGAGATAAGGGGGAGCGGGTAGCGATCCTTTTTGGTGATTTCATTTAGGCCTTGGAAATGTGGAGACTTGCAAACATTTGCCATATTACACAACATACAGCACTTGGCATTCTACAAATAATGTCATTGAGTTACTGGCATTTGATAAGGCTTCTTGAACATATATTGTTCTCTAGTTAGATGACAGTTCATCTCAGGTGCTACCTTGGTGTTAATACACATCCACATTATAGGATTGAAATCCATGCAGTCATACTGTGTACATGTTCACATTTTTGACATTTCATTAGTGCTAACAAAGAGATGTAGCATAAAGCAGTCTATTGAGTGAATAGCAACTCAATGACATCATTTGTAGAGTGCCAGGTGCTGTGTGTTGTGTAAAATGGCAAATGTTTCATATGTTTTGCAAGTCTCTGCATTTTTTGACACATTTTCCCACACCTTCTAAATGTTGTTTTCACTCCTCCTCTTCACTCCATTGTGGCATTGATCCCTTGCATAGGTTCCGGTCAGATGGAGATAGAAACAGATGAACAGCAGTAGTAACTTTGATGATTTTAGACTGAGGTCAGTGTCAGACATGGGTCTGGCACATGCTGGCATGACATACAACTGTGTATTCAAATGAAAATGTTGCATACCACCTGTCTGTTGGGGTGATTGTGATCAGTCACCACATTCTCTCAACATCGCACTCAAGGTCCAATGTACATCCGAATCACAAACATGTATAAAGGTCTGTGTATAACTTTTTGCTGCACGACAGACAAATAGTAGATATAGTGGTACACTGGATGCAAACTCAATAGGGTACTTACCTCATGCAATGGACTTGTCAGAGGGGGAATCAGAGAGATCAGAGAGGTCCGAGGGCAGATAGGCTAATCTCCTCTGCTCATCATGCCACTCACAGTATCGGTGGTATGCCATCGCCCAGGCACCGTCCACAAGTGCACCTAAATAATCTTCTGGTTTGATGATGGGTGTAGGAAGCAGCCAATCATTGAGGTCCACACCCGGGATGTTCAGTCTGAGAATAGTTGCCTTTGTGAGTTCAAGGCCGCGCCAGAAAGCGGTGTCCACATCATCAAGATCAACAGCTGGGTAGAGACTCTGGCAATGAGAACAAATGATATTTCAGTGTTGAATCACTGGTACACAAAGTGAGGATGCACCCCAGAGGCATAGCCATCTCCTCTCAAAGAATCCAAATCAATCTTCAATTCGCCTGGCTTTTGAATCCATACATGCAATTCAATGGATGATAGGGAGAACCATGTGTGGCCATCAATGACCACTCGTGCATACTCCTGGGCATCCCCATACCTACTCATCCAATCATCCGCCGTCATCAACTCTGACAACCACAATGTTACAGTCTGAACCTGGGCTGTGGTACCGTGTTCGTTGTTTCAAAAGGATTTTACCAAGCACTAATAGATTCAGATCAAGGATACTTATACTAAGTAGAAACTAGGGTCTAGTACATACAGTGACAAGTAAACAACCTAATAGCAGAGACTGGAGTAAGGACTAGGTCTGGTCTGGTGAAAATAAAGTCAGGTCTAGGTAAAATAAAGTTAGGTTTGGGTAAAATAAATCAGGTCCAGTGAAAATGATACAAGGTATGGGATATATCAAGGACATGGAGAACTCATGACAAGGAAGGTTTGATGTGGAAGTGTGGTAAGGACTGAATAGAGGATAGACCAAGGGTTGTACTTAACAAAGGTGTATCTGCACAACTGTGACCAGAGTAATAATGAGCAACTGGAGTTGAGCCAGAGAGCTGCAATGTGACTGGAGTAACCAGATAAGACCTGGAGTTGAACATGGTCATAACAGTAACAAAGGTTCCATGAGTCATTGTGGATGATACATGCAGAAAGAAATGAAAGTTATCTTGATAAATTATACTGCTAAGTCTATATATTACTAGGCCATATTTTACGGGAATGGCTAGTGTGAAAGATGGTATCAAAGGTGTGTTTAATTGAACTGTTTCCAAAAATAGGACACTGAGGACAAATGGTGATTGAAGCAATGTTGATGCAGTGCTATTGCAGTTAGGATGATTGTGTTTGAATGTTATCTTTTGATTATATTGGTGGGGATGATTTGTCACCCATTCTTTTAACCATTTTTGTAAGGCAATGAGACAACCCTAGAACAAAGCCCAAGATAACCACTATGAACTCTGAGGAGAGGAATAGGACTCAAGTCTTATGAGCAAAATGTTTAAGCCAAAACTTGCTGGAAGTGCACAAAGTGCTGCTGAGCTGCTCAAACAAGGTCCAGACTAGAGTCCAGTGTGAGTAACTGAAGAGGAGAAACACTGGACTGTACAGGGTATGTGCACTTTTGGGTAAACAAATGTAAACAACAAGTGAAGGAAACAAGTCAAGGGTGCATCTAGTGCTACAATGCAGCTATGAAGCTGTAACAAGTTGGTAGTAAGTAGGGTAAACCATGATAGTAAGTAATAGAGTCATAAGAAGAGGTGAAAATCATCAAAACTAACACGAAACCACAAAGAAAGCTCAAATGGAGAGCCTTTGAGTGCTGCATTGAGCAGTATATATACTACATGCCTCAAGGCTACAGCATGTACTTAAGGGCAGGTCTATGACATCACTGTGGAGCTAAGGCTATGCTATGATATTATGAATGGCCATGTGGTAGATTAGATGCCTAGCTAAGATACCATACTACAATAAAATAAGATGACATTTAATCACAGATTAGATAAGATAAAAAGTTATGATCTGTTACAGGCAATCAGATTATAATCTTGAATGTATCTTAGGAATAAGCATACTGTTGGCAATGAGGTCTGCATAGCCTCTTCAATCTGTGAAACTTTGTTACATTCCTCATTTGTGCATAATATCACAGCAATCAATTTACATGGAGGAAAAACAAGTTCTAGTATATCAGTAACAGATACACCAACCATACCAAGTTGTGGAAAACTGTGTGGGTTATGCATTGATAACTTGTCGTGAAATTGATGTCTTGAAATATTGAAAAGGGAAGATATATTTAAATTTGAATTGCTTTCAAGAAGATGGTCAAATAACAAAGAGAGAGATTTACTAAAATCATTTGTATTTATCATCCAAGCTTTCTGACATAATGGGTTGGGTTGTTGATATATGTAAAATAATACCATACACAAAGTATCATATGGACATGACCAGTTAGTGGAAGACCATTGACAACATGCACCAATAGGGGTAGAAAGTGATTGTATTCAATTAAGAGAAATTAATTGTGAAGGTTGCTTTTCAAAAGAACTAATTTTTGAACATACCCATGCCAAAGCAAACTACTCAACAAAAACAAACAGTAAAAGAATGTAAGTCATTCCATCCACTCATTTTTCTACTTACTACAATGTACTGTAGTTCTTCATGCATTGGCAGACAATAAAGAGTTCTTAGAAGCACTCTGCTGTGGAACTCTTGGAGACAAAGAAATACAACAGATACAATATGCTGGACAGAGTGCACAGCTATTCTCTGTTCCAAAGAATGTAAGTAGTTTACAATATTTAACTCAAAGGAATGCATTTGCCATCACAGGCATTGGATGACAAGTATACAACTCTCTGTCCCATTGTGTCCACAATGAGGTAAACTTTCACTTTGTTCAGCCTTGAGTGGTTACACACACATAGTGTCATATAGATATATGTAATGAGCTGTGCCACAGCTATGAGATCTGTTGCTACACTGATGAGATAAATGCTCCTTGATCTTCTTGACATTCTCAGTGAGTGATTGAATCAATCTTTCAAAATTGTTGATTCTCAAATCTGATTAGTCCAATCTTTTCAAACTCTCTTGAATTCTAGCATTTATGCATTCAAGACAATATGAGGTGTTCATTGACACTGAAAAATTGCTTATGGATTATAACCACTTCACTTGTATGGACTTGAACAGCTAATGAAACAATCTTAAGAGCAAAGGCCAAAGGAGCACAGAAACGTGTATATCTTGCATGTTGAAATTCTGCTTTATTAAGAAGGGTTTCTGTTGATGCAGGCAGCTTTTTGAGTTGAATTATTGTACAAAACATTACACTTGAACTGACTATATTTTAGTTCCAGATCAGTGGATATTACACCTGGCTATAAGGTCACCTTGACTAATTCGTTGTCCTGATCATTCTTAGGGGCACTTAAGGCAGAAACAAACCAAGAAAGTTGAGATGATTACCCAAATACATAAAAATTTGCTCAACTGGCAAATGAAATGCCACAAAATCGAAGAGGAGAATCATGCAGGGTGGATCAAGTGATCATTATAAGTAATTATGTGCTATGCTTTCAATGATGTTTCAATCCAAATTTAGTGTATTAAGAGACACCATGATTCATTTTCAGATTTATTCTTATCTCATGGAATATTAAAATGACATCATCTAGATCTCTTAGATTCTGACTTTGAAGTTCATCCTATAAGTGGAATCCAAGAACCTACTTCTTGTTACTCTGCTCACTTACCAATGAAAGAGAGCCATACTATCTTTGATTATTTCCCCACATTACAAATAGCATAGTCTTTGCCTTCCTTTAGTCATCCTAGTGATGAATGTATAGGCTTTACTGATGAGCTCATATGCAATGCATCCTTGTATAAAGTGGGCACACTCTACAGACAAGGAGAAGATTGGAAGACATGCTGCCCAGCTGGGTTCATGTCAAAGAAGCTAACAGACACCCAGCATAACTATTGAATGTTCAGGCAAGAAACACTTGCAATACCTGAAGCACTCCTTGGGTTCCCATTCAAGATCATTACTGATCACGAGGTACTGAAGTACCTCTCCACTCAACAGAAATTGTTGAGCTGAAAGGGGAGAAATGCTTGTAGCTGGGGTCAAGGGATCTTGTCACAATTATGTACTATTGGCCAGGTAGTTCCTCATAGGCAAGAAGTTCAGCAGCATGTTGTTTGCAGGAGAAGAAAAGGTGGACATTACATGAGCACCTTTTTATAAATCTGATTATTGGCTCTTCACTGTCAGTTTTCCTGAAAAAGGTGAGATGATCTCTAAGGTTTTGTTCTGAATTGAAAGTGAATATGCATCAGCTGTGATTTAAATTGACATAGTGCTGTCAGGATGGAGTATCAAAACTCCATCATGCAAGAAATGTGATTGGTTTTGAGTACATATTCTTCAAGTTCTTCACTGTGGTCCTGAGAGAATTAAGACTTCATGCTGGATTTTCATAACCTTAATCATAGAGTTCAGGTATCATTGCCTTATAGATGAGTGCAGATAGAGCAGAAACAGACAGTAAAATAAACAGAGGCAGGAAAATACAGCAGAGTGGAAGCAAACACAAGGAACTGGAGTTACAGAGACAATGCAGGAAATGCAGGAACAAGTGTGGTAAAGGAAACTAGACCAGAATGGGACAGTAAGGGTTGGAGGTGAACTTAACTAATGCTAAGTCTGGAGTAATGGGCAGAAGGAAGTGCAAGAGCAGAGGGAGTGTACAAGCAGGAGAAGGGTTGAGCTGCCAGAGCATCAGGAAAAACCAGTTTTCTATATAGAAGGGGACTTATCTCTATAGTGATATACAAGCTATTATAGTATTCATAGAGCTATATAGTGTTATATATTACTCTAGAAGTGAGACTATGGTGCTAAATGTGGTCATGACTACACTTCTTAACCTAATACTTGACCATACTTTTTGGTTACACTTTGACTACATATTTGGGTAAACCTTTACTACACTGTGTAGTATACTTGTTGTGTAGCGAAAGTGTAGTACCAGTTGGTAGTTGGTACTGCTACTATGTGTCTGAAATTTGACTAAGTGCCCAAAAATGCCAAAAACACAATATTGTGAACACTGTTTGTCATGCCTCCTGCACAACATGGCAAACTGGACCAAACAAATGCCTTTAAGTTTGTACTATGTGGGAGTGGACTCTACACAACAAATGTTAGTGCCAGACCTAATGGTAAGTTTCTCTAATGGTCTAACTTTTTATCTTATCTAATCTGCGATTAGATGACATCTTATCTTATCATAGTGTAGTATATGATCTAGTGCATCTTATCTGTAGACTTGTCTGGACCACAGCCTCGTGCTGTGCATGCTGTGTCCCTTGGTGTCATTAGCATAGCCTCACACAGGACACGTGTAGTATAGCATATATACTGCTGCAATCCAGCACCCAGAGGCTCTCCATTCGAGCTCTCTTTGGGTTTTTGCTCTAAGATGCTTGTGATCCTATTCCTCCTCAGAGTCTTCTGTGTGGTAGTTCTTTGGGTGTTTGCCCTTAGGGTTGTCTCAGTTTCCCACTACCACTACATTTTAACTTGTCTAACAAAGGTACTAATAGGTTATTTGATTACACAACACTTTCTAGTGCTGGAGCTAATGGTAAATATCCTTGTTTAACGAGGGTACCCATAGGTTGATTGGCTACACAACAAATGTTAGTGCTGGAACTAAAGGTAAGTTTCCCACTACTACTACACAATACTTGCTAGTCCCAGAGCTAATGGTAAGTTTCCTAGCACTTCCCCCATATTGACTTGTCTAACAAAGGTACTAATAGGTTATTTGACTACACAACAAATGTTGGTTCCAGAACTAGTAGTATATTAGGACGTTATGTAGTGTCTTTGAGTAGTAAATGCATCATGTATGTGGTTAGTAATTGACAATTCATTTGCTGCTATAAATGCTATTTGGAGTGCTATAAGAGCCTGAAAGAGTGATACTATAGACTTGTGGTGGGGACTTGTCTATAATTCCTCTAGTGGTTCTATAGCACTTATAGATCTATTGGAGCTATAATAGTGAAGAATATATTGCTATCAAATGGACTCTGTACAAGTCTGTGTGGCACTGTATAGGGAAGGGCTGGTTTGCTGATGAAAAATGTAGGAGCTTCAATCTCACAATGTCCTTGAAGGATTCTGGGTTGCAATTGGACACGTCCACTGGTGCCATGGACGATGAACCAGAGGAGGGAAGCAACCCATCTGTCTCCTCCCAACCTGTTACAGATTACTTTATGTGTTCCCTTCGCCTAGCTTCTGCAGCACCCAACACTATCCCCCTTCCTCTTTGTACATTCTCGATCAGTTGTGTCGCGATTAATCTTGCTTATGATCCACATATCCATCACATCTCCATCGATGATGCTGCAAAACGGTTTGGTCTTCCCGATTTGTGGGCAGCTCTCACCGATTTTCTCTCTTATGAGAAGTCTCACAGCACAGATTCAGTCTTTCCCATTGGTGGTGGTCCTCGTAGGGCTGCAGAGAATGCTTCACTCCCGTTCGAAGACATCCAGGTCTGGTTCAAGATACGCCTACAAACAACAGACATCCACACTCGCTCCGTTTTACCAGCACAAACCCTTGTTGCTTCCCTGCCTGAAGGTGACTGGAAGTATGGGCACTACAATTCAGTTATTGTACACATGGATACTGGCGCCAAGGCTTGGCCTACTAATGGCCTGGAAGGTCCATCTTATTTCATTCCATATTCTCATGTGAATTATTAGGGCATTCAATTGTGTGTTAGTTTTGGTGATTTCCACCTCTTCTTATGACTCTATTACTTACTATGATGGTCTACCCTACTTACTACCAACTTGTTTTAGCTTCATAGCTGCATTGTAGCACTAGATGCGCCCTTGACTTGTTTCCTTCACTTGTTGTTTACATTTGTTTACCCAGAAGCGCACATACCCTGTAGGGTCCAGTGTTTCTCCTCTTCAGTTACTCACACTGGACTCTAGGTGCTGTATACCTCTCTACAACTGTCTATATCATTAGTTACTCACACTGGACTCTAGTCTGGACCTTATTTGAGCAGCTCAGCAGCACTTTGTGCGCTTCCAGCAAGTTTTGGCTTGAACACAGATCCATGTCGGAACTTGACAGGCAGATAGACCACGCTCTAGGCTCTCTGCGGATATAGTCACATGCCTGATAGCTTTGGAAACAGTGGAGCTATTCAAAATATCGGAATGCCAGCACTGGGCACCTAAAAATGACATATGAGCGCTAACATCGTTTCTTCTCTTCTTTCCTTCGTTTCTCCATCAATTCTTCAGCTTCTTTGCTCGTTCTGGTATGGGAGTTGGACTGCAGTAGATTGCATTCCTTTCTCATACCATAATGGACATTATTCCTTCAGTTTCTTCTGCTTCTTGGCTGTTCTTGTGCGAGTGATGACTGCTAGACATCGGCAGTCGTCTCTTGCATCAGGATAGTCTTCTTGTGTGATAGATGGCTACCATGAGGCTCCGTCGTGCTCATCCTTCGCATTAGGATCATTTGATATTGATGTTATCTTCCATGTTCACTGTACCAAACCTGTTTGGTGCGTGACACCGCCAACCCACCCAATCATCCTTAGAACAAGTGTCTAGGATATCTTGATCAAATCTTTTCAGACTTCGCCAACATCAACATCCCCTCGATAGATATACTGGTAGCTGGAAAGCATATCCCCAATAACCCCAAGCCCAAGACTGCCCAGACACACCCCAGCTCCCCAGAAACCCCACTCTACAGCACATCCACTGAGCAGTGGAACTGGCCAATCCATGTCAAGGGTGAACTGCAAGAGTCTAACCTTGCAGCGTTCTTCAATACCATTGTGCATGCCATCTGGCTGGCCATCATGGCTCAGGCATCGAATTCCAGTTTGAAGCCCTCCAAGGGATATTGGCTAGGTACCTATTCCACTCATTGTATGCCTGGAAATGCCGATGGTGCAGGTGCCTTCTATCGCAAACTGGATATCATCCTCATTGAAAAATCAGACACCCCTGCCGATTCTATCTCATGGATGAGTCCTAAGGTTATTGCTGAATGACCCAAAGCTGGAAGCCCTCCATCCACTTTGTTAAGACCCTCCACACCAAGGTTTACCTTGTCTTCCTCAATCAACCTTGGAGACATTTCGTTTTAGCCTTATCCATCATGAAGGAGCACATGTGAGTTCACTTCTACGACTGCTCAGGCTGTTCTGTCTCACCACCCTTCAGCATTCAATCCAATCCCACAGCATTTGTCGCCATTCTCGTGACCGTCATGTTTGGCTCTCAGCTCTGTATAGGCTTTGACCCTACCGTTAATGTGAGGCCTATCCATCACTTGCAGGTTTCACGCCGAAAGGTGGTCTACGATTCAAATCATAACATCATCACAGCCTCCATCCCAGAAGAGTTGAGGGATGATGACCACAGCTCCGTTTCTTATCCAGAACCAAGTGCGCCCGCTCCAGACTCCCTCCTTGTGGACATCGAACCGTCACAACCCGCTCTACCTGGTGGGGCTCATCATGATCCCACGAGCTCAGTTCCTGATCACACCGGCATTCCTTTGAGCCCAATCGGAGAGATCTGGGTTCGCGATGTCATATATGAAATCTTGGAGGTGTTATTTTCTTCAGCAGGGTTCTTGGGTCATGGTACTGTGGTTTATCTTGTCCGGCACAAGGGCAAATTGTATATCATCAAGGACCATTGGGTAGAGAACATGTCTCAGGAGGTAAAGGAAGTGAAGATGATGAAACATATGGAAGGGGTCAGCAGCATGCCCAATATTGTTGACTATTGGAAGGTATAGATCTCCCCCGGTGTTGTCGATGTTACTTTGCGATATCATTCTGGGCTGCAGCAGAAATTCATGAAGGGGATGCCGAGGACACATATCCGGATAGCCATACGCCTGCGTGGGTGCCCTCTTGCAAAATTCAGGACTAAGTGTGAACTGGTTAAATCTATAAGGGATGTTCTTATCAGTAAGTCCATATCTCTCTTTCGCGAAGACATCTAAGCTAATATACAAATCGGTTCAAAAGGAAGCTGTTGGAAAAGGGATCCTCCATCATGACATCAGTCCCTTCAATGTTTTGATCGAGGACTTGGTGAATGAGATCCAAGGAATGTTGATAGACTGGGAATTTGCAGTCGAGATTACCTTTGAACAGGAGTATGGCATTGGTGGTACAGTGAGTATTCACTCTGTTTTGGACCATGAGCTGACTTTGGTCCAGGGTACTATCCCTTTCCTTTTGATTGGCCTTCTTGAGCAAATCTGTGATGGGCTTCAGAGGAAGAATTTGAAGGGAAAATGTTCATACAAGGAGGGAAATGTAGTGTCTGTGCAACTTCACGGGGACGCTGATGAAGACTTCTCTGTCCAGCATGTGCCCACAGATGATATGGAGTCACTTTTCTACGTTTTCGTTTGGATACTTGTTCTGTACAATGGGCCACTTGGACAGGAGCAAGAAGACTTGGATTTTGAGTTGTCTATACTAGGCCAGTGGAGCAAGAATTTGATTCACAGTCTTGAGGTGGTGAAGAACGCAAAGATTGCATTCATTGCTAATCCAAAGAATGATGTACTATCGAAACATGTCTCCCCATACTTCCTCAATGTTCTCCCACTTGCTGAAAAATGGCGACAAATTTTCAGGGACAGGTGGAATTCTGGGCAGCCAGTTGACTTTAACTCACTACTCCAGGTAACTGATAGGTTTCTTGAGACCATGGAACTGGAGGAGCCCCCTGATACTTGTATTGTACATAATTGAATATAAATTAACTAACATAAATATTGAATGAGTGAAGGTGGTTGAAAACTAAGTACAGGCAGTAAAGGTATGGGTACTGCTGGCTTGTGCTATGTATGATTACCTAATATGTTTCCTTTCTCATTTCCAGTTACTGTACATTTCTGTCCCATCTCATTAGTAATACAATACCTATTGGTAATCGTGTTATTGCATTTACCATACTTACTCAGCATGCAGTGCGACCATGCTTATTGTTCATTGGTAGTCCCACCTCCCCAAACATCACCTTGTCTGTTCTACTTAGTATAAATACCTAGACACTTGGTCTGTTGTAGTCTCAATTTGAGTATTGAATAAGATACTTCTCCTCAGTTCTCCTTTCCACTCTCCATCTCAATCACCATACAAGTACTCAATTGCTTACCATTTACCCTTGGAAACTCCATCAAACCCTTGGTTGGCCTTTCTATCACTCAGGAAGCATGACTACACATAGCAGCTTGGTCATAAGTTACCACTAGACCAACCCCTGACCCCTGACTCCTTGTAGAGATCAGATTGGTAGAGATGGACAAGGAGCAGGAGTAGTGACTTAGATGATTTCAAACTGGAGAGTACAGGACTGAGTACAAAGGTACTTATACTACATGGAGCAGGGCTGAGTATTTACAGTGACAAGTAAATGTTGATATTGGGTGTTTGTGCACCTTTTATTGTGCTATGTGACACATTTTCAGTGATTACTTCAGCTGTTTCATTTCCAGGTTGATCAGGTGATTTGTGGCTTTTGTGTTACACTGTTTTCCCTTGTTTGTTTTGTTTGTTTATTTGAAATTTTCATGCCCAGAGTCTTTTCTCTTCAGTCTCTGACACTGGGTACAAGTGTGTCCTTTTGTGGATTATCTGAACAAGAAGTGTGTCTTTATTGGCTATCCTGATGGGTATATGGGTTGGAAGTTCTATAACCCCACTACCAAGCGCACAGTCATTTCTGAGCGCCCTGACTTCGATGAATGTCATTTCATGGCGTCTAAGAGGCCTGCCAATGTGCCTGGTGTGCCCCCTCAGCCCACTGACCACTCTAGTGGTCCTATTGATGACTCTGATGATTCTGATGGCGAGGATGACCCTCCTTCGCATGTACAGGGTCAAGGGGGAGTGGGCCATCCACCAGTAGTGCCCCAGTTGCCTGCTGTGAGTACCAACGTCCCAGCGCAGCCTGTGGACGCCTCTGGTGCTCTGGATAATGACCCTGCACCTGCTCAGCCTCCTCCAGCATCTCCACCAGCTCCAGCTGCGCCTTTACCTCATCCTTCTCCTGTTGGCATTGGTGCCCGGTTGCCTGCACGCCAGAGACGACCTCCACGCGAGTGGTGGAAGCTCAGCACAGAGCAGCTTGAGGATGATATGGAGGATGAAGATGAGGACACAGATTTGGCTTTTCTGAGTGCTGTGTCTGAGCCTAGGACTTATGCTGAGGCAATGCGTCGCACTGATGCTTCCCAGTGGCACCAGGCTGCCCTGGATGAGCTAGCTGCGCATAGAAGCAATGGTACTTGGCGCTTGGTGAAGAGACCCAAAGACCATAGAGTCATTGGGTCCAAGTGGGTGTTTAAGGTCAAGCGCAACGCTGATGGCTCTATAGATCGCTACAAGGGACGCCTTGTGGCCAAGGGCTATAATCAGAGACCTGGCTTCGATTACCTCGAGATCTTCGCCCCTACTGTGCGCATGGCCTCCATTCGCATCATCCTTGCTCTTGCCGCTATCCACGACCTCCATCTGCGCTCTGTAGATGTCTCCAATGCATACCTGAATGGGGAAATGGACTGCGATGTCTATATGGAGCAGCCTGAGAGATTTGCTGAGGGTGATCCCAAAGAGTGGGTATGCTTACTGGTCAAGGCACTATATGGGACCAAGCAGGGAGGAAACCACTGGAATCGCAAAATGCACTCTGTGCTTGAATCCCTTGGTTTCAAGCAGAGCTATAGTGATGCAGCCATCTATGTCATGTCCAAAGGTGATTTGTGTTAGTTTTGGTGATTTCCACCTCTTCTTATGAGTCTATTACTTACTATGATGGTCTACCCTACTTACTACCAACTTGTTTCAGCTTCATAGCTGCATTGTAGCACTAGATGCGCCCTTGACTTGTTTCCTTGACTTGTTGTTTACATTTGTTTACCCAGAAGCGCACATACCCTGTAGAGTCCAGTGTTTCTCCTCTTCAGTTACTCA
>Ga0307518_10001129_pt1 | contig 20066 bp, 20 predicted proteins | sample 25_EM_MG_FD_203889 | JGI IMG/M metagenome (GOLD analysis project Ga0307518, IMG submission 203889) | Populus trichocarpa ectomycorrhiza microbial communities from riparian zone in the Pacific Northwest, United States - 25_EM | ecosystem: Host-associated > Plants > Roots > Unclassified | place...
GCGTGACCTCCGGGCGTGCCGAAGCGGGGCGACTTCTCCCACCTTTGAGGGAGCGTCAGCCCATGTCTGATCGGCAAACTGTGCGCGGCCGGGCTTTCGTGTGTATCGCTGAGCGATCTCCTCGCGCGTCCGGTGCTGGTCGTTTCGCCGCCGGGCTCGGTCTGGCCACAGCCGCCGATGCGCCGGTCATGCTCGTCTCCGATCCCGCGAGCCGTCCCGCCGACTGAAGTCCAGCGCGCGTATTGGCTCGGGGACGTGGAGGACCTCGACCTGGCGCGGCTGGAGACCGCGGCGAACCGGCTCGTCGAGCGGCACGAGATGCTGCGCGCCGTCTTCGACGAGCGAGGCGACCAGCGTGTGCTGTCCGAGGTGCTGTGGCTCGACCGGGTGCGCCAGGTGCAGGAGGAGTTGTGGGGCGCGCTCGACCACCGCGACGTCTCGGCCGTGTGGGTGCTGCGGGAGCTGGCCCGCACGACCGGGGACCCGAACACCACCATGCCGGTCGTGTTCACCAGCGCCCTGGGCGTCTCGGCGGACCCACCCACGGGCGGCACCCTGTTCGCCGACAACGTCTGGGGTGTCTCCCAGACGCCGCAGGTGTGGCTCGATCACCAGGTCACCGAGGTCGACGGCGGTGTCCAGCTGAACTGGGACGCGGTCGAGGAGCTGTTCCCGCCGGGCCTGCTGGACGACATGTTCGAGGCCTACCTGATGCTGGTGGACCGGCTCGCCACGGTCGCCTGGCGGGAACCGGTCACCGATCTGCTGCCCGCCCGGCAGCGCGAGGTGCGCGCCGCGGTGAACGCGACCGACGGCCCGGTTTCCCCAGGCGCTTTGCACAGCGCCTTTTTCCGGCGGGCCGCCGAAGAACCGGACCGGGTGGCCGTCGTCGGCGCGCTGACCTACGGCGAACTCGCCGACCGGGCCCTGCGGCTGGCCGCCCTGATCGGGGAGCGGGGCGCGGTACCTGGTGACACCGTCGCCATCTCACTGCCCAAGGGGCCCGATCAGCTGGTCGGGGTGCTCGGCGTGCTCGCCGCCGGATGCACCTACGTGCCGATCGGGGTCGATCAGCCGGCTACCCGCCGTGAGCGGATGCTCGGTCTCGCCGGGGCCGAACTGGTCGTCACCGCCGACCTGCTCGCACAGCACGCCGACCCGTTGCCGGCCTGTCGTCCCGCCGCCGAACTGGCGTACGTGATCTTCACGTCCGGTTCGACCGGTGAGCCCAAGGGCGTGGAGACCACCCACCGGGCCGCGCTGAACACCGTCGCCGACATCAACGAGCGGTTCGCCGTCGGGCCCGAAGACAGGCTGCTTGCCGTGTCCGCACTGGACTTCGACCTGTCGGTGTACGACATCTTCGGCCCGCTGTCGGTCGAAGCTGACCAGGTCGCGATGAGGTGGACCGCGATCGTTGCCGCCACCACTCAGGCGCGCCAGGGGCGGCTAGCCGACGATGCCCGTGCCGACGTGGTCGGGCGCCGGATCGACTAGCTCTACCGCAAGGCCCGTAAAACAGCTCGGCTCAACGGTCGACGGCTGCATCGTTCCCCGAGTTCCGCCCAGTACGGCTGACCCGGCCCCTTGCCGAACCCAACGTCCTTCCGCTCTATTGACGGTGCGCTCACTCTCAGAAGAATCTACGTGTTCTTCGGGTTGGAGGTCGGCAGCCGCTACGCGCACATCTGGGCACGAGAACGAATCCGGATTGCGGGTGGACTACGTGATAGATCCGCAACCTCGTGATGGATCTCGGTGATCGAGGCGCCGACTTCAGGTTTCTCAACCAGGACCGGGCTGGCCAGTTCACGGCCTCGTTCGACGCCGTCCTGGCCGTCGTAGGTATCGAGACGGTAGAAGGTCCCTCCGCGTTGCCTGCGGGCTGTGGCTGTACGAGCAACGGCCCGCTCCGGCTTCTGGGGTGCGGTGGAGCGGGCCGTTGCTCCTTCCTTTCAACCATGGCCCTCGAGATCTTGCTGAATTTCCGGAAGCAAGGTGGACTGGGGAGCCCCGAGCCTCGGAGATTCGATCGGGGGCCATGTACCTCAAAGCGTAGGGCTTCGTGCGGTGTGCATGGGGGCAGACAATTCTCGCGGAAAACGCTTGGCCTGCCCGTGAGATCTCTGCTATGGGTTCGAAGCCCGATAGCCAGTCGTACCAACAGTTTGATCTCGATCGGCAGTGTCCGAGCCATCGCTCGTGCCCAGGCATAGACGGTCGGCGGTGATCGGCTAACGTGCGACGTGTGCCGGGAAACAGCGGATCGGGTGATACGGACTCCTCGCCTTCGCCGGAGCGGTACTGGCTCAAGATCGCTGACCCGCGAGCCGAGCCGCCGACCTTTCCCGACGGTGCCGATATCCGCGTTCTTCTCCCCGCGTCCGATGAATTCCATGATCTCAGGGCCAAGCTGACAGCGAACGGCGTCGACTGGCGTGCGGTGCGCTATCTGATGGACGACGAGATCATCACCCACCGAAGCTCGCAGGTTTCGGAGTGTTACCTGGCGCGATCCGCGCGCCGGCAACCGTTCACCACCACGGGCCCGGAAGCAGCTGTCGCCCAGGACGCCTTCAAAGTCCTCTGGGACAGCAACGTCGGAACGTCCGAGACCGCGTCTTCGCTACCGACGGAGAAGCTTGTTGCCCGCGACTGGCTTCGCTTTTTGCCATACCCTTCCTTCAATCCTGCTCAAGCAGAGGCTGTTCCGCCGATTTTGGGGGATTCGTCGCACGTCGTCGTGGTCGCGCCCACCGGTGCGGGCAAGACCACGGTCGGAATGGTCGCAGCGCTTCGCGCGGTGGTCGAGGAAGGCCGCAAGGCCGCGTGGTTGGTGCCGCAACGATCACTGACGGACGAACTCGATCGCGAACTCGACCATTGGCGCAGGGAAGGACTTCGGGTCGAGCGCCTTTCCGGTGAGTACAGCGTCGATGTCGAACGTGTCCGGGAAGCGGACGTCTGGGTGGCGACAACGGAGAAGTTCGAGGCGATGTGCCGGGCGTCGTCTTTGCGCGAGGCTCTCGCCGAAGTCGCGTGCCTGATCGTCGACGAGATCCATTTGCTGGGCGACCCCGAACGCGGTCCGATCCTGGAAGCGCTCCTTGCCAGGATGCGTGGCAACGATCAGGTTCGCATCGTGGGGCTTTCCGCTACGGTCGCCAACGCCGACGAGATCGCGGCCTGGTTGGGAGCGCGGCTTGTGCGGGTGGCCTGGCGGCCGAGTACGTTGACCTGGCAGTTGCCGGTCATCGCCACTCATCGAGACTGGTCTTTGGTCGAGAGCGCACGGATCCGGATGGCGAACGCGCTCACCGGGATGATCACCCAGGACGGTGGCAGTGCGCTGGTGTTCTGCGGCAGCAAACGCGGCGTCCGGCGCACGGCTCTCGTGATCGCAGGCTCTCGGGGGGTGCGTACCGACGGCGTGCACCCTGATGATCTCGACCGGCTGTACGAAGTGTGTCGCGAGGCCCGGATCGGTCTTCACTACAAGGGCTGGGATCACAAACGGGAGGCGGAGAAGGCGTTCCGCGCCCGTGAGATCGATGTTCTCGTCGCGACGTCGACGGTCGCCGCCGGAGTGAACCTTCCGGCTCGGGCGGTCATCGTGCAGGACACCGAGGTCGGGATGAATCCGATCGACGTGGCGACCGTCCAGCAGATGTTCGGCCGCGCCGGCCGGGTGGGGCACGGAGAACGCGACGGCTGGGCTTTCTTGATCGTCACCGAACAAGAGCGGCAGCGCTGGCAGGCCAAACTCGTTGCCGGGAACACCGTGCGCTCCCGGATCGAAGCCAGCCTGCCGGATCATGTTCTCGCCGAGGTGGTCCAGCGGCGGATCGGGTCATTACGGGAGGCCGAGGACTGGTGGGTAGGCACATTGGCATGCCATCAAGGCAGCCGTAGCCTGCAACCGCTGCGTGAGGCCATCCGGTTCCTCATCGAAGGCCAGTTCATCAGCGGAGCCGAGGCGGCCGACGGCGAGTTCGTACTCGCGCCGACGGACCTGGGAAAGGTCACGGCACGGCTCATGTTGCCCGCGGCGGTGGGACACGAGATCCGGGTGGCTCTCGCAGAGAGCGCCTTGCCGGATTCGCCGGATGAAGCGGAACGCACGGTCATCGACCTGATCGCGGGACTGGTGCCCAAGCTCGCCCAAAGCGCGATCAACGAAGAGCTGAAGGTCGTGGTCAACCGATTGCTTCATCCGGATGGCTCTGGCTCCTATCAACGGGGCGACCTGGCCAGGGTCGCACTCGGTCTCGTCGCGAGTACTCCGGAAGCGTTCCACCGCGGTGCCAGGACGATCGCCGGGATCCCGTATCTGGCCCTGTATCCCGTGCTGGAGGATGCTCCTCGATATCTCCATTGGATCGGCTGCCAAGGGCAGCTCGGCACTGTCCACCCTTGGAGCGCGGTCGTCGCGGCGGATCTGAGCCGCCGCGTGAAATGGCGACGATGCCAGCCGCTCCGCGGGGCCGGGCGGCTGCTGTGGATGTGCGAGCAGATGGCCACTCCCGCGCACGCTGAAGATCTCGTTCCCGCGCTCTGGAACGCCGCGAGAGCACGAGGCATCAATGACCCGGACTGGTCGGCCAGGGGCGTTCCGAGTCAATGCCGTCTCGATGATGAGGCTTATCGAGCCTTGTTGAAGGAACGGGTGACCGGCGTCATTCTTGAGAGAAGTGCGGATCTGATCGCGGTCTCGGCACCGGACGCGAGTGCCGTCGTGACCTGGTCGGGCAGGCGATTCTCTCGGGTTTCCCTGTCGCAAGGAAATGCGTCGGTTCCGGTGTTCGACGACGACACACAGGTGGCCGTCTTCACCTGGCGAGGTGACTATCGTGCGACAGGCTGGCTCGACCGGTACTCGCAGATGGAACCGTCCTGACCGAAACGGACTCGGGACCAGCGTCCTTTCCAAGCAGCCTCCGCGAGCTTGTCGATTGGATGGGGGCCGTGCTGACGGCACGAAAGGCGAGTGCGCAGCTGTGGCGCGGGCCCATACCGCTCCGGCAGATCACCACGACCTACTCATCGTCCGCACACGATCATGAACAAGATCCAGCTGGAGGACGGCTCCGGCTTCTCCTCGCCGGGCTGGACGGCGACTCGCGATGTCGCCCGTTTCGAAGACTCTTACCTGCACGTCGAAGGACTCGTCAACCTCGATGCCGACCACATGCTGTGGCGTACACGGCATCTCAAGGTCATCGAGCGCACCATCGGCGCCCGGGCGACAGGGTTGGCCGGTACCCCGATCGACGTAATGGCGAAGCTGCCCAAGCGACAGCTCTTCCCGGCACTCTGGGAGACCCGTTACCAGCTCACCGACGAAGCGGGCAAGGGACCGCTTGCCTATTCAGGCCTCGTCCCGCGCCAGTACGCATGACGACGGACGAACGAACTCGCCGCTTCCCCGACGGACTGGGACGACCTCACCCAGGCCGTGCGGCCGTACTTCGAAGCACTGATCGACACGCAACGTATACCGTCGACCCGGCCGATCCTTACCGATGACCAGACCGTCTACGAGAGTTCGAGGCCCCCCGGGCTACGCCGGATACGAGCACTTCGTTGCCGGAACTGCTGGACGAGATCGTCGGAACCGTGCTGGAACGCGGCTATCTCAACGGCGCGCATCCGCAGTACGTCGGCTATTCCATCCACGTCCGCTGCCCGTAGCCGTGCTTGGGGACAGCATCGCCTCCCTGGTTCAACCAGAGTCCGGCGGCGTGGCGGATGGGCCCAGCCTCGGCCGCGATGGAAGTGCGGACCCTTGCCTGGGCGCCGACTTCATCGGCTATCGAGGTGCGGCCGGCTCGGCTCTTCCCGCGGGGATCTTCACTTCGGGCTCGACCATGGCCAACGCTTCCGCGTTGAGATGGCCAGAGACGCCCGTGCTCGGCTCGGAAAGCAGGTGCGGGGCGATGGACATGCTGGGGATGGGCCGACGCTCGCTCCGGCTTGTCCCGGCCGATCGGACCGGACGCATCCGCCTCGACGCGCTGACCGATCGGATAGCCCACGATCGACGCGCCGGGCATCGGCCGGTCGCGATCGTCGGCATGGCACGGAGCGCATCCACTTGCGCAACACCTTACACTCGAATGGGCAATCTCGTTGGGTATGAACGGGCAAAATCAAGGAAGTAGTGGGCAGTGACGAAGCACAGGTTGGACGCTGATCCGCTCTGCCCGATAGAAATAGAGGCTCGCAGAGGCGGCAGAGGAAGCAACTGAAGGGAGCTCCCGATGTTTCTTGGGGTAGCTCGCGGTGCATGACTTGTTGATCGGCGCAGCCACTGGAGAATGGTAGTAGCTGCTCTAATCAATGAGCCTGTGCGCGTCATTCGATCGTTTGGCATGGGTCGAGTGGTCCTATTTGGTTCGTCGCAGACCTGCCGGTCTCGTCAGGTGGTGCCGCCGATAGGGCACTGAGTCCGCAAGCTTCAGCTGAGTTGCAACCAGCCTGGGTGAGTTGAGCTGGCACTTTCAGTGATCCGCACGCTTTGACGGTCGATATGTCGAAGAGATTGACCTTACTTTCCCGCGAGGGTCGAATACCTCATAGGGGTGCAGGTCGTAATGGCCAAGGTCTCCGGCGAGAATCCGGTCGCTTACCCCTTCGAAGTCGGCTGTTCAGGCGGCCCTGCGCTGAGACTCGATCCCGCGTAAAGGAGATTTGTGTTAGAGGATGCCATCACGTCAGCCGTTGCCGGACACGCATGGGTCGGCTCGGTTCGTCGTGCGCCGTCCGGCGCGCTCATCGTTCGGCCCTCTCCCGACACAATGCTCCTCAACGGTCAACCTTGGGCACTGCTCGGCGAGTGCGTCGAGAACTGGACAAATCTGTACGATTGGGCTTTCAGGGCAGCCGATCTGGACGAAGTCGCCGACGCGGATATCGCCGGACTGACATCCACCAACCGGAAATTGCCAGAGAGTTGCGTGCGCGAATGGGTCGATGACACAGTGGCTCTGATCATAGAGTCTCGGCCTCGAAGACTACTGGAACTCGGATGCGGAACCGGGCTCTTGCTACGACACTTGTACGACAGAATCGGAAGTTATGTCGGGGCTGATGTGTCCAGATATGCGGTGGATCGAATTCGGTCAGCACGTCTGCCTCGTGCTCACGCGGTCATTGCGGGGGCGCATGATATCGGTTCACGCCAGATCAAGCGGGCCATGAGCGACGTCATGGGCACTGGACAGCGGCCGGACTGCGTGCTCATCAACAATGTTGCACATTGCTTTCCAAGTACCGAATATCTTGCTTCGGTACTCTCTCGCGCGATTGACCTGGTCGAGGATGGCGGCAGGGTGATCCTGGGTGATCTCCGACATCTGGGCCTTCGCGATGAGTATCTCGACTGGCTGGCATTAGACGAGGAGTTGGGAAGCGGCCGCTTCCATGATGAGGAAGAACTATTCGTCGATCCTCGGCTGATTTCGTATTTCGCCGAAATTGCCGATAGGGAGGTCAAGGTCTCGGTTCGCGCGAAATGCATGAGTGGAGACATCGAGATTGCGCGGTATCGGTACGATATGGTGCTGTATGTCGACGCGAAGACCGAAAAACTGACAACTCGCGAGATTCGATGGGAAGATCTCTCAGGAGATCGACTCGAGACGCTGTCGCTCTTGGCCAAGGCCGGGCCTGTCGTGGTAACCGAGATCCCGAACGCGTTACTGGACTCACATCCGGACAGTGTCACGGCCAACGCATTGAGTGCCGTACTCAAGGGCACGGGCTTGGTAGTCGCGATGTCACATGAGACCCCCACGCGGCTTGAGGTCCGACCAGCGGGGGGCGACATTCCAAACACTCGTGCCATGCCACCGCAAGACGAGCCACTCAAACGGTTCGCTGCTCGCCGGCTCCCAGAACTGCTCCGCGGCTACTTGGCCGAAACCTTCCCTGGGGCTCGACTGCCGGAAATCATCGTCTACCCGTAGCCTGCTGGGTTAACTTCAAATCTCGCGCTCGCTCCACTATACAGTTACCGGGCGGGAGCGTCTTGCCTCGGAATATGCACTCGTCGTTTGGAATCGTGACCGGGTTCTTGTTGCTGGTATTGGAGCAGCCTGCGATGAGCTGGTGTTCGCACGAGTGCGACAAACCGCGAGATGGACACCTCACCCGTGCCGGTCGTCCTGCAAGGGACGTGCTCGATACTCGGCCCCTGGTACTCCAGCTGGTCATGGTCGGTGGTCAGGCGGGTGATGGGGGCGTTGCCGCCGAGCGCGGACTGGGCTCGGTGGTGATTGTAGAAGTGCAGCCGGCGGGGCAGGGTGGCATGGCGTTGGTCGTTTGACTGGTAGATGGGGCGTAGGCTCAGCCGTCGGCGAGGGTGCGGTGGAATCGTTCGATTTCACCGTTGGTTTGTGGCCGGCAGGGCCTGGTCCGTTTGGAGTGACGCCGAGCTGGGTGCAGGCTTCGCGCCAGGCGTGGGATTTGCAGGCGGCGCCGTTGTCGCAGAGGACGCGTTCGACGGTGACGTTCTGGTCGGCGAACCGAGTCACTGCACGGCGTAGCACTCCGATCGCGGTGGCGGCGTTCTCGTCGGTGTGTGGATCTCGATGTAGGCCACTCGGGAGTGGTCGTCGATGACGGTGTGCAGGTAGCTGATTCCGGGACAGGGTTCGTGGCGGTGGTTACGCCGGCCTTGGCTCCGGCCGACGAACCGGTTGCTCCCGCCGTCGGGGATGCTGGATCAGCGAGCCGGGATGGTCGTGTTCGCGGCGGTTCCCCGGTGACCCGTTCGATGACCAGTCGAGGGTGCTGCTGCCGCACTTGGCGGGCGTGCTGATCGAGAAGATCGAGCAGGCCGGGACTGGCGTGCGGATGTGGGCGCGCGTCAGCGCGGAGGGCGGCACCTGTCCCTCATGTCGGTCCTGGGGCTGCTGATCGCGATCCGGCAGTTGTCACTGCGTGTCGCCTCTGCGGAGTGAACCGGCATACGGGGCGTCTGCTGTTGGTCTCGAGGGGCCAAGCGAAGCTGCGGCAGCAAGCTCGCGGAGCGACGTCAGCCCATCCGAGAAAGACCTGGTGGCCCGGTCGCGTCACATGGACCACGACGGGAGGTGGCTCCCAAGATCGCCTCGCGCCCACGGAATCAGACAGCTGCTTCGCTACCGGGGCCAACGAGAGGTGCCAGCCCGCCGATTCTGCGTCCAGCCACTCGTCGGCGCGGACCGCAGTGTACGCCACTCCCGCGTGGCGGACAGGGGATTTTCATCCCATGGAACAACAAGATGCGCACGGCTGGGTAGTCGGGTGGATCGGTGTAACCGAACTGGCGGTTAGTGCTGTTCTCGTTGACCTAAGTGGACACTCCTGGCTTAACTGAGCATGCGGCCGAGTGATGTGGAGCACGCATCAGCCCGCAGTTGATTGCGTATGAGGCCCGGGCAGGGCGGACAGGGGTTTCCATGAGTGCCGATCCCACAGATTCGCTGACGTTGCTGGGAAATACGGTCCGAGGTGCCGTGGACGCCGGCGGGTTGGAGACCTTCCCCGCTCCTGCCGGGATCGGTGTCGTCCGGTTCCGTACGGCGGAGCTGACCGCGTTCTGCCCGGTGACCGCGCAGCCGGACCTTTACGCGATGGACTTCGGGTATCTGCCGGAAGACCGATGCCTGGAATCCAAGTCGTTCAAACTTTATCTGCACAGTTTCCGCGACCGGGGAATCTTCTGCGAGACCCTGGCGGTCACTTTGTTGCAGGACCTGGTCGCCGTCCTGCGGCCACGGGCGGCCACCGTCCGGCTCGAACAGCAAGTGCGTGGCGGCTTGGTGCTGCACGCGCAGGCGGATCACGAAGGAGGAGTGCGATGAGCGCCCGAGAACTGGTCGCGGTGGTCCTGTCCGGAGGGATGGACTCCACCACTGTCGCGGCGCACTATCACCACGACGGTCATCCTCTGCTGATGATCACCGTGGACTACGGTCAGCGGCACCGTAAGGAGATCGACTCGGCAGCCGCTGTCGCACGTCACTACTCCGCCGAGCACGTCGTGGTCGATCTGCGTTCCGTGGGGTCCGCGCTCACCGGTTCGGCGTTGACCGACGATACCGTGGCGGTGCCCGACGGTCACTACGCGGAGGCGACGATGAAGGCGACGATCGTCCCCAACCGTAACGCCATTCTGGCCAATGTGGCGGTCGGTATCGCGCTCTCGCACCGGGCCGCCGTGCTCGCGCTCGGCACCCACGCCGGCGATCACTTCATCTACCCGGACTGCCGCCCGGCCTTCATCGACGCACTGTCCACCCTGGTCGAAGTCGCGAACGAAGGGATGAACCCGCCGCGAGTGGAAGCACCCTTCCTGCACTGGAGCAAGAGTGATATCGCGCGTCATGGCACGATGCTCGGCGCTCCGATGGAGCTCACGTGGTCCTGCTACAAGGGCGGAGACCGGCACTGTGGCGTCTGCGGTACCTGCTATGAACGCCGTGAGGCGTTCCGCGACGCGGATGTTCCCGATCCCACCGCTTACCTCGATAACACGACGGAGTTCCCCGCGCCGGCGGCGCTATGAGTACTCATGCCGTGACGGTGCGGCACAATTTCGAGACCGCACACAGGCTGCCCCATCTAGGGGGAAAATGTGCGAGCCTGCACGGCCACTCCTGGTGGGTGGAAGTCACCGCGGCCTGCCAGGAACTGGCAAGTACCGCCACGGTCGTGGAGTTTGGGGAGTTCAAGAAACAACTCCGTGAGTGGATCGATCTACGGCTCGACCACGGAACGATGCTGGGATATCAGGATCCACTCCGCGACGCGCTTGCCGCGGATGGCTCGAAGCTGTTCGTGTTCGGGGAAGCGGAAGAAGGGTCGGCTGTCGCCGACCTGAAATGGCCGACCGTCGAGAATGTCGCTGTTCTGCTCGGCAGGATCGCCGAGAAAGTCCTCGAAAACACTGAAAGTGCGCAGGGATCACGGATCACTCGGGTCGCGGTGAAGGAAACGCACGTGAACGCAGCGGAGTGGTGCCCATGATCCCGAAACAGGCAACTGGAGTGGAGTCGCTGGTCGTCTCCGAGATCTTCGGTCCGACGTTCCAAGGGGAAGGAGTGTCCACCGGGAGACACGCGTCCTTCGTGCGGCTGGGCGGATGCGACTTGCACTGTTCATGGTGCGACAGTCCCTACACGTGGGACTCGTCGCGTTTCGATCTTCGTGCCGAACTGGCGCGACGGCCTGTCGCCGAAATTCTTCAGGACGTCGACGAACGTGGAGCGGCCCTGACGGTATTGACCGGGGGTGAACCGCTGTTGCATCAGCGGCAACGTGGCTGGGGCACGCTCCTGCGCGGGCTCACCACACGCGGCCGTGAGCTGGAGATCGAAACGAACGGTACCAAGGCGCCGGATCCGGAAACCGTGGAAAACGCTCACCGGTTCACGGTTTCGCCAAAACTGGCGCATTCGGGCGACCCGCAGGGAATGCGCATACGGCCGAACGCGCTCAAAGCGTTCCTTGACAGCGGCAAGGCTTCGTTCAAGTTCGTGGTGGCGAGCGTGCACGACCTTCCGGAGGTCGACCTGCTCGTCACGACGGTGGGCATTCCGCCGGAGCGGGTGTGGATCATGCCTGAGGGGACGGGATCCGACGTGATTCTCGCCCGATCGCAGGAACTCGCCGACTCGATACTCCAGCGTGGGTACAACTTCTCCAGCCGCCTGCACGTTCTACTGTGGGCCGACGAACGAAAGCGCTGACGATCATGACCACTGATTCTTCGCCCTCGAGGCTTGCCGATATTCCGTTGTCGTCCCTCGACGGTGTGGCGCCGGACAGCCCTGAAGTGGACATCGACCTCGCCGCCAAACATGCCGAAGCGATGCTCACCGCATTGGGTCTTCCCTATGACAGCGAGCACAATGACCGCACTCCGCGGCGCTTCGTTCGCGCGCTGGCGGAGATGACCGCCGGCAGGCTCGTCGATCCGGGCAGACACTTGGAAGTCACCTTTCCCTCCGTCTCGGACAATCCCACCATGATCCTGGTGGTCAACGTCCGCTTCGTTTCACTGTGCGAGCACCATTTGCTTCCCTGGGTCGGTCGCGCGTCCGTCGCGTACCTGCCCGCTACGGGGGCCAGGATCGTCGGGCTTTCCAAACTGGCCCGCCTGGTCAAGGAGTTCGCGGCGCGGCCGCAGGTCCAGGAAAGGCTTGGCGAGCAGGTCGTCACCACGATCGAACGCATGCTCGACACCACCGGGGTGGCATGCTTGATCCGCGGCGCCCATTCCTGCATGAACCTGCGAGGGGTCGAGGCCGAAGACGCCAGCATGGTCAGCTCCCACCTGCTCGGCCGGTTCCGGGACGACCCGGCGGTCCGCGCCGAGTTCATCGCGGCGGTCGGTTCGGCCAACTCCCTCGGCGGCGGTGGCTGACGTCGAGGAATCCCACGGCCGCGCACCGTTCCCGAAACCTAATCGCCCACCTGCGTAGGTGAGTTCGTGGGGTGCGGGTGGCCGACGACCCCGGTGAGCCGCAGCTTGGTCTCGTCCTCACTGCCGGGCACGGCGGTCATGACCACGATCTTGAGTTCGGAGTCGCCGTCGGTCAGCACGTCACAGTCCACTGTGACCGGTCCCACCGACGGATGCGCGATCGTTTTGTGGTCCTCGCGGTGAGTCGCCACCGTACCGGTGGCCCACAGTTCGGCGAACCGTTGGTTTCCCGCGCTCAGTTCACGGATCAGCGCCGCCAGGCGTGTGTCCTCGGGGAATCGGCCGGTGGCACGTCGCAGGTCGGATACAACGGCGGCATCGGTGGCGTCGCTGTCCTGTTCGGCTACGGGCCACAGCGCGAGCCGAGGGGGACCCACGCTCACGGGGAACCTGTCGCGAGCGAAGTTGCGCAGCTCCAGGGGAGAGGCCGAAGGATCGCCCAGCAGCGCCGCCCAGCTGCGGTTCCACCAGATCAGCCGCCAATCCGCGGCGAACACCGCGACCGCGACGTCGCCGAGCCGGGTGAGTACCCGGTGGACGCCTGGCGGGATCCGGTCTGGGACCGTGCCCTCCGCCGGCGAGACGAGGTCGGCCAGCCGGTACAGGTGGTCCCGCTCGTCAGAGGTCAGCTGAAGGGCGCGTGCCAGGGAGGCCACCACCGGCGCCGAGGGTGTGGTGGCCCGTCCCTGCTCCAGTCGTACGAGGTAGTCGACCGATATCCCGGCGAGTTCGGCGAGTTCCTCGCGACGCAGCCCGGCCGCGCGGCGAGCAGGACCCACCGGCAGCGCCGCGGCCGAGGGCGGCAACCGGTCCCGCCACGTGCGGATCATCGCACCCAGTCCGGCACCAGACTTCGTGGTCACGACCTCATCCTCCCACGTTTCCGGCCCTCGAGGGTGGTATTGCCATTCCTACCGTCGAGGCGGCCCTGGCAAAGGCTCCGGCGAAAGACGGATGCTGATCGCATGACGATCACATTCATCACAGGAGCGAACAAGGGGCTTGGCCGCGAGACCGCCCGACGCCTCGTCGAGCTCGGTCACACGGTTATTGTCGGCGCACGCGATCCCGAACAGGGCGCGGCGGCCGCCACCGCGCTCGGTGCGCGGTTCGTCCGCATCGACGTTACTGAAGACGCGGCGGTCACCGCCGCGGCTGCGGACGTCGCCGAGCACGAGGGCGTGATCGACGTCCTGATCAACAACGCCGGTATCCACGGGCCCAGCGGTGATCCCAGCATCCTGACGGGGATCGATTCCCTCAGGGTCTTCGACGTCAACGTCGCGGGTGTGGTCCGCACGACCACCGCGTTCCTGCCGCTGCTGCGCCGATCAACGGACCCCGTCATCATCAACGTCAGCAGTGGCATGGGTTCACTCGCCCACACCCATAACCCGGCACGCCCCGAGTCCAAGGTCATCGCGCCGCTTTACACCGCGTCGAAGGCGGCGCTGACCATGCTGACGACCCAATACGCAAAAGCACTGCCGAGTATGCGCGTCAACGCCGCCGACCCGGGTTACACGGCGACCGACCTCAATGGACACAGCGGTCCCCAGACCGTCACGGAGGGTACGGACGCGATCGTCCGTCTCGCCACTGAGAAGCCCGGTGCCCGGTCCGGGCGTTTCGTCGACCGGACCGGCGAGATCTCTTGGTCCTGATGGTCCTCCACGGCTGAGTTGTCCTGTACGCGGCGTCCGTCACGACTGAGGCTTCAGTCGGAGAAACCGTTTCAGCCGGTGATACGACGCCCGTCTCCCGTGCCTCCCACGGCTATGGTTCGAAGTCGATCGGCCTGCGCTTGGGAGGCGACGTGACCGGATCAGAGGGCAAGCCGTGGGGAGCGTTGGCCGCGCTGTGTTCGGGAGTGTTCCTTTTCATGCTCGACACGGCGATCGTGCCGGTCACGGTGCCTGTCATAGTCCACGAGTTGTCGACGAGCCTGAACTCCGTGGTGTGGGTGACCAGCGTGTACCTGCTCGCTTCCGCGGTGCCGATGTTGTTCACCAGCAAGCTCGGCATGCGCTACGGGCCCAAGCGAGTGTTCGTCACCGGCCTCGCGTTGTTCACCGCGGCCTCGGTCGCCTGCGGTGCCGCCACCGATGTCGGCACCCTCATCGCGGCCCGAGGCGTGCAGGGCCTCGGCGCGGCGCTGATGACACCGCAGACACTGACGCTGCTCACCCACCTTTTCCCACCGTCGAGCCGTGGTGTGGCGATGGGTGTCTGGGGAGCCGTGTCGGGCCTAGCCACGGTCATGGGCCCCCTGCTGGGCGGCGTGGTGGTGGACGCGTTCGGCTGGTCGTGGATCTTCTACCTCAACGTGCCGGTCGGTGGTCTCGCGCTGGTCCTCGCGGTGGTGTTGATACCGGACTGGCGGCCAGGCGACACCGGCCGCTTCGACACACCGGGCATCGTGCTTTCGGCCGCGGGGCTCCTGCTGTTCGTGTTCGGCGTGCACAACGGGCAGCTGTTCGGCTGGGGCGAGATCCGGGCCGGCGTCACCGTGCCACAGGTCATCGTGGGCGGGCTGATCCTGCTGGTGGCGTTCGTGTGGTGGCAGCGGATCACCGGGAGTCCGCTGGTGCCACTGAGGATGTTCGCGAACCGGGACTTCACCGCCGGAGTGGTGACCCTGGTGTTCTTCAGTTTCGCCGTGACCGGCATGTTCTTTCCGTTGATGATCTATTTTCAGACCGTGCTCGGTCTCTCGCCTTCGGCCGCGGGGATGCTGACGGCACCCATGTCCTTGTTGTCCGGCGCGGTCGCGCCGTTCGGTGGTTGGCTGGCAGGCCGGTTCGACGCGAAGATCATGCTGGTGTTCGGTCTCGTGCTGGTCGCCGGTGGGCTGACGGTCATCGCGACGATGGCGGAGGCGGGCACGAACCCGTGGTCGCTTCTGCCAGGGCTCCTGCTGTGCGGAATCGGCATGGGACTGGTGTTTTCGCCGATGAGCACCTTGACGATGGGTTCGGTGCGGCCCGAGCTTCTCGGACCCGCGTCCGGCACGTTCAACACGGCCTTCCAGCTCGGTGGCGTGCTCGGCAGCGCCACCGTCGGGATGGTGCTGCAAGCCAGGATCGCGGTGGCGGGGGAGAACTCCGGCGCCACCGAGCTGGCGGAGGCCGTGCGGGAGAGCTTGTGGCTGCCGGCCGGAGTGCTGCTGACGGGCGCGCTCGTCGCTACAAGACTGCGTTCCACCCGGCGGCGGGCGGAGCGCGGTCTCGTCAGACCGGAGAGGTGAACCGTACCGGCAACGAGGTGAGTAGATGCATGATGCCACCCGGCTGCCATCGCACCCCTTCCTCTCGCACCGTGATACCCGAATCAGAGCGAAGACGAAGGAGCGCGGCGACGGCGGCTTCCGCTTCGACTCGTGCCAGGTTGGCACCCAGGCAGCGGTGGATGCCGAAACCGAACGACAGGTGCGCGTTGTCCACACGCCGGATGTCGAAGGTGTCCGGATCGGGGAATCGGGCCGGATCCCGGTTGATGGCGGGCATCGAGCAGATGACGATCTCGCCGGTGGGGATCGTGACGCCGTCGATTTCGAACGGTTCGGTGGTCATGCGGAACGCGGTGACGTCCAGCGGCGATTCGAACCGCAGTGCCTCGTCGACCATGCCGGGCAACAGCGAATCGTCCGCCCGTAACGTGGCGAGCTGGTCTGGGTGCGTCAGCAGCAGGTGTACCGCTTTGGCGATCAACTGGCTCGCCGCGGTCTGTCCCGCGATCAACAGGACGAACACCATCGAACTCAGCTCGTCGTCCTCCAGATCGGCGGCGATCAGCCGCGAGAGGAGGTCGTCGCCAGGGGCGAGTCGCTTGCGCCGCACCAGTTCCGCCGCGTACTGACTCAGCCACTCCGCCGAAGCCTGCAGCTTGTCGCTGATCAGCAGCAGTTCGGAGACGAAGGTGTCCGACCAGTACTGGACGTCCGGGCAATCCTCCTCCGGGATCCCGATCAGCGCGCCCAGTACCAGGGTCGGCAACGGTTGCGCGTATTCCGGGACGAGGTCCACCTCCGCCGATATGTCCACTTTGGACAGCAAGCGATCGGCGATCCGGTCCGCGAGCGGCCGCATCTCCTGCACGCTTCGAATGGTGAAGTTCTGGGCGACCAGGCGGCGCAGCCGAGTGTGCTTCGGCGGGTCGGTGTTGAGCATGTCCTGCGCCATCACCTCCCGCACGGAGGCGGGAAGGGCGGCGAGCGGCGCCTTCCCGCCCATCCGCGAGGTGTCGTTGGACAACGTGGTGTCGCCGAGCACTTTTTTCGCGAGTGCGTACTTGGTGACCATCCAGACGCTTCTCCCGTCGGGCAGTTCGATCCGATCGACCGCGGGCATCAGGCGTCGACCCTGCTGATCTTCCCGGTGAAGTTCATCATCGAGCTGTCGTGGTGTACGAACATGGTCGTGTTGACGGTGTTCGCCGCGAGATCCTCGATGGCGACCATGGACGCGTACCCGCCGTCTTCGAACCGGAGCAGATAGAGGTTGTCGCGAAGTTTGGTCACGGCGAGGTCGACCGTCATGGTCGAGCCGTCTGTCGGCAGCACGAAACTGAGTTTGCCCGGTACCCGGTAGTCGTGCTCGAACGCGATCTCGCCGTAGTCGATACGCCAGATCTGTCCGGTCAGCGGGAAGTCGTTCATGATTTTCTCCCTAAGAGTGGTCGATGTTCGGGATCGTGGTTTTCAACCTGCGGGGAATCTCGTTTCCACAACAGCGCGAACGAACCGAACGGAAGGGTCCACACCCACGCCTCGATCGAGCCCGTGTGCTGCCTGGCCGACGTCGCGCGCCGAGCACGGCGGCGCCAAGGCACGCTCATCGAGACTCCTCTGTGATGGGGTGCGTGACGGACAACTTGTGCCGGAACACGTCACCGGGGTCCCAGCGGGCCTTGACCCGTTGCAACCGTGCGTAGTTCTCCTTGTGGTAGAGCTCCTGCCAGCGCACGCCCGAGGTGTTCCACGCCGGGTCGGCCAGATCGGCGTCGGCATAGTTGATGTAGGCCCCGTCGCTCACGTCGCCCGGTACCGGCACCCCGCCCGTCTCGCGGTAGACATCCCGGTAGAACTCCCGGACCCAGCTCAGGTGCGTGGCGTCTTCATCGGGCTGGGTCCAGTTGACTCCGAAAAGGACCTTGAGCACAGAGTCGCGCTGGGCGAGGGAGGTGGCCGCCGGGGCCACCGCGTTCGCCGTTCCGCCGTAGGACACCAGGCAGAGGTAAGCCTCCGGATGGACGTAGTCCGCTGCGGTGAGATGAGCGTGGGCGGTGGCGAGTTGTTCGTCGGTGAAACGCTTGCGCAGGTAGCCGGACTTCACCTTGGCCCGGCTCTGCGCGTCCTGCGGGATCGGATCCTTCGAGACGGTGGTGGCGAGCATGGCCTGCCACCACGACCGGACGGACCGCAGCCGCAGGCTGGGTTCGGCCACCCCGTCCGCGAGTGCGGCGACGAAGTCGTCCGCCAGTTTTTCCGCTCCCGGCTCGTTGGTGCCGGTCTGCACGTCGAGCACGATCTTGCCCGCGGACCGGTGCGGGATCATCAGGACACTGTGCAGTGCGGTGGCGGGGGAACCGGGGTCGCTGTAGCGTTCCGACCAGTTTCCGTGGTTCGCCATGAAGCGTACGAACGTGTCCCGGGAAGCGAGATCCGGCCAGTCCCACATCACCAGGTCACACTGGATCGCCGGGGGAGGGGCGGGCAGCGACCGCGCCGGGTCGTCCCCGGTCGCGGCCTCCGATCGCAGCCAATACCGGGTCACCACACCGAAGCTGCCGCTCCCGGCCCCGGTGTGCGCCCACCAGAGGTCGTGGTGGGGATCCAACGGATCACGAGTGGCGACCACGGCGCGGACCTCGCCGTCCGCTCCGGCCACGACGACTTCCACCGCCTCGATGTATTCGGCCACCGTGCCCAGGCTGCGGGACAGTGCGCCGAAGCCCCCGCCCGCGAAGTGTCCACCGGCGCCCACCGAAAGGCAGACACCACCGGGAACCGTTACCTTCCAACCGAAGTACAACGTCCGGTAGACCTGCTCCATCGTCGCGCCCGCCTCCACGACGAAGGCGTTGCGCCGGTGGTCGAAGTCCACAAGCGACATCCGCGACATGTCGATGAGCACACGGACGGCCGGGTTGTCGACGAAGTCCTCTCCACAGTGGCCTCCGCTGCGCACGGCGATCCTCCGGCCGGTCCGTACCGCGTCGGCGACCACCCGGACCACCTCCTCGGTGGACCGCACCGGGTGGATCTCGTCGGGCCGGTTCGCGAACCGTGGGTTGTGACCCCGTCGGATCAGGTCTTCGTAGCGCGGGTCACCGGGAACGACCGCGGGAGGCGTGGGGCCGGTCATGGTTCCACCCGGCTCAATATGCCGGTCATGTGCAGCACCGTGTGGTCGCGCAGGATCATCGTCGAAGTGACCCGGTGCGTGGCCAGGTCCTCGACCGCGACCACCGAGGCGTCCGCGTCCTGGAAGGCGAGCACGAACACGTCGTCCCTGATCCGCGTGACCGTGAGATCCACCGTGAGTCTCGTGCCGTGCTTCGACACGAAACTGATCTTGCCCGGCTCCCGGTAGTCGTGCTCGATCACCAGATCGCCATAGTCGGCCTGCCAGATCTCCCCGACGAGCGGGAACTCCGCTTGTGCCGCCGGCTTCTGTGTCGCGTCGGTTCCGGTCATCGCGCGTCTCCGTGTCCGTGGTGTCCGTTGGCCGCGGGTGCGGCCGGTGACGTGACGCTGATCAGCGCACCGGATCTGATCAGCTCGACGACCGCGTGGATGTCGCTCTCCATCGCCCGGTCGTCTTCGACGAAGGGCACCCGCTCGCGGATCAGGGCGTGTGCCGCTCTGGTCCGGCTGGACGCCTGCGCCGTCCCGCGCAGGTCCAGGGCCTGGCACAGTGCCAGCAGGTGGATCGCGGCCACCTCTTCGGCCATCGAGACGACCTGGAAGGCGTCCCGCGCGGCGATCGCGGACATGCTGACCTTGTCCTGGTTGTGCGCCTCGCTGGACCGGGAGAACACGCTCGCGGGTGTGCTGGTCTTCAACGCCTCCGCGGTGATCGAGGAGCACGCGATCTGCATCCCCTTGAACCCGTGGTGCAGGCCGGCGCGCCAGTCCGTCGGGGCATGGCGGGGGATCAGGTTCGGCGTCAGCCCGTTGTTGAACTTCTCGTCCACGACGAGTTCGAGCTGGCGGTCGAGCAGGTCCGCGATGTTCGCCACGGCCACCTTGAGCGAGTCCATCGCCTGCGCGACGTGTCCGCCGTAGAAGTTGCCGCCGCTGTGCACCTCGCGTGCGGCCACGTCGAACAACGGGTTGTCGTTGGAGGAGTTGATTTCGATCTCCACCCAGCGGCGGGCCCAGTCGAGCGTGTCCCGCAGGACGCCGACCACATGCGGAGCGCACCGCACCGAATACCGGTCCTGAATGGACCGCTTCAGCTCCGCGTATTCCTCACCGCCCAGACCTCCGGTCAGTTCGATGACCTGGCTGTGGTCCAGTGCCAGCTTCGAATCGGTCAGCAAACGGGCGACCTCTCGCGCGGACGCGACCTGGCCGGGATGCGGTTTCGCC
>Ga0307518_10001130_pt1 | contig 20053 bp, 22 predicted proteins | sample 25_EM_MG_FD_203889 | JGI IMG/M metagenome (GOLD analysis project Ga0307518, IMG submission 203889) | Populus trichocarpa ectomycorrhiza microbial communities from riparian zone in the Pacific Northwest, United States - 25_EM | ecosystem: Host-associated > Plants > Roots > Unclassified | place...
ATCGCGGATGTCTCGAAGGGTTCCAAGTTTTATGAGGCGGGTACCCTTTTATAGAGTATCCTTCCTCTGACATCAGGTCTTAGAACGAGAAGAGGAAAGACAAAGAACTGTCGGAGAAGATCTCTAAGATACTCAAACAACGTGACGAGGCTCTGCTCGGTATTGATATTCGTAAGTGGAACCGCTTTCTGGAATGCCGTAGATCAGCTTTGGTAAGTGCTCTACCTTCCAGGTGTAGTGGAGCGACAGGTGGATCAAATCGTGAGTATGATGCGTCGTAAGTATCTGAGCTCAGAAATTCACCCCCATGGGAAGATCGAAGAGCTGGAAGCACAACGTGATCTTAGTCAAACAATTGTCCATTTTGACATGGACGCGTTTTATGCCAGCGTGGAGTTGCTTCACAATCCATCATTGGTCGGAAAGCCTTTCGCGGTATGTCTTTTCCTTCGGTATCATAGACTATGACAATATCTCCGTAGGTCGGTGGCGGCGTACTGTGCACCGCTTCATATGAAGCCCGAAAGTATGGAGTTCGTTCTGGAATGGCAGGTGGTCAAACATTTCTCACTTCTTGGACATTGTATGAACTCTGTTACAGAATTTGTAGGGAAGAAACTGTGTCCCGATCTTATTATTGTCAAGCTCAACTTTGAACGTTATAACGAGATGTCCAAAAAATGCATGGAAATCTTTCGGAGATACGACCCGAATATGTGTCCTGCTGGGTGCGATGAAGGGTATTTGAAGCAAGTGGTTACGCTCTAACGCACGGCGCGACATACTCATTCAAATCCTAATAGCATCACAAGGTACTGCGAAGATAACCTAATAGATGCAGAGACCTGCGTTCGAGAAATGCGCACCGCTGTCCACAATGAGACCAAATTAACTGTGAGTGCGGGAATTGCTCCGAACAAGGTATGTATGGTTGTCGTGATTGAAGGTACCCTTTTGTTTATATCCTGATGGGCTTATAGATGCTAGCCAAGGTTGGAGGAAGGATATTTATCCTCAGTATAATCATCTCACTCAAGTGTTGCCAAACAGATCTCATCAGACAAGGTGCCGACCACACATGCTCTCAGTTCTTGCCGCACTAAATGAATCTTAGAATAAACCTAATGGACAATTTCAACTTTCGTTTGCCCGTGAATCTATCATCGAGTTCATGCATGACTTACCGGTTCGCAAGGTTCCAGGCGTCGGCCGAGTGCACGAAAGAATGCTGGAAGCTATCGGTATCGGAGTAAGTTTTTGTCCATAACATGCCATTCACTCGTTCACTGGCTTCTGCTATTCTTGGCAGACATGTGGTGACATTTATGCCCACCGAGGGACACTATCGTTAATGGACGAACAGTTTGGATTGAGATTTTTGCTCAAAACTTATCTCGGAATCGCATCCAATGTTGTTCAACCCGGCCAACGACAAGACAGAAAAAGCATTGGTGCAGAAAGGTAAGGTCGGTCCACCAAGATGCGGATTTGGTCATTGATCGGATCCAGAACATTCCGACCACTAAATGACAAGAGTATGATCCTTTCGAAACTCGAGGACGTTGCAACGGAGTTGGCGAATGATATGGCCGAGGGCGGCTGGATGGGAAAGACAATCACGCTGAAGTACAAACTGGACACTTATCAAGGTTTGGACTTACAGCACCTGACTCCTCTTTGAAATATTGACTCCCAACCTCCCATTCGTGGATGCTCAAGTGTTCACTCGGGCGAAGTCGTTTAGCCACTGGATCAGCCAGAAGGATGTCTTATTTGCAGTAGGTACCCGATAATTTCCAGTACGCCTGTATGATCTCATGAGCTTAGACCGGGAAAGAACTATTGCTGCTTGAGCTGCCATTGACTATCCGCCTTATTGGATTACGAGTGACGAACTTAAAAGATCTGCACGCACCAGAGCCCACAGGGGGCATAAAGCGGGTAGGTTCTAGAATTCACATTCCTATCCAAGGTTCACGTGTAACGTGTATAGTTCTTCACGGGTTCGAGCTCTTCTCCGCGGAAAAAGACTAAACGAGAAGTTGAAGTTGACACTGAACTATCGCCGGAAACGCCTGAAGTTGATTCAGATGAATATATGCCGAATTACTACGAGATGGACGAAGAAATTGTCTTTCTGGGGCTCGAGCACGATGATTCTATGCAGCGGAAGGGAAAAATCCCTTTGGCTGAGCATAGCAAGTCACGTCCCCCAAAACCACCATCAAGTAAGAAAGCTATTTCGCCATCTATCCCTTATGACAAAGACCCAATTTACTTGGAAGGTCATGAGGATTCCGGTGCTCAGGGAGTGACATCGTTGGATATCCCCGTTGAACACAGCTGTCCTATTTGTGGGAAGCACATGGCGACAGACAATCAAGGACTCAACACTCATATTGATTTTTGCCTAAGTAAGGGTGCCATCTTAGCAGCTCAAGCCGCGGCCAGTTCCCCAGGGAGACGAAGGGCATCTACTGCCCCAACAGCAAAACGGAAGTAATTTTGGGTTCTGGTATAGCCATTTTCTTGTATAACAAAGATACCTGGATAAATTTATTGTCACGTATAGATGATATCGGAAAAAATAGCGTCGGATTCACCTCGTGTGCCTATGTGACTCCAGCCCTAGTGTTACGATAAACTGAAGCCGCACAATCTTAGTGGGAAATGGCTTCCAATTCGTCGAGCGATGACGGGAAATTGTGGGGGAGTTTTCATAGATGAGACATTTCCTTGCGGCAAGGTTGGAAGTCCTCCCGTAAGCAACCAAGGAATATGTACATACTAATAGTCGTTCCTAATGTTGGAAGGCGGAAGGGAAGATCAATGATAGTCACGTGAGCGAGGGTAGATGATCCTTTTCGACTCTGGCCGTCTCGAAGCCATTCCCCACCTCAATGCAGAGATGCCACAATATCTACACTTTTGCATCGCGGATGACACAGTCTCAGGCACGAGCATGTTTGCATGTCCATCCACCATGGCGGAGTGTCCGTTCGACCCTTCGAGTATCCTCTGCGCAGATTCGAGGTTATATTCCTGCAGAGCCGTCGACACGATCGAGCAGCATTGAAGCCCCTTCGAGTTCCCTTAGAACGCGAGTACAGACATTATTATCCCAAACTACGAAGTTGCTTCCACAAACAGCCCTAGCCGCGGAAGATGGACACCAGCACTCGCCCGCTTTCTGGCTCGAAATTTTGGAGAGCCTTGGGAGAGAGCCGGCTAATGTGTCTGCCAAAGCACGGATCGCGGGTAAGGCCAAACGGTTGTTGCCATGAAATTCATGCAAGTCCTTTATTTTAGTTTGTGGTGTCGATGAATTCGCCGGTGTCAAGGAACTAGTTACTACCTTGCTGGAAAACCCATTCTCTTCCGATCCTACACACAGCGATATTTTACGGAACCGATGGAAAAATAATCCCCATAGCATCATCATCGAGTGAGCTGCGCGCGAGTACGTATTAGTGGCTGGCTGATATCACTCCAGGTACGACGCTTCGTTGGCTCTCACAGAGCATTCGGAGGTTGGAAAGTTAAACTGCCCGTCAACTTGGCTTTTGCAGTATCCATATGACATTCAACTCGTCGAGCTTCCTGCCCTGTCCTCGATACCAGTTGCGAATGCGGTTTCAGCGAAATTGCTGTTGAGCAGCGATGTCCTAGTTTTACTGTGCGACCCTTTGACTACCCCAGTCCCTACGCTCTATGCCAAAACCAAGCACCTACTCAACCGACCGAATACAATTCTTGTGTTCACATCTGTTGCGCCTTTTGAGCATCGTCGAAGTCTGCTATCGAAAGAACTTGCTGAGCTCGGCTGTGCGCCCGGGCGTATTCTCTTTCTAGATCCTACACAAGCCCTGGATGCAATCACGCTCCTCCAGACAGACTCGAAGCTCCCCTTTGCTATCGAGCGTTACCAGAAGGACTCACTTAGTTCCCAGATATCCACACTGGGAGTCGCCATAAATGAGCTGTTTGGCACGCGAGCATCGACAGAGTCGTCGTTATCGGCTCTCCAGACCCGAACTGTACTCATGCAAATACAAAGCGCCCTTGATGCTAGTTTCCGTTCTGTGCAATGTGCAGCTGAGCGACTGGCTCGGATGGACACTGGTGTCTCAAACCTGCGTTCCCAGGTGGCAGGTATAAAGGAGACAGCGGGGCCTGAGGTTTTAGGATCTGGCAAGAATGACGCTGTTAGATCAGTCTTGGCTCAGGAGACCAAGAGAATGCAGGCAATGCTAGAGTCTTTGTCATTTTGGAGGATGTTTTGGAGGGTGGACGAGATCGGTTCATTGGTTAGCACCTCTGTCCGAACCGAATGGTGCAAAGAGCTCGAGCACAATGTAAGGCGATTCCGTCGGTATATGATGTAGTCTGATCGGTCTATGCTTCTAGCTCATTCTACAGACTGGCCGTCTGTCTTCTGCACAGAGTCAACTAACAAGATCTACGCTGGACTTCCTGTCTACGCTTGCCCCACCGTCTCCATACTCCACCTTCCACTCGCCTGTACTTCTGAACCAGCTTCATCAACTTGAGGCTTCGCCCACGTATTCCCTCTCGCCTGCTACCTTGACCCAGCCCCTTGACAATCGTCGCAATCAAATTCTCCAATTCACTACTCCGAAATTACATCGTGAAGCTCAAAACGCTGTGCTAGGAGTCCTTGGCGGGGTTTTAGCAGGTACTGGTGTCGGGTGGTGGCTGACCATCGGGGAACACCTATTGAACCTCGGAGCGGGTTCTGAGATGGCAACAGCCATTGGCGCTGGCACTCTTGTAAGTATCAGTGCTTTGAGGTGGGCAGTGGGCAAGTGGGAAAGAGGTAAGCGCAGGTGGATGCAAGACCTAGAAAGAGTCGGCGCGGGAACCAGCCGCGATTTGAAGGTTTGAGATTATTTTCCTGCCGTTTCCATGCTACATAAAAACACAGGCATCACTCCAGTACACGATCGACCACAATGTAGTTGTCGTTGCCGACACTGCATGTCAGAGATCGGAGGACCTTATAACGAAACGGCGGGAGGCACTAACTAGGATAAAGGCAGATCTTCAAGTTCTGCAAGCGGAACTTGAAGCTTGCACAAACCCTTTATTACGGTGACTACTAAAACATATCCAGGCAATACAGAGCATTTCGAGATATAGCTCTGCAACACATACCATAAACTAGTGCTTTCTAGATGTGCCACAGTGCCAGCTTCTTGCTGTCAAGGGCAACCTTTATCAGTGGCAGTCTTAGCTTCTGCATAAGAATATGTAAAACTGGAAGCTGCGTGGTATGTATGATGCACATGCTGAGAATCCAAAAGCATGTTTCAGCACAAAGGCTCACCTGCTACATTGTATCAACATGTCGTAGACTCGTGTCCCACAATATGGCTGGATGCTTTGTCGGCTGGATAATAGTGGCGGGCACGCAGAAGGGACACTCAGCGAAAAGATGCTGGTGTACATACACAACGTAGAAGTGTCTATGCTCGTCAAAGTCCCGTAACAACGATCGTCGGAAGTGGGGGGTCCTGTCGAGACATTGAAGACGGTCTAGGGGTGTCATGATCGTCTTCAGAACTGCTATCTTCTCCGCCTATCCCAAACAGTTCTTCCCGCTCATCCCAAACATCTCCAAGTCGGTTAACATGGTACGCCTTGGGTTTAGACGTGTTTGTTGACGCCTGCGAGTGGAACAATGGTAAGAGCTGTGTTCCAATAGGTGTGTCATCATCCGAGTTTTCTTCGGACAGATCCTCTGTGTCCAATGGACGATACAGACGGGAAATCTTAGGGTTCGTGACAGCTCTAAGGGGTATATTCTGAGTTAGTGAAAATGACGTTCTCACCTCTCTTCGGGTGCGGTAGTGTTTCTCGAGGTGATAGGATATGTAAAGACCAACTGACGATCCCATCATGTTCGCCTGTAAGAACGTAAACAAGAATCCTCGTGGCATGAGCGGTAAGCGTACAACTACGTCTCCGAAATCAAATCTTTTGTGCTGAGGGGTCGATGAGATACAATGTTCGAGTACATTATTGACAGGACCGTACCGGTAGAAGCGACTGGACAATTTCACTCACGAGACCGCCGAAGAAGAAGCATGTGATGGCAGTAAAAATAAGGCCAGAGTGACGCCAAAGCCAGACGCGTCTTGCATCCCTGAGGACCAAAGACTGTAGGAAATACTGGATACACAGAGGAAAATGCCTACTCTTCTACATCGAAGATGAAGTAGAACACACCAGTGGCAATACCAAGGCACATGAAGCGAAGGAGCTTGTCATTCAGTGGTAGCGAACGAGAGAAGTCCGTGAGTCCAAGGAAGGCGAGGACAATCATGACCATGGAAGTGAAGACGAGGAACCACTACAGGAGAAATAAGTGAGGCGGATGGAGGCTGGCTGGAAGTGCGAACTGGTCGTAGGCGGATGGGCAAGTTATAGCGCGGTAATTGGACCCTATGTGACTTCATGATAGCTCTGAAGGCCTTGTTAAGGTATTTGCGCATTGTTCTAGGGGATGGGGGTCTTGTTGAGGACGAAATGTGGGCATTGCTGGCCATGATGACATTGACAGTAAGGAGACTCAACTCAGTACGTGGGAACAGTGTGCGCTGTGTAACACTCGACAAGCACAGATGTCGACACCGGATGCTCATTCCCTATCATCGTTCTCTTCCTGTGAGGTCTCTGATGCCCTCATTAAACTGGGTGTCCCTCATGGCGGTCTCATACCCGATGTCTATATGTTCTCCCCTGCCCCGTCGGCTGCACCAGTAAAGATCTGTGCACCAGCTTATACTGTCAAGATGGTCCCCGCAAGTGATAAGAACGCTCCGAACTTATCGACCCACTTCGTGGACACCGTGACGCCAGGGTCTGTTATCGTCATAGATGCACCTCCTCGTTCAGTTTGTCCCTACCCTTCTAATTTCCTCACTTATTCTAACATCGGATACCCTACATGCATGGTATTACGCCTAGAAACTAAGAATGCGGTTTGGGGTGGCCTCATGACCGCAGGTGCGCAAGCCCGGGGAGCTGTCGGTGTCGTGATATCTGGACGCTGCAGAGACCTCTCCGAGCATCGTGCAGCTGGTTTCCCTGTGTTCGCACGGGGGCATTCAACCTTGGGCCAAGGAACTTTCGTCAGGCCTTTGGCTGTGAATATTCCCCTTGTTATACTCCCTCTGGGAATCGAACAAGGGCCTGACGCGTTTCCACCGGTAGAGGTTAATCCTGGGGATTGGATCATAGCAGATGAGGATGGCGTCGTCTGTGTATCGCAACATATGATGACTGACGTTCTGAAGCTGGCAGTGGTGGGTCGAGAAATCGATGCGAGGTGCATGCAAGATATCAAAGCTGGGAAGGGGGTCCAAGCATCTTTCCTCAAGCACCGGGGGAAATGATTTCGGTTATCTCCTAAAGTTTTCAGAAATGGTGAGGACCAGAATTCTCATTACACAGCGTCGGCGTACGAATACAACAAGATTTAGCAGTGTAGCAGTGGAGAACACATAGAGCGTGTCAAATGACATCCAATGCTCCGTCTAACGACATAAGACAAACTTTGGCATGTACATATCAGGGCATCGTTGGAGTTCACCAAGGCGAGCTGTAAGTACGGGTAAAGACAGAAGAACAGGCCCCCAAATTGAAAACAACAACGGATGGCGAAATTGCGGCCATCTTAAACTATCCTCGTCATAGTTGCTGTTCCACCTAGTTGCACATCGATTGTATCGTGGTCGCACCGATCTACATACACTTAATACTACATCGAATTCGCTCTGCATTTCGTTACCGACATCAGCCCCCGATGGGCTACCTGGCATTGAAATGACTCTGTGCATTGTGCCAAATTGAACTGAGCACAAAGGCCTCACTAAGGAGTAGCTCAATCTCATGGTCACCCCAGTCCTGTGTAGGTGGAGACTGAAGAAACATGATGATACCCTGGCTCAAATTTCAGTGCCATGGACCATATTTATTGGAATATGGACTTGCCTGAAAATCCATCTGCCGTAATTTTGCGCTCCATTTGACGAGGAACGCGGAGCACACGTACAGATGGAACTGTGAAAATGCATCCGCTCCCTCGGCCTAACTGTGCCATCAGTCCAAGCTACACCCAACAATCGGCATCAAACCCTGACCAGGTAGGTATCCCACATGCGAATAGTGTTTTGTACGTTTATCTCGCGCATAAGCAAACAGTTCATCCATCGGAAGGCGAACTGCATGAATTCGACGTTTTGGGATTCCAAGTGCGCATGCAAGGGAGCTAGGAATGGGAAGATGATCAATAGACTGACTCAGCTGTGCAGAGATGTCAGACAGACCATCAATGCGTGCAACAAGCTCTGCCATGCGTTTGACACTGCGATGGATACCAGGCTGGGCAGATATGTAATTATCTTGAATTCCATCCAACAGACGTGAAAGACACCAAAAGCAGTCTGCTTCAATAGCATTGAGGATAATTGGCGGAAGAAGGGAGGTATCAAAGTTTTCTGGATCTGCGTCTGTCGAGACATTTAATTAAACCACGGACATGATGCGTGGGAACAGAACCAGACCTATGTATGCTGACAAAAACACTTGGAAAAATGGGGTAACTAAATCGTTTATGCCTTGCACATAGCCGCTAGCAGGGTGTCGGATAGCCCAGACGTAAAGAATCCGTTCCAGACTCTACTTGCACGAACTTCAGAACCAGAGAACGTATCCACAAGAGCGACTTACACGTTGTGTGGTCGCCTGCATCCACAGTAGTATTCCTGGTCGCGTCCGTGGGACGTCGATCTCAATCTGATGCCAGACTTGTTGGTCCAGACCCTGTCGGTCTCGGGAAAACGCAAGTTCTGCCAACGAGAGATACTCTTCTCGTTTTCGAGCAAGAGTAGGCGCACGTAAATTTGAAGGCAGAGGAATGTAACCCTGGGTGACAAATGGCGTTCGAGGTCATCGGCGCTAGACGATAATGGAAGGTGACTCACAAGGAGCGTCGGCCAGACAACTGGCCGGAGATCACTGGGTGTACCAGCCCATGCTAGCTTTCGCAGCTCGGCTACAAGCATGAATGGCACAAACTTTGGCCAATGAGACAACGACGCATACCTATGTCTACGTTGTCTTTACTGAGACAGTCAATGAATTTCTGACGTCGATTACGACGGATGGAGGTCTCTCGAAACAGCTTTTCGGTGTCACCACTAAGGCCTGCTCCGTTGCAAGATGGCGAACTTTCCTTTGACGGCTGGGGATGAAGAAGCCTACAAAAGGGATCTAACCAAATACTCAGAGAGATTGGGCGACGGGGGAGATATGTTGATACCGTTGACCAGTTCTTCGGCATCAGATTTCATTGATCCCTGTGGCAGTCTAGCCTTGGGGCGAACCGCGGGCCCGATCTCTGGTTCAAAATCGCCAACCACCATGTCGGCATCGAGGTCCACGTCTTCGTGGACGTCGACGGAGTTGACGTGCAATTTGCCATCTGTACTGCTCCGGGGGATACTCGATTTCCTGACCATTGTCCATCCCTTAGATGATTGGCCAGGAGACTCCACCTTCGGATAAGAACTAGGACTGGGGACGCTGACATGGGTATAGGAGAGAGCGAGTGTCGAGGACGACGAATTCCTTGGTTTTCTTGGAACAGCCCTGGGAGACGTTGCAGAAGACGGCTGCTGTTTCGATGGTGGCCTCCACAATTGGTGAGCGATCATGGATTGACGTGGCGATTCCGGGTCCGATGCGCTGTCCCAAACATCGTCTTCACCCCAGTCTGCGTTTACTGTTGCATTGAATGATGAATGCACCGCAATGTGTGGGCGTGCGGGGGGAGGCCTCGCCGTCATTGTTGACGACAGCGGAACGGACCACTTTCTTTGCGATCAACGCTGGTAATCCGTGAGAGCTTTACATAAACGATAGATTTCATTGGTTTCAAATACATAAAACTAGAGACGCTACGTTTTCCATCCTTATCAGAATGAGAGCGAACACAACCACCAATATGGCAGTTTGTGCAACATCCCCTTGATATTCATGAAGAGTTGGAACTTGGGGAATCAATATTTCAATGCGAAGACCGCCAAGGCCTGTAGGGCTCTTTTTCATTCCTTTCAAGAGGACAAATTGGAGAAGGGGATGACCAATACTTACCGTGTACCCCGATCATCGTCGCCTTTCCACACTGATGGGAAGTCAGATAAATCTGGTGTTCGTAGCAAGGATTATGGACCAATCCTATTATGCAGGCTTTCTTAAAACGTAACAAAGGAGCTGAAGCGGTCGTAAATTGGTTCATGGCTCGAGCTTGGCAGTGCGATTCGTTTTCTAGTCTTGACGGGGATCTTGACATGGTAATCGACTATTTGCTGGATGCCCCTCAACGATGGCGGAGTATCGGGCTGTCGGGTTGTAAATTCAAACGGCCAGAACTGTGGCACACTAGAAGGACGAAGGGATCAACGCATTTTTGGGAGCGAAACTTCCAGCGTACGGATAAATTTGCAGTCCTCCAGTGCTTCATTGATCGCCGGTCTCTCGAGTGTGGCTAGAGAGTTCGCGTGGCAAGCGGGGAAATTTTGAATTGGTGGGGCATGTTGAGCAAGGACTTGGGGGGGAGAGAAAAACCCATCACCGTTGATTTCATTGCCAAGGCCCTGTCCCAAACGAGTGGCAGACAATTAATAGCGTCTGGAGAATTCGTCGAGAGCGTGGTTTCTTTGTAGTCGTCGTTTCAAGAACGGCAACAAGTTGCGGAGTTGAAGCAAAATCGCACACCACGCTCGTCCGTGCACCTTGGATTGTAACCCTCACCTGTCAACTCAAGTTTTGATGCCTTGGATACACCGCAACTTGCATTGCTGACCCTCATAATCGCAGCTGGCAACATTCGAGCATTATTTCGCTGGATCATCGGAGGCACAAATTGCGGACTTTTCGAAAATGTTATCGCGCATTTAATGCTCTACCTACCTTCGTCAAAGGCCCCCCCAGGCAGTCAGCTGGCGGCTAGCTTCTGCAGAGCACATGCCAACGTCTTCGGTATCGATGAGCGCTATTGCTGCAACCTTGTCTCCGGCCCTCTTCGAGACAACGCCACGGTGAAATAATTCCAGTAACTTCGCAATGAAGAGTACGAGGATTGGTCCCATTGCAGAACTCACTTGACGCATTTCAATCTTCTCTGCCATTTTCTATGGCTTGACTGTGATTAAGGGGATTTCCAGGACGGTTGGAGGAGGAGGACACCATTCATATGTTCCGGGCGGTCCCACAAGTACAGCATAGCCAGTGAGTGTCTAGATTCACTCAAGTGCATTCCCCTGTTGAGAGGGACAATAGGATGAACGTTTCGATACAGCATTGGCTTGTGAACTGGGTTGCTCTTGCTGGGAGTTCCCCCTTGGACGGACAGTGTCTTCGGTTGCTTCGTCATCTTGCATCACACCAGTCGTCTTGAACAGGGCCTTGGAGCATTCGCGGACACACACGTTGAGTTGTACACCAAGACTACATGGTGATGAAGAACAACTCGCCTGTGAAATTCTACGTCCTATGGCAGTGACGTGACGTGACATGCCCCTTTTTGTTGTGACATGTCACGCACCATGCCCATCATCGGCTTGCATTCGCGACAGGGCTGCAAACTTGAAATCCTGGGTGTATGCACAGAAAATGCATTTAAGAGGTACAATGGGAGCAATTTTTGGTGGTGTGGGTGGCTTTTTTTCGGAGCGAGAGGCCTAGGTTAAAGCGTCTCGACTCAGACGTTTACCAAGCCGCAAAATTGCATTCCGAGCAGCCAGGGACTATTTTCGACAGCGTCTACGAGCAGTTTGACATATGTCATGGAAACCTAGAGGGAAAGGGACCTATCTGGCCACATTTATATGCAAAGCGGTTCATTCAAGAAGCATGGTATAGCTGTTCCACCTCTACACTTGTCGTAGGTCTCTGGCGATGGGCATAACTCGTTTTCATGGCGCTTGCGGTCTTGTGGAGATGGAGTTGGATATGACTACTCGAACGCATAAATGGCTCCGCGGAAGCAAACTGTATCGTTGAAGCCTAGTTTGTGGTTATGACAAGATGCCTACTGGAATAGGCGCCGTGTTGACCCAGGTCCCCGCTTTTGAGCCATATTGGAGTCTAGGCTTTTCGTGGATATGGGGTGTTTGACTCTCGCTTCCTCGATTTTATTCTTTCGGAATACCGGTCCCTGCTGCAAATTTAAGCTTCAGGTTGGAGTGGAGGACCACCCCCATTCTTTTTCTTCCTTCCCACTCTACTGAACTCATGGACTCGGGCAAACTTCCCAACTACAAGTCTTCATATCTGCTTCGATTCCACCCATATCCAAGAGTAAAGCCTTCTGCCCGCGAGAGAGCGATGGTAAATCTTCTTTTCACCCTTCTCTCACAGCGTTGACAATGTCGTGATTAGGCTACTTTGGAAGCCGCTGACGAGTACAGTATCTCGTCCTACGACGGGGTTTCTACACCTTCCTTTCAATCTACCGACTTTGACGTGAGGTTCCAACTGGGTTCGTAAAATCTTGCACTGACGACTACGATCTCAGGATGCTGCCTTCGGAACCACGCAGAATTTGAACAACGCTATCCATATCATGCAATCTCTTGATTTTCGCCACCGACGGCGGCTAAGTTTCTCGTCGCTGGTTGTGGCAAGTACAGCCGTTTCCACAGTAGAACAACCAATTCATGATGCGCTTACCCAGGACCTGGCACTTTTGGCTCGGAAGCCGCCTTCAGGTGCCTAATCACATAGCGAACGGGTTCAGCTCATGATGAAATAAATGCACCATGTTCCCCGTCCACTGCTCGTGAGCAAATGATAGTAGAGCATCTCCAGGTCTACTTGTACATATGATGTGACAGTATTACAGCGTAATATAAAGTACTCGATCCACTACTCAAGCATTCAGTGTCCGTTCCAAAAAATCTTCTTCACACCACCCATAATATTCTTTTAAACGCTTGCTAATTTTTCTTAGTCTGGTGGGGTCAATCGTTGGATCTGGGTGGGCTGTAAAATTACGAGTCAGATTGGCAACTTTGAGGGTGGAGAGATATACGTTTGTGGATAGTGATCGACTAAGTGATTGTACAAAATAGGCAGATAGAAGGATAGGTCAGAGCAACCAAAGTCCAAGACGCATAAGAAGCGCTTACCTTATCCGCTTTATTCGGCGGATCGAAACGAACAGATGACCCTGCAGTGCTCGGATCATATGAAAAACCCATCTCTCTCATGATCTATGGCATTAGTAGACTGCAATGAGTGATGCTTCTCGACGACATGAGATGGTCGCCTGTACCTTCAAAAAGTTTTCCCATTTAAGTCCACCTTTATCATCTCCTATGTGCAACAGTCGCTCCATGTACCCCTTGGTCTTCTTCCGGAGTCTGGAAAAAACTGAGGGCTTTTTGTTGATGTTCGCTTCAAATTCCTTCTGCACAGGATGCTTGTCTTTATCTTTCCCGCTAAGCTTCGAAAGGAACCCTTGCTTCTCCGGAAATCCGGATGTATGGTAAGGACGCGATTTAATCTTTTCTTTCTGAGGTCCTAGCTCTTGCAGATATGCATGGGCAGACTTGGCAGTAGTTGGCGCGATCTTCAACGAGGTAGTTGACACATGTCCGAGTGACGTCATTGAAACATTTGAGTCGGGAAGTTTGCTGGACAGCGACTTGGAACGAACTTCAGCAAGTGAACCTAAAGTGGTACTCTCTGTGTTGGCTATGGAGGCTACGTCTTCTTGTACAGTCGCCAGTTCATCAATTGCGAATTGTTTCTTCTTCGCTTTCTTCTTCTTCTTCTTCTTCTTGCTGGTAGACGACATTGCATCGACTTCGTCTTCAACGTCCTCGACCGTGGCACGTTGCTCCTGTGATATCAACGGGACAACAGTTGCATTCACACCCCTAGAGGGGGGATGATCATGTGGCATACCAGACACGGCCGTGGAGGGCTCTGTTGTGCGGGTCTTTATAGTCCGCCTTTTCCTTGGGGTGGCAAGGGCCCGAAGCGGGGGAAGATCATCCTCGGGCACATTGGATAAGTCGATGTCGAAGGCAGGAGTGACATTCCCTGTAGCCTTGATTGCTTGCAACTTCGCTCCGAGAACGCCTTTCCTTGGTTCAGTACGACTGGTTGCGCTAAGTTTGGCACTTGATGAAAACATGCGTCCTACAAGGGCGATTCAGAAAAATTGTCCGTGATAATGCTTCTGCATGTTGCTACCTCGTAGGGAGCTAAGCAGTTTCAAAAATGGGTTCTCCTTACACTCCTCTGCCATTGCATCGAATTCCGGGACGTGAGCGTTGCGATCAGAGAATTCGGGAATGGCCATAGCAGCGTCCATTGCCTCTCTGAGAAAATTCCTATATACTTCTTCTTCTTCTGGGTCATACGCTGTCTCGTCGTCGTCATCATCGTCCTCATTTCCTCCCTCATCGTCATCGGTGTCGTAATCAGTGTCACTCTCGTCAGATGTGTCTGAAACAGATCGAAGACCCGGCATGTCGTCGTAGCTGTCGTCGGAACGCCCGTCGGTAATCGCAAGAAGCTTCCGTTGTTGTTTCTTCAACCCATTCTTGCGTGAATTTTTGACTAGGGCTGTGGTGGCATCTTCACTTCCAGAATCGTAGTCGGACATAGGGAAACTGGGCACATAGACAACACTCCACTGGGGCGTCCTACGGTGCACATCCTCAAGTTGCCAAAGGTTATCGATGAAGACACTCGATACCCCAAGGTAATTCTGGGTATCGATGGTTGGTAACGAGCTATTTGGCTGAGACATGTTAAATCGCACCATATCTATGGCCTTCCACATGCGATCGAGAACTGCTTGGCTCCTCGTACTTTCCAGGGGGCTGATGATGTCCTGGAAGTTCTCATACGATTCGGATGCTTTTTCAGAGTATATCTGCGCGTCAAGCCACAGTTCATATCGTTCTGGCATCTTGCGTGGGGAGGTCTTGAGCTTTTCTCCTTCAGGCCCCAATAATGGGCTCTCAAGGAGCTCCTGAAGTTCAAGGGTGACCTATATTGGTCGGACAATGCGATCATGGTGCTAATGGATCAAATCACTCACTGAAAGGTCACCCACTGCATCCCACATCTTTTGAGGAAATCGCTTCGCCTCCCGCGGGGATTCGTCAACAGCGTCGTGGAGAACCTGGAAGAGGATACGTTTCGGATATGGAGCTCCTGGAAAGCACAGTTCGATTATTATAGAGTCCATGAAAGATTTGCAGGCATCCTTGAGACCACTCCAATCGAAAACAACTCCAAGCTCCCCTTTTTTCGTACTCTCAGCAGTTTTAAAGTAATGAGAATAATGAGCTGCGATAATATCAGCAATGTGCAACAAGAGAGAGGAGGCATCGTACGGGTGGTTGTAGCGAGAACAGAAAACTGCATTTGACGAAGATCGACCAGGACATTGACGACATCGCAAAGGGCCAGATATCTGGAACGCAATCCATCGTCTTTCCGAAGCTGAGCGTGGGCAGTTACATCCTTCAACCCCGACTTTTCCAATCCTCGAAGGATATCCAGGACGATCTTCCACCCGGACGCTATCACATACGCGTTATGGATTCTGCATTCTTAGGGTTCAGATGAGACGAATACGGTGGATGAGAGGACATATATACCTAGTTGCAACTACCGAGGCGACATGGGAGGTATTAGACAAAATATCCTCGATTCCTCTTGAAGTAGTATGTGGTGTACGAGCAACGATCTCATCTTTAATCGTGTCGTAAAATAGCTCGGAGTCTTTGAGGGCAGCGATACTATCCAGGGAGGCTGAAGACAATGAACAATTACAAAGGCTTCAACACGTGAGGAATTGGGTGCATACCATTGAACTCAGACTCTGCGATTCTGATGCATTTCTCCAGCTTAAGAGGAGACATTACGGCGGTGCATGCTGTCTGCTGTACCAGGTCCTCTGCACGGGCTCTCTCAAAGGCTGGATGCTAACACTGGGAGGCACGAATCCTACCTGCAAGGAGATCAAGCTTTTCTCTTCCGCTTATTTTACTAGCCAACATGAGCTCCCCACCTCCTCTGGCACCATACTTTCCATTACGAAGGACGAGGGCGCGGGAAGTAGAGGGTTTATAGCCACCTTCATCTCTCTTTGCATGAGAAGCTTTCTGGACATGCCTTGGACCCACTGGGACTAGGTCAGTGACCTTGGAAAGAACGGGGGGCCTGTTCGTTTTCTTGGACATTTACGCGTGCGATGGAGAGGTGCGACATTTGATTTGGACTTTGATACGGACATATTGGGCAGGTTTGCTTCACCTTTCATTCACCGACTTCGGATGCGCTTTGAAGCCAACGGTCAAGCTGTACTCCCTCCGCATACCGTTGGAGGATTATACACTCGCCGATTCTACATGGCAACGCCTGCAGTGGAAGGATAGTTCAGTCCGACATCTTCCTCTACGAATAGTCTGGCTTAAGGAGACTAGTCCGACAGGCAACTCATTTATCTTGACATGCCCAATTCCTCCCGTTATCCATCACGACTTGAAAATGCTCGTCGCCATTATGTTTCGTCTGGTGGTTCCGTCGACGACGAAGACCGTGGTCGCCACAGTAACGAAAAAAGTCACGTGCGACACGAGAATCTTTATATTGATACCCCAGGTCTCGTTGTTCGCCATCTCTTACTTTTGCTTCGGTAGGTGTATCCCCCCCTCTTTGAACCTAAGCGTGCCCATGTACTCCCCGCAGCTGCCCATGGGGGAACTCGTCTGGAACGAGTTAGGTCGCTTTGTTTCTCTCACTTCGAGTGCTTGTGAGTTTGGATTTGCATTACAAGTCTCATTCATATACATACCGCCCAATTCAGACGCAGTTTGGGCGAGTTTCTGGGGAATGTTCTTTCGTAAGTTCTTCTGGGACTTTGTAGGCGGTATATTGCGTGATCCGGGTGGAATCCAGTACGTTCATGTTCACATATGTCATGGACCCATGCACTCAATTTCTCGTAGGCCATCCCCACGTGCTCGGGTATTTATTGCTATCATAGTCAAAGTGCCTTTCATTCAAATCATGACAATGATCGTTGGACTTTTGATCCTTGCATTGGAGTGGCCGCTTCCACCTCTCAGAGGAACGCGGCTCCATCGTAGTATCCCCTTGAGAGTAGTCCTACTCTCTTTCCAATCTTCCTTCGCCCTGTTGTTCTACCAAGTGGGTCCATCCGTGGTCATCCTTTTTGTGCTCCTAAATTCGGTGTTGCAGGGCACAAATGCATCCCTGTATTCACTAATAGCCGTCACCTTGTATATCAGAGCTCTCAATCGGGGCGAAAACATCGGGCCGTCGAAAGAACAACGAGGCACATGTGGACAGGCCTAACACGTTTTCTGTATTCTACGCTGGCGTAGACCGTTTTTGTACCTGCCCTTTGTTCGCCACTCCCAGATCGTGATCATCCGTTGTATCCAACGTACTACCGTATAACTTGTGTCTCGAACAATGATGTATCGCCCAACTAAGGGCTGTTGTACTTGTCGCTTATCAGAGTCGGATTAACGGCTTTTGGTAATTCTTCGTCCCACAATCAGATCTTAGCGAGCCAGCCGTCTTTGAAAGTCTACGCCTACTATCCTTGACGGCGGATTCAATGGGTCCATCGGACATCATAACGTCCATCCCTGATAAATTCCAATCTGCGCTGTCTTCCACCGAATTGCACCTCTTCCCGTCGGAAATTCACAAGGCCGAGGATTTCGGTGTCGAGGTATCGCTCGCATAAAATGATCGCGGAACGACCTTCACTCTTTGTTTTTGCGCCGTTTATAGTTCGAGGTTCGCCTATGTCCTGCACTGCAAGAAGAACTTGGACCAAAGATAGAAGCCCGTGATGCAAGTGCTGCTGCTACAGGGAAACCGAATCCTTTTTTACCTCCATACTCTCCAAACTTGTACGTGGGCGACTTGACCCTCGAGGACGAGGATGGTACATCGGAATACGTAGTTTTGGTGATTGTTTGATCATGGTTCCCATTGTACACCTGACCTACTGTTCATCTTGTGGCAGCTTAACAAATTCTCCGTTGTGCCCCATCATTTTCTGTTGGTGACGAAAGGTATATTCTGAATCCAGGCTCGATCCACCCTTGATCCCTGATCGATTGGCACGGAAGAGTTTCAATCGCAAACATCTCCATTGCTGCCAAGTGACCTAGTACAAATCTACCAGCTATTGCTAGCTGCCCGCCAAGAAAATAGACATTTCATAGCATTCTACAACTGTGAGTATCACTCACTCCTTCCCATTACTCAAATTCACACCGGCGGGTGACCCAGGTGGGCCTAACAGCGGCGCGAGCCAATCCCACAAACATGTGCAGTTTATCGAAGTTGCGAGTGGCGGCCCCCCGGTCGAAAAACTCACTCGGACGGCTAACCTTGAGGTGTCAGGTACCCAGCCTCTAAGCCTCGTAAAGGCATGAATACTGATTACGCAAACGTAGGCAAACCCTTTGCGATATCCTCACTACCATACGCGAATCACGTCTATCGCCTCCCTGCATTATCAACGGATTCCACACCAGCAGAACTCCGACGTATCCTTTTTCCTCCTTTATTGTCCCTCCTCGATTTGGTGATATCAACAGTGCGGCATGATCCAGACTACCCACCAGGTTTGCCCTCATACAATATCATCATGACACTGGAACACATACACATGATACCTCGGCGGCATGAGACTTATGCACTCGAGGACAGTAGCACCATGATCAATGTGAACTCCCTCGGATATGTAGGGATGTTGCTTGCTAAAAGCAACTCCGAACTCGAACAGATCAAGAATTTGGGCCCAGGGAAGATCCTGAGAGGAGTGGGAGTAGAGAGTGTGCATGACTTACAGGTGGCTGGTTTATCCTTAGAAGCTGATGGCTTGCAATTGTGAAGTAGATACTGTGCAAGTGCAACACACTGTCTTTGTTTGAAACTGGTTGATTTATCATGTTATGTACAACAATGAGAAGCAGAAATGTAACTTATCATTTGTCGTTGTAGTAATAATAAAAATTCAAACTATGCATATCATAGTAGAAATGTGAAGTAGCCAATTTCTGTCTCTAATCCTCTCTGGCCATTTAAGGGCTTACTGTAATATCAGATCAAGCACGGGTGGTGAATGGGTCAAATAGGAATCTAGGATTGCGACACTGCCCGATGGCATTTAAAGGGGCAGTATGTTTAGGACAGCGGTTGTCTGCTATGGATGGCACGAGGGGAAGTGTTCACTGTTCGTCCCAACTATTTTCGACATTTGCCTAACCATTTGCACTGTCGCCCAACGTGGTACGCCAGAAGTCAAGAATCTTGTCCAAACCGAGCGTGACCGTCCGGCTTTCCATAGTCTGCATTCTTAGTAGACAGCACTCGACTTTTTCCGTCAAGTGCAACTGCCGCGTAGTGACCACTGACCACAACGCGAATTTTGCATGACTAACATAGGATGAGGTTGCAACAATACGGGATGCTTGCGAGCATCAGTGGATCTACGTTGGTATATTACTGTACTTTAGCAATCGTATCAACTGTTGAACACTAGCCTGTAAGTTAATAGCGACATTGCACCCCCTGCTACAGGCTGCGCTTCCTGCAGGAGATGGAGGAACGGCGGTATGCGTCGAGGCTGAACAGTTCTGCGAGTAGCCTCTCCTGGTTTTCCAAACGTTCCTCTTCCCCCGTCAATGAGTATTAGCCTTGTTTCCGCCCCTAGCTTCTCTACGCCCAAACGTCTGCGCCAATGATATCCTTTTCCACGGCTCGACGAACACGACCGCAACCACGAACACCGCCAGCGAGCCGTACGTCGATGGCCATATCTTGTCACTCCACACCTGCTCCTCGTGATACCGTGCCAATATAGTACACATGAGTGCACTGAACTCCCGCTCGGCTGTATCCTCAGACGCTGCGACGGCTGCCTCGGTTTGTACCTCCTACTGCTCGCACG
>Ga0307518_10001132_pt1 | contig 20031 bp, 22 predicted proteins | sample 25_EM_MG_FD_203889 | JGI IMG/M metagenome (GOLD analysis project Ga0307518, IMG submission 203889) | Populus trichocarpa ectomycorrhiza microbial communities from riparian zone in the Pacific Northwest, United States - 25_EM | ecosystem: Host-associated > Plants > Roots > Unclassified | place...
GTCCAGCTGGGTCCCTTCTCACTGTCCTCACTCCCACTCTGGTCCTGTTGGCTTGACAGGGAGTGAGTGATTTCATGGCAGGTCCAGCTGGGTCTCTTCTCACTGTCCTCACTCCCACTCTGGTCCTATTGGCTTGACAGCGAGTGAGTGATTTCATGGCAGGTCCAGCTGGGTCCCTTCTCACTGTCCTCACTCCCACTCTGGTCCTGTTGGCTTGACAGCGAGTGAGTGATTTCATGGCAGGTCCAGCTGGGTCCCTTCTCACTGTCCTCACTCCCACTCTGGTCCTGTTGGCTTGACAGTATGTGAGTGATTTCATGGCAGGTCAAGCTTTGTCTTTTTTCACTGTTTCTTCTCCCACTCTGGTCCTGTTGGCTTGACAGGAAGTGAGTGATTTCATGACAAGTCCAACTGGCTCCCTTCTCACTGTCCCCACTCCCACTGTTGTCCCATTGGCTTCCTGGTGCCTTCGGCTTCTCAGAATGTGTGTGATTTTTATTCTCAATACTGATGTAATTCCAATTACATTTCCATGCCATACCTCCATCTTTTTTGTTATTAGCAAGTAAGTTTATCATCAGTACATCTCCATGAATACAAATATAGTGTGATGAAACTTACACAAATGCTTTCAGGATGTGAGCATATTCTTTTGTTCTCACCCACACTTATTGACACCTTCCATAATTTTTGAACACTTAGAAAGTAAGCCATTCAATATGTCAGTTATTCATGTTTCCTATGATGTTCTTCCAGAATTTGGTATATTATTTATATTTATTCATTTGAATATTCCAATATGACTGCCCCTCAGCTTGTGAGGCACCATCCTTTCATTAGAATTCAACTGATGTGTCTTGTGACCTAACAGACAGACTCTGATGTTGATATTGCATCTGGTGCATTACCCTTAATGTGTCCTTTTTCCATGGTTTCCCCAATACACAAGTCAATCATCCATGGAGCTGGTGAGGAAACCTCCTTTCTCATATGTATTCCCTAACCTATTCAAAGGATGCATTCTCATTTTTGAATACTCCTACTTTCTTCTGCAGAAAAATAGGGATGCAAGCAATACTCTTGATCTTGCTGTGAAGGAATATCAAAGCTCTGGAACTCAAGCCACTGTTCTCAATGCTCTGCAGCATGCCATTAAGGAAAATAGCAATGGTCACTATGATGTCTTAATGCAGGTCATTGTTGATATCATTGTAAAGAACTGTATGTGTAAGTGATTCTTTTCAGTACCACATAAGGTGTCTAATGATTTTGTCAGCAAAGAAGCTCCTTTCACCCTAACCATACTTGAAGGTTTTCTTTGACCATATTGGTTCTTTTTGTCTGAAGACTTTGCTACTTGTTGCAATACATGCCTATGTTGTGACATCCTCTAGTACATGTTGTTCAGTGCTCATTTTCTATGAATCTCATTCATATGGCCCTCTAATATCAACAATCTAGTAACTGACTGTACTAGCCTGTACCATCAGTGACAGTGCTTAGTAAAGCACAATAGCAAGTCTACAAAATGCCTTTTTGCACTTGTTCACACTTAGATACTTATTTTTTTCTATCAAGACCAAGTCCTTACCAGAGCATCAGACCTGTTTGTCTTTCTGACTTGGTTGGCTTTGTTACAAAAATAATTTACTCAAGACAGCCAAGACAGTAAATATTACAGCAGTTTGAAAAAGGATGTGGAAAAACCAATTTACAAAGTGAGTGACCAGCTCAGGACTGTCACAACCATGTCCAGTTCTGGTCATTTGCCTGGTTACTCTGGCCTCATTTTTATTAGTTGGCTCACACAGGGAACTAGACAGAGGCAATAAAGCTAAGTAGGTTAGTACTAAATAAATGAATGTGTGAGTAGGTATCTCACCTCAGTGTTTTGTCTTTGAACACTGAGAAGAAAAGAATCCCTGAATGGATGAAAAATAGTCCATGCTTATGTAAGGATGCTTGTCACACAAATAAGGAAACTAACAGTAAGTCCTAAAGAATGGTAGGGAAAGGATAGGAGTTTCAACACACCCACTCAATGAGTAGTCCTTGGCAGTAGGGTATAGTATAGGTTTGCATACCTATAATAATAAAAATGTATGGTATGATGCACCACTCAATGTGTGATGCTTGAATCTGTTGTGAATCTTGTGCAGGTGGCTGTGCCATTTGTGGTTGTAGATGGGGTTGGTGGATCATCCATGTTGATTGTGTGGTGATTGCATGGATTGTCCATCTCTCCAAATAGATGGCCAGGGAAATAATATATTTTATTGCATGTAGCCACGGGTCAGAGGTCCTGATAGCCAAACATGTTACAGAGCATGGTAAGTCCCTTGTTGAGGCATTACATGTGTCACTCATGTGACTTGCATCACCTGACCCCATTGCAGCCTTTATCTTGCTGTGGTCCATGTTTTTGAAGCAATATCCTAACTATGTAGAGGAACTGCTACTCCAACTCACCTGTTGGGAGGAGTGCACAAGTGGAGATGATAGTGGTAGCTGGTTCAGATAGTTCTGTCACAAACCCTTGCAAAAATGGGTCATCCAACATGTACATTTACCTGTAAAGGTGGGACTAGCCAGTGCTGGCTGAAGGAATGTAAAACTAGGTCAGGTCAGAGCACTGAGAATTTTATTGAAGCCTGTAAAGCTAGTACCAGCCAATAGATGCTACCATTGTAAAACCAGGATAGGCTGGCTCACTTGAATCAATGGAGTATTGTGAAGCTGGGACAGGCCAATGTGTGGTTGTTATTGTAAAACTGGGGTAGGCTGGTGGAGTGACAATTGCAGCACTAGGGCCAGCTGACAGATGGCAGGACTTGCAAGGTTGGGACAGGCCGGAGCAGTGGAATTTTTATGAAGGCCTGTAAGGATGGGACTGGCCAACAGTGCACAAGGTTCACCAAGATGGGACAGGCCAGAGGTCTGGAAGTTCAATTGAGCCCTGTAAAGATGGTACCAGTCAATGGTTGGTCACATTGTAAAACCAGGACAGGCCGGTGTCATGCACCAAATGTGTTTGGTACTGTGGACATGGAGAAAGTTAGCCAATGAAACCAATGCAAAGAACACACACAAGATCTGTTGAAAGATTGTCCTGACTTGAGGGATACAGACAGCCCTTGCTATCCATATCACACAAAGTCAAGACTATCCTTATGTGAAGGATGAATACAAGCTTGTCATAGCCATCTGTTACACAAGAATGACTATCCTGGAGCAAGGGATGACTGCTGACATCTATGTTACAGACCAACTTTTTATCTTATCTAATCTATGATTAGATAGTGTCTTATCTTATCTTAGTGCACAGCCATATCTTATCTACCTAGTCTAGACCTATGCCTCATGCTGTACACACTGCCTCCCTTGATGTCATTCCGCATAGCCTTAGCTCCACTATGACATCACTAACATAGCATTGCACATTACGTAGTCTCATGGATAGCCTTGCATAGCCCTCATGTATAGTAGTATATATTTCATGCAATCCAGCACCCAGAGGCTCTCCATTCGAGCTCATCTTGGGTCTTTGCCCTAGTCTCTTGACTCCTGTCCTCTCAGAGTCTCTGCGTGTAGTAAGGTCCTTGGTGTTTTTTCCTAGGGTCGTCTCACCTGAGCTCAAATCTAAATCATTACTTCGCTCTACTACACACTCATCTAGCCTTATAAGACAACTATACCCGGACTCCAGGGTTAAGGAGCTTCATCTTCACACCTTTACATTTCATTTCATGGCCAGCCTTTAGTGCCATTTCCTGTAGCCCATTTTGGTTTGGGAGTTTTTAGCACCGTCTCTTTACATACTGTACACCAGCCCAGGGTTGTGCCTGGTGTCTGAAGAGTGGCGCCCGTTCAAGAGAGGTTCGCAGCCTCAAGGCAATTGAGCTATAGCCACACAGTAGTTCCTGCATCCGTGCAGAGATAGACCCGTGATCTGCAGCCACTAGCCGTTTATATTCTGCATAGCTGTACCACTGCCCTGACCTGGTGAGAGCGACAGGTGAACAGAGTTTTACGCTTAGTTTAGTGGAACATCTGTGGGGATCTAGTCCCAAGATAGCTTTACTTCTACATCACCCCTTACGTTTGTCACCATACTGTACCAGTTTCCCTGCCACCTTGTCGAAGTGCAACAGGAGCACTTGGTGATTATCTACGGCCCCCACCCTGTCACAAGTGCTGAAGCACAAGCAAGGGAGTTGGCAATTGAGGAGGAATACCAGTTCACCAATGCCATCGCTGCCTACAGTCCCCTCACCAGTGACTTCGAAATTCAAGTCCTCCTTGGCTTCCACCGTTCCCTTCCTGTCCTGCCCCTGCCAGACCTCCCTCTCGCTCGCTGCCACACATTCCGGTCCTCCCGTCTCCAACTGGTTCAGAAAAGACCTACCCCTTACTCCCGTCTCCACCTGTACTAGTTCAGGATGGCAGACCCTCTCCAGGTGCTCCTCGCACAACTCATCCAGGGTCAGATTGACCTACAGAACAATATCGCAGCCCTTGTGGCTGCACAGCCTGCACTGCCACCACTGTCGCGCAAGAAGGTGGTCGCAGATCCCGGCTCTTTCGATGGTTCTCCTGCCAAGTTCCATGAGTGGTGGAGCAAACTCAAGGTCTGGATTGAGATCTCGATGCAGGGGGCCAATGACACGACAGTGGCAGCCACTGTCTATTCTCGGCTCATGGGTCTGAAGGCTGGTCGGTGGGCTCAGGTCCGCCTTGACCAGTGCATGGCAACCCATGCCACCCTCGCAGCCACCCCACCACTTGCCCCGGGAGCAGTACCCCTGCCCCCGGCATGGCCCACCAGAGCAGAACTTGAGGCAGAGATAGAGGGGTTCTTCCTCCCTGGAAACAATCAGGAGTGGGCAAGAGCTCAACTGTTGCGTCTCCGCCAGGGCCCTTGTCAGCGCATTGACAAGTTTTTAGCGCAGTTCGAAGTGCTTAAAATACAAAGTCACTGTGTAGACGATTACGCAAGGGATCTGCTCAAAAGAGCACTCCAGAGGAAACTCTTGGAGCACATTTATCTTCAAAATATGCACTGCGACACCTATGCCCAGCTAAGTGCCTTGGCTAGGGAAATGGGAAGAGCACAGGAACTCTTCCTAATCAACACACAGTCACAGTTGCCGGCCTGTTACTACCAGGGACAGAATTATTCATCTTCAGCCTCGGGCAGTGGTACACCCATGGACATTGGTGCCGCTGACACCACTCAGAAAAGGGGTAAAGGGCCCCAATGCTACAATTGCCAACTCTTTGGCCACATTGCACATGAGTGCACCAAACCGTGCCGCCCTTGTCATGGGCAACAACAAGCACAGGCAACGCAAGCCCAGCCAGAGGATGACCGGCTGAATGCAGTTCATGGGATGATGTTTGCAGAAATGCAAGCGTTCTTTCATGATTTAAAAGATTAGAGAGTGAGGATGTATTGGGCACCCTCGCTCTCAAGTCTTCTTTGGACACAGCTGTACATATTTTGGACTACAGACTATCTCGCACTACTGTTCCTATTGTACAGGAAATATTTAAATACCGCATTGCTTTATTACATAGTAAAATTGCTAAAACCTACAAAAAAGTGTCTTCTGTCGTCTCTCCTGTTTCTGTTTCTCCTTCTCACTACTCTGCTTTGTCTGTTGATAGCATGGACTATAACTCGGACTACTCTGTACCTTCTAAGGGGGTCCCTGCAAAGGGCTCGGCACCGGAAGTAAAATTGAGGGTGCTTAATTCCTGATTGAATAAAAATATTCTTTCTCCTTTTTTGGCATCTACTGAACCGGAAAGTCCCACCGGCAACTTGGAAGTTTCTATGGACTTACAAAGGTCCTTCACAATGGAACGTGAAGTGATGGTACCAGTCTGCATCCATGGACCCCTTAAAACTATTGAAGTAGACACCTTGCTAGACAGTGGCACTACTGGTTGCTTTTTTGATAAGAGCTGGGCTCTTGATCAACATTTGCAATTATCAAAGCTGGTGAAACCCGTCCCGGTGCTTAACGTAGATGGCACTAGGAATCAGGAGGGTGACATCACGCATTATGTATTGCTCACAGTCGGTATTGGGAAACATGCTGAAAAGCTGTGGTGTGCTGTCACATGCCTTGGAAAGGTTCACCTTATCCTTGGCCACACCTGGCTTCAGAAGCATAATCCCAATATAGATTGGGTTTCTGGCAAAGTTAATTTAACTCGGTGTCCTCCAGAGTGCAAGTCGCTTTTCGAAACATGCTTTGCTAAAATATTGCTAGAAAACGAGTCCCAGGAAACTTGGGTGCAAGCTTTGAAAGCTCATGAATTGAAGGTCGCTATTGATGAGTCGACCCTAGAAGAAGCCCAGAAGCAAGTGCCTAAAGAATACTGGGAGTTCTTGGACGTATTTAGTAAAAAGTCATCAGAGTGCATGCCACTAAGAAAAACTTGGGATCATGGAATTGATCTAAAGGAAGACTTCCCGCCCAAAAAGGGAAGACTTATCCTGCTCTCTGTTGATGAGCAAAAAGAAGTTGAATTGTTCCTTGATGATCAACTTGCAAAAGGATATATTTGGCCTTCTATTAGTCAACAGATGTCGCTGGTCTTCTTTATCCTGAAAAAAGACAGCAAGAAGTGCATGGTACAGGATTACCACTATGTAAACAACTGGACAATTAAAAATAATTATCTGCTGCCGCTTATCTCTCAGCTTGTTGACAAGCTCAAGGGCTGTAAGCTCTTTACAAAGATGGACCTTCATTGGGGCTATAACAATGTGAGAATTCATGAAGGCGATGAGTGGAAAGCTGTGTTTGTAATGCACAAAGGGGCTTTTGAGCCGTTAGTTATGTATTTCGGTCTCTGTAATTCACCCACAACATTCCAGAAAATGATGAATGAGATCTTCCATGATATGTTGGATGTCTGCTTAGTGTACATTGATGACCTTATGATATTTACCGACACAGACGATCAGGAAAAGCATGATAGGATTGTGCTGGAAGTTTTGAAACAGTTACATGATAATGATCTTTACGTCAAACCCGAGAAGTGTCACTTCAGAGTCACCGAAGTCAACTTCCTCAGAATGATCGTTTCATGTGATGGAATCAAAATGGAACCTGAAAAGGTTAATGCTATTTTAAAGTGGCCAGAACCAATGAATGTATAGCAGGTTCGTGCATTCTTAGGTCTCGGCAACTTTTATAGACATTTTATTAAAGATTATGTGATCATGGCTAGACCCATGACGGACCTTACATGTAAAGACACTGTATTTAACTTTGGAGAAAAGGAATGCACAGCATTTGAAGCTTTGAAAGCCGCTTTTACTTGTGCTCCAGTACTTCAGTACCCCGATCAAGATCACAAATTCTGCCTGGAAACAGATGTGTCTGAGTTCGCCATTGGGGGAGTGATATCCATGAAGTGCAAAGATGGTGAATTCAGACCCGTCACGTACATGTCACATTCCATGACGCCGCCCAAATGAAATTATCCTATTCACGACAAAGAGATGCTGGCCATCATAAAGGCAACTGAGGCCTGGTGCCATTATCTTGAGGCCACTCCTTATGCCTTCAAGATATATATGGACCATCATAATTTAATGTACTTCACAAAGTCGCAGAATCTCTCTAAGCACCAAGCACACTGGCAGATGTGGATGATGTGCTTTAACTACTTGCTAATTTATAAAAAGGGAACCCAGATGCATGTTGCAGATCCACTTAGTAGGTGATTGGACCATTACATATCTAGTTCCGAGGACAACAAGGACCAGGTCCTGTTGAACCCAGTATCTATTAAGCTGATCGACGTCACCGATCAAACTTACGAAGAGTGACAGTCGCTCATTATGAACTTTCATGACACTCCTGTTGCTGGGCATAAAGGAGTGAAAGCTACGTATAATGCGCTCAGGAAGCATTATTCTTGGAAAGGAATGAAGGAGCAGATTCAAACCTATGTGAAGCACTGTCAAAAGTACCAACAGTCCAAGGTATTGAATCAAAGACTTCTGGAAGCCTTGTTCCTCTCCCTACCCCTAGTGGACCATGGCTTGATGTTACAATGGACTTTACTGAGATGCCGGAATCCCTCAGTTACAACCATATATTAGTGGTTGTCGATCAGTTCTCCAAGGAGGTCGTATTTGTACCTTGTACAAAGGAGGAAACTGCCTTATCAACTGGTGAGTTATTTAGAGACCATGTTTGGTGTCAGCATGGACTCCCATCATCTGTTGTGTCTGACCATGGATCAGTCTTTGCAAGCAACTTCCTGGGGAAGTTGTATAGACTTTTGGGCATAAAAAGGAAAATGTCTATGGCATTTCACCCCCAGACCAATGGTCAAATGGAGTGGTTGAACCGCAAAATTAATCAGTATCTCCGTACCTATGTGAATGATCAACAGAACAAATGGGCTAAGTGGATCAAGATTGCCCAGTTCGTTTGGAACAACACGGTTTCGGAAGTCACTACTGATTCACCGTTTGGAATTACCTGGAGTTATTCTCCTCGGATGGGTGTTGAGCCTGTGGAAACAATAGCCCCAGCAGCTAAGGACTTCGCCGCTGTATTTTAATAAAGTCGTTGAGTCTTCCAAGAAAGCTAAACGTAATATGAAGCTTCAGGCGGATAAGCATAGAAATCCTGCCCTGGACTATGTTGTAGGCCAACAAGTTTGGCTCTCTATGGACAATCTTTGTATGCTAAATTGCACCTCCAAGAAGCTTACAGAAAAATGGATTGGCCCCTTGTTGAGAAAATAAGTACTTAGTCATCACTAGCACGTGACTTCTCAGGAGCCTTGACACGTGATGTGTCTGGACTCATTCTCTTCCATGTGATTGTCTAAATCACATGACCAGTTATCAGAGAGTACCGACTAACCGGAGTCATATCACTTATCTATGACAAGGTCATGATAAAGAGATAACGTTCCTTCTGGAATGTTCTTATGGGTCAATCTAGACTGTTTCTTATCTCTTATCTTACGTATGACTCACTGTGGACTTCTTCGAGGTTCTACGAGCTTCCACAGGACTACTATGTTAGGAAGGTACTTATCTACCATCCGTTTATGGATCCTCAGAGTCTCTCTACTTTACATGGTCTGTGTGCAGCTCAGACGTATAAATACCCTCTTGTCTTTTAGGTAGAGAGTAACGAATCTACCAGTTAGACTCTATTCACTGAACTCCTTGTCTACAAGAGAGTTCTATCAAACCACCTTCGGTTACCCACTTCAAGTTTGAACCTTCTACCTCAAGTGAGTTAAAGACTTCATTATCATTTGAGTAGATCCCGCTGTGCATTGTCCACATCTCTCCAGTGTGGACATTGCCTCCCGATAGGTTATGAGCCCCATCTAGGTGACCTCCTGTGACATCGTTATTCTCATCGGCCAACGAGAAGATGGATAGGAACGCCGAAGACAGGTTCACTTGGAGATTGTTTCTTTGTGTCATGCAGTTTTTACTTGCCAGATGAGGTGTGCAGGCTTTTCTGTACCCTCATCCAGTCATATCCGCAGAGCTTTGCTTTGCTGCTTTCTTGATTGCTTTCTTCACTCTGGTCGTGGAAATGAACCAGACTCCTGAGGGATGTCGGTTCATAGTACAGGCTAGTACTGGAGACAGTCAGGGTAGATGGACAGTAACTCTTGAACGAGAGCGCTTTGCGCAATTGAACCGAGAGATTTCTGCTATCGAGCGACAGGCAGCTGAGGCGCGAAGACGAATTGAAGGTCCTATTAGAGTTCCAATGATGTCAGAGTATTTGGAACAACATCGCTTAGATTATCTTGATCCATTCTACTCTCGTCATCCTAGGAGCGGTATCCCTCTTCCTTCCTCAGTGTATTCTGCTCGACTGTTAGCTTCAGAGAGCCTCGTTCTTGATAATGATGGGATTCCCTATGGGGAAGCTCCACCTGCTTATAACAGTCTTGAGCTTGCACCAAGGAATGGTATTACTGCCTCTAGTATTGTGCAGTCTTTGCCTTCCCCTGGTCATACTAGTGGAGAGTTTATAGGCTTGACTGACACGTCTAATAGATCTTATTCAGTTCGTTATCAGGTAATACCTTCTTTGCCACCTCCTTCCTATATCGACTCTACCCATCAAGATCAAGATGTCATCGTATACCTCCGTTCCCAGTCTGGACACCATCTTAACCGAAGAAGCTCTGAATCAGCTGTTGGAACCAGTTCGGACCTCCGAACAACGAGAAGAACGTCTGCGCCATCTATTTCTAGATCCGTCTCAGGCCCGACATTCGACAACTCCTTGCTCAGTCCCAACAACTAGAGGCAACCCTTCTACCAGTATGAACTTGTATACGCCTACTCGTTCTACTCGGGCTACTCCTGCTCCGGAGATTTTTGTTCCACAGCAGTATGAAAGAGAGCTCTCTATCCTCAGCACTGATTCTCGCTTCGATCCAAACGATCATTTCCATGATCCTCTTTTGGACCCATGCTATCTAGCGTTCCTCTTTCGTTCAGTTTATCAACATGTCCGGAACCCAGCACCAAATTTTCCTTCCTGCATTGTCGTTCCAGTGGAGAGATTAATCTACCTTCCGTGGTATGAGTATCCTGAGGCCACAATTCACCTCGAGGATTATACAGTCCACTGCAACATTAACGAGGTCTATGTTCAGCAAACACCGTTTCGAGTAGACCATCACGGCTCTATTCTCGGCTTCAGTCCTACTGTCGCCGATCTTTTTCCCTCTGGCCAGGGTGACATTTTCTCCATGTTCTTTCTCAAAGAGGACATTTGCTACCCTTGGCTACGGAGTGCCGGTCTACGTGTTGCCAGGAACAAGTCTCGCTTTAGACAAGCTTGGTTGAGAGGGGAGATCGATTTTGGAAAGGAGTTTCCGGGAAAATTCTTCCGTGCTCTCTCTTCCATCCAAATGAAATTTGCTAAATTCGTCGTTGACATTGCAGATTATGTCATTAACCCAGCGGCAGGAAAAGTTGCTGTATGCAACAGAGAGGCGCTTGTGTCTTACCTTGCCTTGGGTGTCGACGACCACGGCGACTGGGTTCTTAGCCAAGATTTTTGGCAGTTCTTTACAGACACTCGCGGTCCCAGTGTACCCCATGCATCCTTCCTCTCCCATACCTTACGTCCAAGACGCGTATGAATACCTTTCTGTTATTCCCTTATGTCCTCGTTTCCATCGTTGCTTTGATTTTACTTCTTTTCAGACCACTTTACTCTTTTGTACTACTATGAGTCCAGAGGATTTGGCTCAACTTCAACTCTCTTCGTATATTCCGTTTACCAGGTTACCATTGGAGTTTCAAGTTGCCAGCTATGTAAAATATCCTTTTCCTTCATGTGCGCTGAAATTCTTGTCCTATTATTCAAATAGTTTTGCGGAAGTAATTGGTAGTTCTACGGAATTACTCAACCTGCATTACTTTTTCGAGTTGGACTTAGAAAGCGCTGAAGAAATGGATTGGCAACGTTCCCCTGGATATCAAGGAGTTGAGTATTTGTCAAAAGAGGGTCAACAAAAAGCAAATAGACGAGATAGGATGAGCATGCGACGGTTTCAGAGAAGGGAAGAAAATAAAGACAGACATCTCATGGGATTACTACCACCGCGTAGAAAATCTGGGTCTCACAATGGAAAACATCGTATATGACAAGCATTTCGACAACCTCCATGGCAATGGATAAATCCTCAAAATAACGGTTCTGTTCCAAATGGAGAAAACATGTTCGCTGACATATTTTTCTTTTCCTCTTTGCTTTAGAATGTCTACAAAGGATCTTTCCACCTATGTCCCGATCTTCAATGGAACCAACTATAAGGAGTGGTACGACAAGTTGGAAGCGTTTGCTATGGCGATGAAATGCAATGGTCCTATGACCGAAGATCCTCCTGTTGGGGCTGCAGATCTTGCTGCCTTCAACATTATAGACCGACAAATGCGAGGCATGATACGCCTTCGTCTTGGAGCCACATATCAGTCTCATGTTAAAGCTACTGCCAAGTTGACTTTAGTGACACTGAAGACTACCTTTGGTACTCCTGGAAGAGTTGGTGCTCTTGTAGAGATGTGTTCTATGTTTCAGCACCGCATGAAACCCAACTCTAATCCTGTTCATGAGGCTAATAACCTCATTCAGTGTGCAGCTCATTTATCGACTGCAGGCTTTGCCCTCGCAGATGGTCTTATCGCAATGGCCATCTTAATGGCATTACCCTCGGATTGGGAAACACTTGTTTCGACACTCTGTTCTATGCTCGACGATACAACTTTTACTGTTGCAGAAGTTACTGCTCAGGTGAATCGCGAGTATATGCGTAGACAGGCTTCTCGTGGTCGGTCCACGATCTCTTTACAGGATCGAATTTCAGAGCGAACCTCTTTCGCTGCTGAGTATCAAGGACCTGACGCCACTCTTGTGTCGCGTCTAACAAATGTTAAACCTGCAGTCTGTCCCTCTTATCAAGGGGGAGGTAATCGAGGAAAAGGCAAGCAACCTGTTCACGATGGACAGCGCAACCAGTATCCACGCTGTGTCTTCCAAGGATGTTGTCGGAATCATTTTCTGAACAAGTTTTGTCCTTTTGGTCGACAGAGAGTTTTCTACAACCAAGGAGGCAAACAGATTTGCTGTCAGCCACAAGTTGTTTCTCCTCCTGTTGGAGGATTGAGTAATAACAACCGAGGAAATAATCGCGGTCGCGGCGGAAAACGTGGTCGAGGAAAGGGAAAAGGTCAAGGAGGCGGAACTCATGTCATCTTTGATGAGTCCCTCCAGTATTATGACCAACCTGATTATGAAGATTTTCAGGATTATACGGCTATGATGGTCGATCAACCCACAACCTCTGGTTTATCTGAGGTTCCCGCTATTTCTCCAACTGCTGAGCTTGATGCTCAGTTGGATGAGTATAATGTGGAGAGGCCCATGGCTCCTTATTCTGAGGAAGCACAAAGGGCAATGTGGGCTGATGAGTCAATGGGGCCTTCTAGTTTTGATGATATCATTGAAACCTATGAGGAACAGGCCACCTATGACTTTGATCGTACCTGTGCGTTAATCCATGTTCCTAGGATTCCAGAATCTGACGAAGTCCCCTTATTCTCCCATCCAGAAATTTTTATTTCTCGGAGTGATTGGGAAGAGATAGAGGATGAGGACTTTGTACGATTAGTAACTCGGGACGATGTTCTATGTCCACAGAGTTCTTTGTTTCTGCGATTCTGGAATCATCAGGGACATTACCCTTTCATGAACAAGAATGGAACCATTCAACTCAACAAAATGAGCTCTGATGTATTCTTTCTCAGTTGGACCTTTAACACTGGTCATGCCGAGTTTCAGAGAAATTTTCATATTCCTCGTGCTCTTATCGTTGGATGGTCCTTTTTAGGTTTTCCTGCCGAAGTTCACTTCTATGGTGGAGAAACTGAATGTGACGAATGTCATACTTCACATCCTCGCTTTTATTTTAGGTGACATCCACATAGTGAATCTAATGAGGCGATTCAAATCGCCTTAGATATATCAAGGAGAAATCGCACACCACCTCGTCGTCCAACGGTCATTCCACTACCTTCGTTCCTGACAAATTGAGACACTGCGTGTATCCTTTGTCATTCTTCATGCACCTCCACTCTCTGTCTTGATTGTGGACGGAAACAAAAAGATGGAAGTACGCTAATCCTTTTGGATTCAGGTGCATCACGACATTGTACTCCTCATTTCGAGGATTTTATTTCCTATAAACTGTATGGAGAGTCGAAATTCTCAACTACTGCAGATAAAGATACTTTTGTGGAGAAGCTCGGTCTTGGTACCGTGTTAATGCTTCACCACGGCAAGATCATTCGACTCACGGATGTTGAGTATTGTCCATCTGTTGCTTGTCGATTGATTTCTACTGGACAGCTTATTGGAAGAGGTTATTCCTTAAGCACCACTGCCTCTGGCATGAAGCTTTTTGCTCCTAATGGCGACTTATACTTGCGGTCGGATCCGATAGCAAGTGTAGGGTCTCTTCACTATGTTCGTGTACTTTTGCAGTTCATAGATGAAAAGGTACAAGTCATTAGTTCGAAGAAAGATGAGTATCTTCTTTGGCATCATCGTATGGGTCATCCCTCGAAGAATGCCATTAAACATTTGCATAGTGCAACTAGGAATCTTAAAGCTCTTGCTATTCCTGCCGATCTTACTCCCTGTTCGGGATGTGCCGCTGGGAAGATGGTTGAGAAGCCTTTCACCCTCTCTTATTCCCGTGCCACAAAACCCCTTGAACTTGTTCACTCCGATCTCTGCGAGTTTCCCACTCTTTCCTATTATCGTTGCCATTATGTGGCTACTTTTGTTGACGATTTCTCTGCTTTTGCATGCATTTATCCCCTTGCTGCGAAGTCTGACACCTTCCACATTTTTCAGGAGTATAAAGCCTGGGCTGAGAATTCGCTCGGTGTGAAACTCCTTCGATTGCGTTCGGATCGTGGGGGAGAATTTAGGACGAATGAGTTTTCTGCTTTCATGCGCCAGTCGGGCATAGAGCAGCAGTTTTCTTTGCCTGATACTCCTCAGCAGAATGGTCGTGCAGAACGTTTTAATAGGACTATGGTTGAGAAGGAAGAGGCTATGCGACATTCCGCTTGTCTTCCTCCAAACCTATGGCAACATGCTCTGGAGACTTCCGTTCATGTTTATAACCGCCAACCCTTTCGCAGATCTAATTGGAAAACCCCTGTGGAGCTATGGAAAGGCAAAGCACTGGATGTTTCTTACTTCCGTGTCTTTGGTTGCCTTGCTTATGTCTTTATCAAAAAGGACCAACACAACAAACTTGAACCAAAGTCTCGCCCTATGATGTTTCTAGGCTACGAGTTTGGATCAAAAGCGTATAGGTTCTTAGATGAAGGAAGAGTTGTCGTATCTGTGAATGCAGTATTCGATGAAACTGTCTTTCCTCGATGTGCAAAAAGGATCGAAGTACCACGCCAAAATGAAGTTAGCCGTGAAGACCACGATGAAGAGGATCACGAACGTGATATGGAGGTAGCTCCTCCAGTCATTAATAGTGAATCAAATATTCCCTACCCATCCATAAACGATCCGCCACAATCTAGTGTGCAGGAAACCGCTGAGCCACCAGTTATTCCTTCTGGGATTAGAGCTCACTCTACTAGGATTCCACCATCGGTAAAAGGAACTATTGTTACCCCAAAACCGAGTATGGAAAATGTAAGGTTTAAACCATATCCTGATCCATCCATCCATAGACGTTCAGGTCATACCAGAGTCGTACCGACTAGACCTGAAAACATTTATGGTGAGAATGTGCATCCTGTAGAGGCTGAGAAACTCGCCGAAGCAGAGAGTGCTGCACAGGAGGATCCAATGACCTTAGGATTTGGGACTCATGGAGAGAGTCATGACCTTGTGGATCTACATCGCTTACATCATGAATTCAGTTCAGATTTCTTGAACTTCTTGATGGCTAAAGCTGAACCACTTACTCCACAGATTCCAGTACAGTATCGGGATATTTTGAGATTACCAGCCGATGAGAAAAAGGCTTGGGACAGTGCCTGTCAATACGAGATAGACGCACTTTGGAAGCGCCAAGTTTGGACGCTCACCAATATTCCTCATAATCGTAAACCAGTTAAGTGTCGCTGGGTTTTTGCCGTAAAATCTGATGGTCGCAAATGAGCACGTCTAGTGGCAAAAGGTTTTTCACAGGAATATGGAGTGGATTACGAAGATGTTTTCTCACCTGTAGCAAGATTCGAGTCTGTTCGAATTATTCTTGCCCTGGCTGTGCAGAATGCTTGGACTCTACAAGCTCTGGACATTAAAACTGCCTTCCTATACGGTAACCTCGAAGAGGAGATCTATATGGAACAGCCAGAAGGCTTTGTCAAGAAGGGAAGAGATGAGAAGAAAGTATACCGCCTCTTGAAAGCTCTCTATGGTTTGAAGCAAGCCGCTTTAGCGTGGAATATAGAGCTTCACAAGTCCCTTCAAAGACTAGGCTTCAACCACGCCGTTTCTGATGCTGGGATTTATATTCACCAGGGAGTTACCGGGAATAAAAAGGTTAAAGTCCTACTCATCCTGATCATCTACGTTGATGATGTTCTTTTTACTGGCTCTGACCAGAAGTATCTTGGGATGATGAAGGAGAAATTTATGAAGGTCTGGGAATGCCGTGACCTTTGGGCTGCAAAGGAATATCTTGGAATGGAAATCCAGAGAAACCCATCAACAGGTTCTTTAATCGTTGATCAGGTGAAGTACCTGGACAAGATTCTCAAGTGTTTCGATATGCAGGACTGCAACCCTGCAAATACCCCACTTCCAGAGAAATACGATCCAGTAGCAAGTACCGGAGAGTCTAACTCCAAGCTACGTTCACAGTATCAGTCTGTGATTGGATCTCTATTATATCTGATGCTTGGAACAAGACCTGACATCGCGTTTGCGGTGATCAAAATGTCTCAGTTCTCTGCGAGTCCAACAGAAGATCACCTTAATCATGCCAAATATATCTTTCGCTATCTTCGAGTGAATAGAGAGTATGGCATTGAGTTTAAAAGGGATACTTCGTTGCGAGTGGAAGGCTATGTCGATGCTGATTGGGCTTCTGACAGAAACGACCGGAAATCCTGTACAGGTTTTACCGTGTTGTTTAACACCTCTCCAGTTTCCTGGGTTAGCCAGAAACAAAAGACCATTGCCACTTCAGCCACTGAAGCTGAGTATATGGCACTTTCTGATGCTGTGAAACAGATATGTTGGATCAAGTCTCTACTTGAGGAATTGTCCTTTGACATTCCACCCGTCGTGTTATACAAGGACAACATGGGTTCCATATTTCTAGCGCAGAATCCCACGCAAGAAAGACGAACAAAACATATTGATATTCGTCATCACTTTATTCGTGAATGCGTCCAAGAAAGAAAGGTCATTCAATTACGACATATATCTACTGACAAACAGTTGGCAGATGTCTTTACTAAAGCCCTTGGCAAAGTCAAGTTCTTGGGTTTTAAGAATTTCCTAGTCACCAACTTGACATGTATCAAGTCTGGGGGAGTGTTGAGAAAATAAGTACTTAGTCATCACTAGCACGTGACTTCTCAGGAGCCTTGACACGTGATGTGTCTGGACTCATTCTCTTCCATGTGATTGTCTAAATCACATGACCAGTTATCAGAGAGTACCGACTAACCGGAGTCATATCACTTATCTATGACAAGGTCATGATAAAGAGATAACGTTCCTTCTGGAATGTTCTTATGGGTCAATCTAGACTGTTTCTTATCTCTTATCTTACGTATGACTCACTGTGGACTTCTTCGAGGTTCTACGAGCTTCCACAGGACTACTATGTTAGGAAGGTACTTATCTACCATCCGTTTATGGATCCTCAGAGTCTCTCTACTTTACATGGTCTGTGTGCAGCTCAGACGTATAAATACCCTCTTGTCTTTTAGGTAGAGAGTAACGAATCTACCAGTTAGACTCTATTCACTGAACTCCTTGTCTACAAGAGAGTTCTATCAAACCACCTTCGGTTACCCACTTCAAGTTTGAACCTTCTACCTCAAGTGAGTTAAAGACTTCATTATCATTTGAGTAGAGCCCGCTGTGCGTTGTCCACATCTCTCCAGTGTGGACACTGCCTCCCGATACCCCTATGAGGTCACTTGTGTAATCCTGAATGCAGTTGAGCTTAAGCTCCCGAGAACTCTTCAGATTCACCCGGTTGTGAATGTTTCTCGAGTCAAGCCTTATTTAGATCCTCTTCCTGGTCAGCCGGTATCCCGGCCTGGTCCGGTGCATGTTTCTGAAGAACACAATGAAGAATATGAAGTGGACTATATTGTAGCTTCACGTATGTATAAAAGGCAACTCCAGTACCTAGTGCACTGGAAAGGTTATGAAGATCATGAGAGAACTTGGGAACCCTCGTCGAACTTGAAGAATTCTCCTCTGGTAGTCGAGCACTTTTACCGAGAAAATCCCTCTGCTCCTCAGAAGCTTCATATGACCCAAGCGGACTTTAACTCGTTATTTAGTCCAATCCCTGAAAACCTTATGGTTTGTGATGCTCGTTCTGCAGTCTGGAATCCTGCACCTAAGGGGGGAGTAGTGTTACAGACCAAATTTTTATCTTATCTTATCTTAGTGTACAGCCGTATCTTATCTACCTAGTCTAGACCTATGCCTCATGCTGTACACGCTGCCTCCCTTGATGTCATTCCACATAGCCTTAGCTCCGCTATGACATCACTAACATAGCATTGCACAGTACATAGCCTTGTGGATAGCCTTGCATAGCCCTCATGTATAGTAGTATATATTCCGTGCAATCCAGCACCCAGAGGCTCTCCATTCGAGCTCATCTTGGGTCTTTGCCCTAGTCTCTCGACTCCTGTCCTCTCAGAGTCTCTGCATGTAGTAAGGTCCTTGGTGTTTTCACCTAGGGTCATCTCAATCTAGCAGTCATCACTTGCATGAGAACTGCCAAGAAGCAGAAATATTCCAAGGAATGATGACTATTTTAGTATGAGAAAGGAATGTAACCTTCTGCAGTCCAACTCCCATACCAGAACAATCAAAGAAGTAGAAGGAACAATAGAGAAACAAAGGAGAAAGAGAAGAATCATTTTTGGCACCCAGTGCTGGCATTCCAATATTTTGAATAGCTCTGCCATTTCTGAAGCTATCAGGCATGTGACTATACCATCATGGAGCCTAGACCGTGGTCTATCTGCCTGTCAAGTTCTGACATAAATCTGTTTATTTCCAATGGAGATATTCCACCTGCAATCCAGACACCCACTTCATCAGTCACTATGGAGTCTGCATTTTCTCTGGAATGATTCTCTGCTATTGCAGCAGACCTCAACTACATCCTGCTCTTGGGACAGCCTCTTCCTGAGCTCCTGTGCACTGCCTGGCACATATCTTCCCAGCCTGCTCCCTCAGTCCCTCTTGTTCTTGGTCAGTGCATTCTCCTCATCAGTCCTGCGTCACACACATACTTTGGTTGTCTCAAGTCTATCATTAGACTTGAAAATTCATACCTGATCATCTCTTTGTCTCCTGAGTCCTCTGCATATGGTCCTTTAATCCCAGAGTCCTGTCACATCCATCTCCCTCCATCATTCATCTCACTTCCCTGGACACATTGAATCTGCTACTTGTAATTCACTCCCTGCTATCCCACAGCAAACACAAATGATACAGTGCTCTAGAACCCTTCTTAAAAGCCCTAATAGAGTTCAGAACCTTCCCCTTACTGCTCAAGGGAAGACTGCTCAAGGGATGAGACGACCCTAGGCAAACAACACCAAGGACGCTACATGCGAGACTCTGAGAAGGAGATAGGATGTGAATACTAGGGCAAAGACCCAAGATGAGCTCGAATGGAAAGCCTCTGGGTGCTGGATTGCACTGTATATATACTACTGTACTTGAGGGCTATGCGAGGCTATCCATGAGGCTATGTACTGTGCAAAGCTATGCTAGTGATGTCATAGTGGAGCTAAGGCTATGCGAGATGACATCAAGGGAGGCAGCATGTACAGCATGAGGCACAGGTCTAGACTAGGTAGATAAGATACGGCTGTACACTAAGATAAGATAAGATAAAAAGTTGGTCTGTTACACCACTCCCCCCTCAGGTGCAAGATTCCAGACTGCAGAACTGAGCATCACAAACTGTAAGGTTTTCGGGGATAGGGCTAAACAACAAGTCAAAGTTTGCCTGGGTCATACGAAGTTTCCAAGGAGCAGAGGGGTTTTCTCGATAAAAGTGCTTGACTACCAGAGGAGAATTCTTCAGATTGGACAAGGGTTCCCAAGTTCTCTCATGTTCTTCATACCTGTCAAGACCGGTTCTTCACCGATCTGATCTCTACGAGGGGTCTGGGGGTCAGGGGTTGGCCTAGCGGTAAGACCGAGATGCTACGTAGCGTAGTCGCGCTTCCCGAATGATAGGAAGGCCGAC
>Ga0307518_10001133_pt1 | contig 20026 bp, 13 predicted proteins | sample 25_EM_MG_FD_203889 | JGI IMG/M metagenome (GOLD analysis project Ga0307518, IMG submission 203889) | Populus trichocarpa ectomycorrhiza microbial communities from riparian zone in the Pacific Northwest, United States - 25_EM | ecosystem: Host-associated > Plants > Roots > Unclassified | place...
CATGTTTTGCCATGTAGTGTTCTCAATACACCACTATAAGCTAAATATAAAAGTGTGTTTGCCAAGTTCTAACAAATCCTGTAATTGATTCTGGCTATATTTTCATATTGATCCGGTTCTGTGTTCTCTAGTGACTTTTTGATGCAGGTTGTGTCCACCTGCTCTGGGATCAACTGGTTCGATACCCACGAGAAATATGTCACCTTTCAGTCAGATTTGGATGTTCAGTAAATGTCTAGCATGATCTTTTTATACTTTAAAGGGTATGCCTACCATAATACCATAATTATTCCTTGTCCAATCCAAAATCTGATCCAAATATTGTTTATTTGAAAGACAGCATAAAGATTCAATGCAATCAATAAGAATATTTTGGTAAAAGAAAGTGATGGTGGTTCATAGAATCTCGATTTACTAATAATGCAAGAGAGCCGGTGCTAAATAAAGATTTTTCACTTAAAAAATAAAGAACACAAGCAAATAATGCAAAGATTAAGGAAGAAGAAACAAAAGAATCTCAACCTTAAGATGGCAGGTCCTACTTTATGTTTTTTTTCCCCTACTCTCTTTTAATCTTTTTGACCAGTGATGTGAAGGACCAGATCAAGTTTGTTCAAGGCTGTGGTTGATTTTCAAAGCAGGGAAAGAGAATAAAGGAAAACATGAAAAGTAAAAGAAATACCTCAACTGTTTAGATATTCCAAGAGAAAAGGAAAGAAACAGTCATTTTCATTTGCATAAGCATCAAGATGGAGATCGATCGAAGGTAAATTTCAAATAGCTGCAGTACCAGGAGAAATAAGCTATCTTCTCAGTTTATTAACAATCCAAATTAATACAATCGTAAACTTAACTGCCAATGGTGAAGTCCAAAAAGCATTCGATGTAATCCAGCTAACATCAAAAGAAAAGGTCTGCTCGATATAGAGAAGACATGGGGAATAGAACGCAAGGAAAATATTAGGGAACTTCACATTCATGTTGTGTGGTCATAAGTACTCATCAGCAAAGACTACATGGCAATCAGAGCTTCACCAGAGTCCTTAAGAGGAATAGGATTTCTGGATGTGTGTGAAAACTAAGAGGAACAAGGTGTTCCTACAACAAGAAAGTAAAAGAAAAGCATAAAGTGCTTCAGAGGTATCAATTTTCAGCTAATAAAGATGCTCATCTTTAACCCTTATCAATGTTCTTCAGCATAGCTAGTTGACAACGAAAGTAAGTCATGTCGGGAATAGTGAAGAACATAAAAATGCACATGACACATGATTAAATACTCCGTGTGTGTTCTACAGGTAAATAGTCAGAAGTCAGAAGTAGCAGGAAACTGTAGCTTGTCTGGTAAATTAAGCAGTTACTACATAATTAGATTCCTATTCAAGATAGCTATCTTCTAAAATCAATGTGAACTAATTAATCCAGAGAATCGGCGCAAATCTTACAGACGTGCAAATGTTGGTCTTGTAGGAACATCATTCTGTCTACACACACAGGTTTTCAGAAGGCATCCAATATTTGTTCAGAAGACAAGTTTTTGTGTAATTATTATTGATTGTCTGTGCATTTCTGATAATTACTTTATAGGATATGACTACCTAAAACCCTGAAATCACTATACAGGTTATAAAATGGTTGGTTGTGTTTTATCACTAATATAGTTTGGTTAAGAAAATCTTATCGAGCACAGAGAGGATTTTTGGAACTTAGTTAAGATTGTTTTGTCTAATATGCTTTAGGCAAAAGGTGGCAAGTTGGGAACCACATGCCATAAAGCAACCGCGTCTTTTCAATTTTCTGGTTCATAAGATTAAGAAATCAATAAATTCATCATATATTTATGTCTTCCATGCAATACATTTATGTTTTTATTTCTTTATTTTTTCAACTATTTCACTTTCCATTAAAAAATACAGCATTCCAAAAGATTTATTAAAATGTACAGGTTCGTTGAACTTGCCTTGTAATATAAGATTTAAAAGGCAACTTGTTGCCAAAACTATTGCAAAGGCAACTTCTCCCATATCTACACCATCCATCACTAAATATCAACATCATCATCTTAGCTCTCCTCGTCTAGTGCGGACTAGATATATAATAGCTCCTAAGGTATCCAAAAAACAAGACCTGACACAATTCTAGTGATGCGTATTTCATACAATTGTCAGCAAACCAGAAAAACAGTCTGATGTTGTAATCGAAGATCATGGAAGATAACTTGATGTTATGGTCCAGCTTGCACCAATTGACAATCAAGATTCACATGCTAGAAAAAGCATTCCTCATCTTGGACACTGAGTGCTTGAACAAGAGACAGCTCCTATGTTCCAAAAAGAAAATGAAGATCTGATTGACGTGTTCTATAGCTTGCGTTGCTCAAACAATTCTCAGCATAACAATATTGTTGATTGCCAATAAGCTACATTTCTCATTAAGTACTCTGATGATGATGTTATTTTCACCAGCTGCAGCACTACTGCCTGCCTACTTCAGGTCACTCTAAGGAATTGATAGCCAAGCATCATCTTTCACTAAAAAAGCCTTTGGCAACAAAGCTAGTGGCACAAAAGAGAGAATTTAAAAGTGCTATGGAACATAAATCCTGAACCGCTACCACATAACTAGGCTTGATCTCAAAACAAAGTAAAGATCATCACTAGCATTACAAGGGATCATGTTATTATTATCTTGGAGAGCACAAGATCTGCACTGCTTTAAAAGCAGTGGTGGAAGTCATATTCGAACTATAATTTTGCTTCTCATTCAAAAACGATTCCTGGTTTTTATTATTCTTTTCACTTTTCTCATTGAGCTTCTGCTCAACTTTAAACAAACAAGTACATACAAGACAAATCACATTGAAAAATAGCAAGGCTCCTCTAGGCCCAGTTTCATTTCAGGGGACGTAAGCATCTAGCCACATTAATACTTCCATCTTGATGTTACCCTTTTTACATCAGCAATTTGTTCTTTACTTAATAAGATATCAGGCCCTAGTGCTATTAGCAGGTGGCAAGTTCCAGTGTTTTTCGGCCAAGATGGAACCAAAAGAAAAGGAAATATCCGTTCCCACTTACAGATCGTTACTCAGTTGATATCCTTGTGATGCTAACATTCAATCTGGCTAGATAACGCATTAAAAACAGTTCCTCTCACCTACCCAACTTCTAGCCATACTTTCACCTTCCCAACTTCAGGACCACATTCCTCAAAAGGTATAAACTACAGCCCATTGAAGAAAACAATTTCATCTACCTAAAACACTTCATTTTGAAACCAATTCTGGAGGATTCGTAGGATATATGTACTGAAACTGGTTCCTTTGACAAAAGTACTGCAAGCTTTCCCACAATAAACAAATTTTTTAAACACGAATCTAAAAGCAAATGTGTAAAACAACTTAAATTATCAATGAAAAAAGGATGATTTTCCCAAATAAATAACGAATCTTACTGTTAATTTGACGAAGTGAGATTTCTTGGGATTCGATCCTTGAACGGACTAAACCACCTAAGCAAGGGAAAAGGTAAAAGTTAAGTCCAGTTCATGAGCTACTTGCCACTTTTGTATTGATCTACAATGTCAAATGAAAGGTCATTCTTACGTTTTTTTTTTTTTTTTGAAAAGTATAAAGGGCTTATAGTTTTACTAGCAGGATGATTTTAGATAACCTAGTTTTATAGGAGGAACTGTGTTTATGAATCTGGGGAGTACTCTGCTGGAAAATTTGCATTCTTGTCTCTTTATCACTTCATTCTGATAATCCATCTTTCAAAATGCTGCAGGAGCACATATTAGAGGGACACGTGGTGCAGGGATGAAATACTTCTCTTCTGAATTTCCATAATAGATCCAAAACCTTCATATCTTTGAGTGAGTCTAAGATATAATAAATGTTGAGCAGTATCTCTCATGAAGCTTCATGGATAACACTTCCCAACTCAAATCGGCTGGAAATTCTATGCTTTCTAATTTGGTTCTCCCAGATCATTGCTCTCAACTTAGCAACATGATCTGATCTTCCAGCAACTGCATGGATATCAGACAAAAGAACAAGATTACCAGAATTATCAGACTCGATCTTGATTAACGCAGCTCCTGAAATTTCAGCCAATTGAATCTTGTGATGAACCCAGCATGACTGCTGCGCTACTAACAAGGTTATATGCTTATTCAAGGCACCTAGCATGACTAAGAAGGTTATCAACAACACCGGCATAGAGCTTTTCCACTGATTGAATTCCATGATCATCGGTCATTTGCTTGAAAAACCTCCTCCCTCGTTCACAATGCCCCCAATGTTACAAGCAGTCAAAACCACTAGAAAGCAACTATATCAAGTTTTATTTTTTCCCTTTGCATCAACAGATAAAGAAATGCTATCTTGACTCGGTCCATGATTTGCAAAGGCAGTAATATTTTGCAGGGCAAATCTTTCTTATAGACCATTCTTAAAAGCTTTCAAAGCTCTTTCTTTTCTTGCACCATTTGCATACACATCTATCAAACTGGTAACCACTGTGAACAAGCTAGTATGATACCCAATATAAAGTTCCAATTTGGCCTTGATACCTTATTCCTAAAGAACTCATACACGTCCAAAGCATTATGCGGCTGCTATTTTTAACTTCCTGTCAAAAAAGAATTCTGCAGCTTCCAAATTCCCTGCTTTACAGAACCCAAGACCATTGAATTTCAAGTCACAACATCACGAATTAGCATAGCTTCTAAAATATTCCAAGCAGCAGAAACTATCACATCCAATACTACCAAGTCCTTCATAGGCACTATCTCAAAACGAATGCCTCCTCAATGTCCCCAGCCTTAACATATCCCTGAATCAAACTATTCAAACAGATCACGTTCCTCTCTTCCATCCATGATATATAAGTTGTCCAACATAAACTCTTTCGCTGTTTCCATACCCCAAAACCATTGAATTCTTGCAAACAATGTCTCTATCTTCCATCTCTGCAAACAACACCAATGGATAGAGAGCAGTGAGGTCGGAGGTGATGGTGATAGAGCCTAAAATTACAAGAGCGAATATCTCATGGCGCCAAAATTGAATTAGGGTGGTTTTAACTGTTGGGTTAAGGAGCGTAAAGTTTTGGAGAAAGAAATGGACGGGTTGTGTACGGTATACGATTAAAAATACATTTTAAAAAAATATTTATTTCAAAAGTATTGAATTAATATCTTTAAATGATTTTGATATATTTATATCAGATATTTATATAAAAAAACATTAATTTAGTAATTAGTGCTTCTATGTCTTTTAGCAATTGGCCGCTGCTACAGGCATGAAAACACCACAGGGCCAGCGACCCATTGGTGGATTATGCCTCTACTAAAATGGGGGTGCGATGTGGATTTCAAGCCTGTATCTCGAATCGAAACGAGGATAAATCCCGAATCTTAAAAGTAGAGATTCACTTGTAAACCAGAGCTGAATTCAATCAAGGAACCCTAAAAACTAAACATTTGTCAAACCTGATTGAATCCTCAAGAACAGCTGTGCCTGGCAAAGAGACAGTGAATGGCTGCCATGTCGTAGCAACTTTTGTACTGGAGTCAAGGATCTCACTAATAATCTCAAATTACCAATAAAATCAATATTTAAGGCTCACTATAAGTATAATTGTACATAAGGTATGGCGAATCATGGTAAGTTACAAATGCTTTGAGCTCGTATTCCCATCTCCTTATCCGGGAAACATGGAGACAAGGTAAAACAAATATAGGATCACTGTTTGTTTTTCTTCTTATATTTCTATCCCGAGCCAGAAACCCGCTTTATCAACAATTGCCGAATTGCCCAAAACAGTCATCAGAAAACATTGGTAGTCTGGAGCCAAAAATATCAATTAGTTCAGGGTTTGCACAGGGCCAAAGTCAGGTGCCATGTCAAAAATTTCTTCCATTTCTCTATAATAATTCCTGATCTTTTCCCCGGTGAAGCTAGCAGGATGAGAGCAGCTGATGCCTTGTGAATCTTTGGTTGCCCAAACAGTACTTTGCATCAAGCAGATATTCCTATTATTCACTTGATTCCTGTACATTCCTGTCATGATCAATGTTCTTGTTTTTCGTTCTTGTTTTTCGACAGAGAATTATCAGCACTTTGTTGGGAAACAACCAGCAGAGAATGGCTATCAGCCACATTCTCTCTTTGGTGCGTGGAGTGATCCTCCTGAGCTGTACGCGTTGCATCTAGGTATGATATTCCATATTTTTGTCCATGAGTTAATCCGGGGCAAAGTCCCTGCAAAGAAAAACCATCAACATTCCATGTCAAGATTATTAAGGCTGTTGCAAACAGCAGATAACATGAAGGTTGACACTCCTTGTTTTTATTCATTTATTCTATAACTTCGCAGTTGGATATTCACTGAAATTCAAAATGATAAGTCAGGGGATAACAACACTCAATTTGCATCAAATTTATTAACAGCATTCTTCCTCTTCTCAAGAAAACGTAAAATCAATTAATACATCTTTACAAGGTATCATATAGGATTTATTGCTTAATAGTAATAAAATAAGGATGCAGGCGGGGGATTTGGAAAAAACAAAAGGTAAACTAACCTTCATCAACCCTGATGTAGAAGTAGACTCGAGAAAAGAGGAATCTGATGGATAGCTGGAATGAACCCAGCTCCCAGAAAGCACACTGGCATTATTTTCTTGGGGATGGATTGAGATGTCTGATTTACGAGATTCCTGTTCAATGCCACCACCTTTACAGTATGCACCTAAATATGAACAATGTTCATGTATGAGAGATATTTGTGGGGTTGCAGGCAATAAGTGGCCCTCTGTGCTGAAGATGTACCTGTAAATGAATAAATATTTCCAACAAATGAGTGAAAATAAGAGATAGTAGAGAATTAACCTTGCAAGCACAATTAAAAGCACAAAGCCTTACTTGTATGGCCCATTTTCTACAAGGTTATCTGGACCCGAAGCCAAATCAAAAAGAAGCCATAGATACTTGACCTAACAACAGTTTTAGCAAGCAATTAATCAAATGCAATGGCATAATCAAGGCATAGATGGATTAAAACTCATGAAGCACAGCAAATGGAAAGGCAAAGTCACTAATATAACCTTCTGCATGGCAGGACACACTCATTTATTGCCATAGAATATGAGCATCAATCCCTCTTATATCAAATATTAAAAAAAAAAAAACAAATAAACCTTCTGCCTTATTTCCATGAAGACACCTTATCCTCCTTGTTGTACAGCAGTTTTTATCTCTTCTAATAAATCTATTCTTCTTTTTCCAGAAAAAGGGAAGCAAAGAAGATTGTGCCTAATTTATCCCAGAGGAAACAAGCTATCATCAAAATATAAATCTCATATAAAGCAAACAGTCAAACCCAAGGTTCGCACACCTTGGCCAGAATAGGAGTGGTTCAGTTTGGCCAAGGCAAAAAAGTTTAGATGCTGGGTTTGAATAGAACATAACCCATTTAACCAGTCTGCACACCAACCCTAATCCTAGTATCTAATTGAAATTCTTTAGCATGTACTTAACATGTAATGGCACACTTTTCTCAAGCAAAAGGAAAAAACACATAATATGGAAACCAAACAACATATTAAAAGAATTTTATAAACATCTTCATGCTATTTTTTTCATTGCAAACATTTGAAAAGGTAAAATTTCCCTCTCATCATAAACAATCTTTACATTCTCAAGCATTTTCACAACCTTCCATTATTGGATGACAAGACCATCTATCAGGGCAATAATATTAGAGATAACTCCTAAACATGATGAACAGACAGTCTTGATATTAACCAAATCCACAAAGATGAAAATATTCCATCCCATTTGATGGTATGGTTCCTCTATAATACCAAGCAAAAAGGAAAATAAAATATCTGACTGGAGTTACCCAAAAGTAATACTAACAGTTTCGGCCAGGAAAAAGCTCTCCATGTGGTCCTCTTTCTTGTGAAATTCTACATCTACTATATGGCAATAACCACAGGGGCATCGAGCCCCATATTGCAAGCTCACAACCATATCCCTTCCAACATCAAGATATCTGCAGAGGATAATTAGAGACATGGCTTCAATTGCAATTTCGTGACAGTAGAAGCCACATTAGGTGGAGCATGGGAATTGAAACAAATAAGTTAGGAGGCTATGCAATCTGGCAAACAGACCAGAATCTGTTTTATAGCAGCTTACATTCCAGAATATTTCTCGAATTTCTTTCCAGGTAATATTTTGCATCCAGGAAATTCCAGTCTACCCCAAGTTATCTGTTTGTAATTAAATCTGGTTAACCTTTTATTATTTTTTTATGCTAAATGTGAAGGTTAAGTAGAAGGAGCTAACAGCTAGTAAATCAGCAATGCATATGAATGTATTATTCTCCAATTTTCTAACTGGGATCTACTGCCTATGATAAACATATATAGAAATTTCATGGTACTGGCACGTCAGTATGTGATCCTTTCCAGATCCACTGGTTTCTTCTTGGTAGACATAAAGAAGCAATGATATTTGTCAGTATATAAAATTTAGAAATCCTCAATACTGGAAAAACAAAAATACATTATGCAAGTATGAAGTTGTCACAGATTTTATCTGACCTCGGATCTCGGGTAGCTTTGTAAAGCCAATATGTGCTCTCTATCAACTCTGGGCGCAGTGGATAACTCTTCTGCCCATGCTATAAAACAAATGTATGGAAGAATACAAATATATGAGATAATATATAACACACAAGATGTCTATTAGCATGCAAAGTAAATTACATAAAGAAAAGTGCACGGTGGAGGGAAAAGGCAAGAGTTATGGTGATGTCAGGTCAACAGAACAGACATTTCCTGCACAGCTATTTGTAAACCCATAGAATGGGCCTAACATCTGGAACACTTATGAATAATAACTTTCTTGGGCTTCCAATAAAAATGATTTGGATACCTGAACAGTCAGAGTAGCAAGATTAAAGCCTTCTGGAGTAAAACCATATCTTTTCCAGACACTGAAGAATGCAGCATGAGTTCGAATTGCAGGATCAATATCTCCTGCTAAAACCTTTACTCATATCCAATCAACCAAATATAGATTCAAAAAAAGGCAGTCATAAAATCTATAGTCCAAAATCTAGAATAAAGAAAAAGAAAATACCTGTAGGCCTGGCCAGAAGGCCTGCAAACTGTTAAACAATGGCCAGACAATAGCAGCAGAATCCATGTTTACCTCAACATACCTATAAAGACATCTAAAATTAAGATCCAATGGGTGAATTATTGCCCCATAAAAGAGGAATAACAAAAGAAACCAAATATAAAAGATATATTTATATTGAAGCACAAAATAGCCACGAGATTTTACCAAGGATCATTGTAAAGATAGTGCATAGCAGCTGCATAGGCTTCTTGGAAAATAAACAAATACTCCTCGTCACCAAATAACAAATAAGCCTGAAAAGATGAAGAAAATTTTCAGCCCAAAGATTCTTGTGAAATGAACAAATACTCTTTGTATAAAGAGAACCTGATTTATCTGCTATAGCAAAGAAATCTCTACCATTATCTGTGAACAGGAAATGATTAAAGCATTTCGATAGTGCTGGTTCTGCATAGACAATTATTTCTGAAGTGCTCTTTCTAAAAACCTTAAAAAATGGTGCCCACCAGTTTGGAATTAAGGCTTAGTTGAGTTGAGTATTTTTACCCCCCTCATTCATGATATATAGCACACAAGTCATAAGAAGTGGAAAAAAAATTTGGTGACTCTGATAATTAAATAATTTTTTGATGGAATCACTGTATGATCACATACCTTTAAGAGATATTCATAGAAAGAGTCAATACTTGTTCCTATTCCAGCATCCTGCAAAGCAGCAAAGGAACATGAGTATTGTCCCTTGGGAAAAAAAAAATGAATTGAGTTGCCCAAACGTTGAGAAAACTCAACCATGAAGAAATATGTGACAAGAAGCTTGATTGAATTTTTCAAGTGAATGCCATCCCTAATTTTAAGGTCACAAAGAGTGCACGAGCAAAGAATACCACCTTCTCCGGAATTTAAAAAAAAATGCTCTCAACCATCATTTCTGAGCAAGTTAAGACAAAGTTGTCAAATATCATCAGACATGTACAATTTCAAGCCAAATATCAAGCAATGTGACTTTGATTAACCCAAATTCTTATTCTCAAACCAAATCATGTCATCAGCTAAATACTGAGATTTCAACCAAGTTCCCATATTAGATATCGATATGCTGCATTTTTTTTGGGGGGGAGAGGAAGGATGTGGGTGGATGCAATAAATTAAATAAATACTGAAGCTGAGATAAAAACTGCTAATATGTGCCCTCCTCATACTTTTAAAACCTCCTCATACTTTTAAAACACACGATGACATCAATTGACAAGGTCGTTACAATGTGTTTCAAAAACTTCTGTTCTTTTTTTCACAACTTTCTTGAGGGATGATGGACTAGTCAGACAAACCATATAGCAATCTGTAATTTGCTCCCACAATTTAATTATTCCTCATTATTCAACTTAAAAGAAAATGTCTAGGAGATTGCCATGTTGCTGTCAAATACAGGTAATTTTAAAAACACGAGATCTTCTACACACTTTGAAATGCTTCAAAAAAAAAATGTTACCTTTTGTGTCCATTCACCTGTAAATACATTGATGTGAGCACCAACCAAATTCAGCTTTGAACGGCGAGCCCATAATCCACGCACGGCATTCTTTGTTACTTGCTCAAAAACTGCATTTCCATGAAGATGAGATAAGAACAATAATCAATGTCAATAAGTGGATCACAATCAACCTTTGCAGTTCCCCACAGAAACTGAGAAGGAAAAGGATAATAAAAGAAACCAGTCAATATAAGAAAAGAAGCTACAAAGTGATATGGAGATACAAAAGGCAGTTTTAGGATAACGTTCTGATAAAGTCTGAATTGACATTAGAAGGTTAATCTTTTATCAAATAAAAGTCAGAATCCAGAAAGGCACTGTAAGGTCCACTTGATGGATGAACACACAATACCCATAGTTGCTAGATACAGTACCACCACATTATGGAACAATTTAGCAGAAGGTGAAGATTGCTTCTGTTTTTATTTCTGGAGTTGAGGTGGAAGGGGCTGTTACCCTATTATGTTTGAAGTACCAGTGAATTTATAGAAAGTTTATACAGTAACTATTAATTGAGGCAAAGCCCCTGGTCAATACACAGAAGTTGCTTGATAATTAACTAAATATAAAGTAACTGAACAAAGTTTCAAGTCAGGTTGAGATGCGTGCAACAGCTAGGGAGTCAATGGACTGCCTCTTCTGCTCAAGTCTCTTATGCAGCAATGCTCATTCCAATGCAAGTGAAAAATTTATTACCTTGGAGGAGGATTCATTTTTTTGTTTTTTCGATTTGAACCATCAGGAAAGAGCGAGAAATAGGTCACTCTTGTTTCGACTTTCTCAAATCACTATATCCTAGAATATTCATGTGCATAAACTAAACGTTCATATGCTGTTGTAGCTGTCTACAGTATGACTAGAGAAAGTCTTATTCATAATAATGTTACATAAATGCCTTAATATTTCCATAATATAGCCAAATTAAATTTCTTCAGCCATGCTGCCAAAAAGAGCAGACAAAGGTGCTGCCCGTGCCAATCCTCATGGAAAAATCCTATTCGGATCTTGAAAATCTCACCATTGACCATGGACAGCAACTGAAGAGATCACAAATCTGGCACCGCTGCTTTGCAAGGCTCAGGAGTTTCTATTCAATAAATGATATACAAACTATGGATTCCATCTAAGAAATGGCACATCTGACAAGCTAAGAAGTTTGAGATTTGCAAAATATGAAACCTGGCAGTAAGCCAAACACTACTGGGCCATGATATAATAATGCAAGCACAATCTAATTTGTGTGAAGATGCAATTTATAACATTTTTATACATAAATTCTGTATTAAAGGTTGAAAAACACAGAATTATCTCAACTTAATCGTGACATCTCATTTCTCTAGGAGAAAATCAGAAACCTCAGTTGCTAGATGGAAAACAACAATTCAATGGCTAGCCTGGAAAATGTATCATGCTATGAATACTTACTTGGATCATTGGTCAAGCGACTAAGCATCCCAAATTCCAAAGTCAAGGTTCCACCACCAGCAGTTGACGTTATCTAAATACACCAAAAATTGCATTTCACAAGCTACCCAGTCATTTTAGGATATTGAATTCATGGAGTCAATTCTACAATGAATAACATGTAGCAGCAAAAAACATTTATTATAACTGTTTGAAAAAGAGGGGTGCTATAAGGTGAGGGAAGCATTGGCAAGTATCTCAAGAAATTCACATAAAAGGAGAAAAAGAGGGTGGCTTTACCCTGCTTTCCTGTTCATCAACCCCATATAAAAGATTGACGGACCCAAATGGAATTCCTGCAGTACATCATAGCTTAAGATCAAATTAATATAATATTACAGCATTTATGAACTTGCAAGGCCAATACTCGAAACATGCAATTGCTTTCAGAAATTTTAAATTTAGAGAATGATGGTAAGACAGACTCTATCCAACAAAAATAAAGCTACAAAACACATCCCCTAAAGCTAAGCTTGAAGACAATAACTAAGAGATCCTATTAATAAAAAAAAATGTCAAAAATATGATAGGCTTAACACAAACCACAAATATAAATTCATTATGAATTGCCAGAAACATAAACTCATGAGTCATGACCACTCATAGAACTACAGATATAGTGCAAATTCTGTGTCCATGCCACAGATTTCACCCACCTCCCGAGGATGGAATGCCAAAAACCACAAGAAATACAGCAAATGTCAGTATCTAGTAGTCATACCTGTAGGAGTGTCAAATGCAGGTAGCATTCTCCGAGCCAGATCCTCAGCTAAGTCAAGCAATTGATTGTCATAGGATGGAATTCTCATACCCTGCAACCAAAAGATGGAAGTGGCATTCTCCCCGGATAGAATATCGAAAGGGTATCTAAGCATTTACTCATTATTGAGGAGCAATCAAGCACATCATGTTTCAAATATAAGATAAATTAGCACCCAAGAACATACTGTCTTTAAGCTATAACTTACGTACAGCATGCACACACTTGTGTGTCATGAGCATTGCTTTCTTAATGCTTTATTTTGATATTTATTCATAGTAAAAGGCGATAAAATTCATTACTAAATGTTTCCCATTTCTTCCTTATCCTTAACTAGAAAGATATTGCAAAGAAAAGATTTACAAAGGTGATCATTGTATTTACCGTAGCATAATCACTTGCAATAAGATGAGCAGAGAGTAAACCTCCAAGGACCCGGATGGTAGTCTCAAAGACAGATACTGTTTTATTCTGGAAACATGATAACAGAATCAAAAAAATAAAAAATAAAAATTAGATAAGATGTCTTCTGATAACTACAGACATAGGTTTTATAACTTCAGAAGGATAGTCATTTGATTGCTCGACCAAAATGATAGGAGGGGTAACATGGCTTGTAATTTCTATGATGTAAATTTCAATATAAAAATGCATTGATGCCTGTTAAAAGGTTATTCCTATCAAAAGTATCAAAACATGTGAGCTCAAATCATCATAGTAAATGCTTACTCACTATATCAAACCGAAGATTTTTACCAATCCAATCAACAGAGGAAGTGAACCGTTCTCGGTCACCAAGTAGAGCCAGCATATCCAAGGAGTCAATCTGCGACAGCATTAATATGTTCACCAAACTTTCATATAATAGCTTAAAGACAAAGAACCAGGAACAAGGATATCACCAACCAGAGTCAAAGCATAACCACCAAGGCTGTCTTCTCCTTCACATGATAGAGGCTTTAATTCATCAAGCGGAAAAGCATGCTCCATGTATCCATTAAAAGCATGATAGAACATTTCACGAACCTATATCATACCATCAACAAAAACACATCACGCACATGAAGAAAAATCAATTCTTTATTTCTTTTCTAAAAAGATTAATACTATTCCCAAAACAGAGATGGCGCAATTCACCAAAGATTCGTAAGAGGAAAAAATACAGAGGGATTTTTGTCAATTGAGCAATGCTTAAAGCTTCAATTAGTGTGATTGCAAATAAATTCATCAATGCAATTAAATAATAAATGGGCAGGATCAAATTTATAAAACTTGTAAAATTTACTTATAATCACCATAAATAAGAGCGATTCTCGAAGTCCAGTAATTACTGAAAAGAGAGAGAGGAAACAGCTAAAAAACTTGAAATTCGATGATAAAGCGAAGAGGTGAATGCTTGAGCAATGACAGATCCAATGTTAAAGAAGAAGAAGAAGAAGAAGAAGAGTTTTCTTTTTTTTCTTTTTATGATATTTCAAGGTGAATTAAAAAGAAGAAGAGGCAAATTTAAAAAAAGGAAGGAGGGAGGGAGTACCTCGTCTCGAAGAAGTGTGGCTTCCTCGGGAGTGACACCATCAGCCGCAGTTTGTCGAAGGAAGATAATGTTGTTGTGGTTGGTGTCGGCAGATAATATTGAGAGCAACAACAACAAGGGCAGGCATCGTTGTTTCCAGGTTTTTTCCATTCCTTGCTCTCTCTGATTCCAGTCTCTCTGTTGTTTTGGTAACAACAAAGATATATCGCAGTAAATAATAAATAAATAGATATAATGAATGAATGAATGAATGAATGCTCGTGTTTGAGTTGTGCCCTTACTGAGAATTGAGCTTCTCTTTGCTGTTCAGTTTTACTTTTACTACGAAATCATTTCCCTTCCGTCCCAACCGAGTTTGGTAAGTGTTACCTCCCAAGTCCCACCCCTCCTTTTTGGCAATAACAAGAAAGAGTTGAAAGAAAAATCAAACTTACTTTGTGTTTTTGATTGTCGTGTATGGATTATTTTTTTATTATTATTTTTTTTAATATTAAAATATCAAAATTATAATAAAAAAAATACTAAAAAAATAGCAATTTAACATTTTTTAAGCTGAAATCACTTTTCAAAAACACAAAACAAACAAAAACACAAATATTATCAAACACATTTTTAACCACGCGTCATTTAGTTTAGACGTGTTTTTGGTATGTATTTAAATTTGTATTTGTGTTTAAAATAATTTGAAAAAATTAATAATAAGTTAACTTTTAAAAACTAAATTATTATCAAGTTCATTATAATTTTTAAGATTAATAAATCTATTTTTATAATTTGTATATGATATCAATATTACTCTTTGTACTTTATATTTTTATCATTTTACATTTTTTTTTCTATTTATCACTATTTTTTATAGTTTTTTTTAGTTTTTTCTTTTTTTTATTTATATTTTTTTAAAAAAAAAATATTATTCATATTTATCACCTAGCCTATTTATATTATAATCTCTGTTCTTATCGTTAATCTTTTTTTTTTTAACACTTTTTTTTAAAAAAATTATTATACAAAAACTAAAAAGATGGTGTTTCAATATAACAATTGCAATATCATCCCATTTTTTTACTACTTTAAAAATGAGTTTGAGATTTTACTTCTCTTTATCAACACATGTAATATTCACTATATTTTATCATATTTAAACATTAATTCACAGCTATATTTTTTACTTACTGTAAAAAAAATATATTACTAACATCTACATATTAATTCATACATGTTAAAAAAAAATTACTCAACCTGTAATTAAGAGTATCGAATAAACATGTTAACACTTTTCTTCTCTTTTTTATTTATTGGCACAAATAATTATTAGTTTATTTAATTGAAGGCAGAACTTTTGATTTATAATTAAAAAAATTTATTATAAAAAAACACATTTAAGAAGCATGTATATTTATTTTTTTATCAAAAAATAATTATCCAATCCAAACACCGGTAAAATAATTAGTACTAAACTATGTATAGATATTGCTTGCTGGTGAATCCATCAAACACAACGTGGGCATTCTTCTTTGTATATATATAAAAAATCTCACACTATCCCAACAACCTCTATGAATACAAGTTAAAAGAAAAACTCTCACGCTATTCCAGCAACCTTTATGAATATAAATTAAAAGAAAAATTCCGGAAACAATGTCTGTATGCTAAGCATTTCTGAATGTGAAAATAATTATTTTTTAAAATAATATATTTTTTATTTTTTTAAAATTATTTTTAATATTAACACACCAAAACAATTTAAAATTACTAAAAACAAAATAATTAAAAAAATAAAAAAATATTAAAAAAACACTCTAGAACACAAAAAGAAAATCACTTGCTTGTGCATTTGAGCCCCGCGTCTCACCCATTAAAAAAAAGAAAGGATCGGAGCCATAAGAAACCGTAATAAAATAATAATATTGCATCTTAACATCTTTAACGTGTTGTTTTGGAGAGAAAGTGATTGCAGACTCGAACGAGCTATGGCAAAGATAGCAATTGAGCACGGATACATTTTTCAAGCGAGCCCTACAGGAACTCTCTTTAGAAAGAAAGGAATTCAAGGGCGAGAAAGCCAAATTTTCAGCGCATGACAACACATTCAAATCCCTGATAAACCATGTTCAGATCCAACTGCCTCTACCACAACAACACCAAGGTTTGCCAATCTTTCATCTCATTTAACGGGAGAACGGGTCTGGGGATACATATAGATCAGAAAGTGAGTTTCTGTCGGAAAGAATTCTCAAATAACGCTAGCATTCCAGAGACATTGGGCCAAGTTAACATTCAAAAAGAAAAAACAACAGATTCCCAACTGTTTGTTGATATGAAAAATATTTGGCGGTTATAACAGATCTGCAAAAGAATTTCATAGATAAATGATGACAAGCTAATTAAATTGATTATAGTGAAGTTACATGCGTGCTGGTTTCATCCACTTCAGGCCTGCAAATGGAGGAAGAAACAAACCATGCACCGCAGAAGGTTGATAATTAATAAATATAACAGCAAATAGAAGCATGTTACACAAATTGACTTGCACACCTAACAAACTCCAACTCATGAAATTATTTTGAAGATAATGAATACAGCAGTCTAGGATGGTTGAAAGAAATAAAGGGATAGAATGCAAGATGGACATAATTACAGCCAAGAGTAACATACCTGTTGCTTTTTCTTCTTTGGCCTCCTCTTCCTTCGGGGTTTATGAGCATCGGAATTTGAACTTAGATTACTGCTGTGGCCTGTCCTTGTACTTGAAGAACCCCCTGCCCTAAAGGCAGATCCACTTATGCTACTTGATGTATTACTAGATGTAGAAATTCCAGCCCTCTGTTTCCATGAATTTTTGCTTGATGAAGCTCCAAACCTTGATTGAGCATGCACTGGATTTGCTTGCAAATTATTTGAAGGCCGAGGAGGAGGCATTAGAGCTCTGGCAGCTGTCTGTCTCCATGGAAAAAATTGATGTCAGAAAAAATGTTCATTTTCTTTTTAAAATAACAAAAAAATAAAAATAAAAATAGCTGATATATAATTTCATTAAAACAGTGCAATATTCGGGTTTAAAAAGTGACCTGATTCCTTTCATCGCTTGACATTCCAGATGCTGCTTTGCCAGAAGCACTAGAAGCTTGTTCCCTGAAAACAAATTATAATATGCACCTTTTAAGGTATAAACCAGTTTACACCATATGCAAAACTATATTATGACAATCTAAATATAGGACCAAATGGATGCGCAGAGCTTCCAGTCTAATGTGACAGCATAAAGCTTGCAGAATAAACCACTGTACATGCATATTTATTTTTTTCATTGCTATCTGGATTCGGTAGTAAATGTGACTGATAAAAACATGAAGGAAATATAAATCAAGCAGCTGATAAGATAAAATAACTTGCCCAACTGCAAATGTAGATCTTGAAACTAGAATCTTCCCTCACAGTTATGGTAATACCTTGTACTTTTATCTGTCCATTCATCATCTGCATCAGCTTCATCACTCGAGGTTTCAGCTAAAAAGAAATCGTCTTCACTCAGATCCAAAAGACCATCATCCTCACTCCCTGTCTCTGTTAAGGTAAGTAAAAAAAAAAACATTCATCACAATAATAAGAAGATATCACAAGAAAACTATAATGAGAATGTATTCGCAGGTAAACAGCATGAATAGGAGTATAATCCACAAAGCCTTTTGTAATGGGAAAGCATTATTGGTGGGTGCTTGCTCGTTCAGCTTATGACCTGTATCATTTATCTTAAATCAAAGTTGTCACTCTAGAGATCTGCCCACAACCCAATAAATGGGAAAACATTTAAAGCTAAGTAATATCTACCAGGCATAGAGGCTGGGTTCCCACCATTGGCAAGGGCACAAACAAAAACCTCATTTCTTGATTCTAGCTATGTACAAATTCGCAAAGTATTGTGGTGCACAGAATGGTAAGATAGGGAAAAACATTCTTCCTGTGACAACCGACAGTGTATTCTTTATTAATACAGATACACATAATTGTATATTTTAGCTTCATTTCTTGAGGACAATGATTTGTCTAAACACAAATGCCTGCAAAAAAACTTAATCCATGGAGCAGATCCACAAGCATGAAAAGGTGATGTTTCTACATCAAGATTTCGAGAACAAACCATATCCACCACTCACTGCTATAACTTATACAAGGGTCATTCTTTGGGTCCAGTAACCAAGCAAGAAAGTTCATATCATTTTATTTAGAAAGTTGCAGAGGTAAGCAAAAGAAAGAAGATACCTTCCAAATCCTTGCCGCTGGCTGCAGCAGCAACTAAGTTGGCTTTAATCTGCTCGCGCAATCTATTTCTCCTATCCACTATGTCTGAATCATCACCTCCAGTAAATAAAGATACATATTTCTCGGTCTTGGGGAAAAACTACAATTCCAAGAGAAAATAGTAATGTAAATAGAAAAAAAAAAACTTCAGCTTAGAAAGATTTCGTTTTTTTAAAGGGAAAAAGAAACAAGAAGCAGGACAAGCGGAGCTCATGTATTTGTTTAAAATACACCTCCAAGAAGACTCAAGTGCAAACTAAATACAATACAGTCAACATTTCATCTCACACTGTATGGTAGACTGTATCTTTAGTTTCAATCAGGTAAGTACAGAACAACAGTAAATGTCCATTACATCTTTGCTCAACTAAAGGGCAAAATATAGCGTTGCAAAAAAAAACATTTAGAGCAGCAGCAGCTTACCCTAACATATTCAAGATCTTCTTTCAATTTAGAAAGCTGGTCAGCAACATCAGCATCTTGGGGTAGCTGACCAGATGAAGCGCGCAGCAGTTTCTCAAGACGCCGTATTCTTCTATCTATCTTTCTTCTCTCTATACAAAACAAAGGACATGACTTTGAGGATTTAGCTTGAGACTAAATAATGAAAAATATATATATTTCACATTAAGTTGTTACCAAAAAACTTAATCTTCCGATCTCGCAAGAAAATCTTGCGTTCAAGAGCCAAACGAGTATGAATTTCTTGTTGCTTCTTCAACTCCTCTAACCTCTTTTCTTGAGCTTCTCTTACTTGAAGTGGAAGTTCCTTGTATTAACAAGAGAACTAATTAATGGTGAAAAAAACCCTAATTGAAAGTGAAAAAAGGAAGTAAGAAGTAGTACCTTGCGGAGCATGCGATCTATAGAGCGGATTTGGTTCTTGATAGAGACGGATTTGGGCTTTTGTTTAGGCTTCTTGTCTACGCCTAATCCTTTGGAACGGCGGCCTACAGGGGGTTTGCGCTCAGCCACTCTTCGTTTGCCATAGCCACCATGGGCCATGTTGCTGTTCGAAAGTTGATATGCCTCCCTTCCCCCCCTCCCCTCTTCTGTTTTGTTTATTCTCGTTTACTCGCTCGACAAGATTTGGGATCCTTTCGCTAAACTATGATACGACCTTTTTCTTCTGCTTCGCTTGTTTGTTTTTAAAAAGTGTTTTTAATTTTATTTTTTTTAATATTAAAAATAAATTTTAAAACATAAAAAATATTATTTTAATATATTTTCAAATAAAATATACTTTAAAAAATAATCATTATCATATTCTTAAATATAACTCTA
>Ga0307518_10001134_pt1 | contig 20013 bp, 17 predicted proteins | sample 25_EM_MG_FD_203889 | JGI IMG/M metagenome (GOLD analysis project Ga0307518, IMG submission 203889) | Populus trichocarpa ectomycorrhiza microbial communities from riparian zone in the Pacific Northwest, United States - 25_EM | ecosystem: Host-associated > Plants > Roots > Unclassified | place...
GGATACCGCCGCCTCACCCTCCGCTACGAACGCAAAGCCGAACACTTCCTCGCCTTCCTCACCCTCGGAGCCGCCCTCACCTGCCACAAGAAACTCCGAAAACTCACCACATAAGACACGCTCTTAGGCTGCCCACTTGGCGGTGCCGCGCGGCATCAAGCGGGGTCCACCGTGAAATGGCCAACCCTTTTCGCGGAAAGGCCTTGCCATGTCACGAAGATCGACCTTGCGTTGCTTCGCCGCCCTGGCCTCGCTCTTGCTCGTCGCGGTACTGCCCGGCGCGGCCACCGCCGCTCCGGGCGCACCGCCGCCGCTGCCGTTCGTCTCCCAGCTCGACCTGTCCTGCTACAAGACCGAAGGCTACAAACCGCCGCCGACCGAGCTCACCCTCAAGCACCTCAACCCGGTGCTCGGGAACCTGCCGGTGGAGACGGTCAAACTCGGTGAACGCCAACAGCTCTGCGTACCGGTCGCGAAGAACGGCGTGATCCCGCCGCCGGGGATCATCGACTACGTCCGCTGGGTGGATCTGTCGTGCTACCGGATCGAAGGCCGCACGGTGGACTTCCCGTTGACGCTGAGCCATCTGAACCCCGTCGTGCAGAAGCTCGGCATCCAGGACTCGCACGTGACCATGTTGTCGCCGGAGCAGCTGTGCGTCCCGGTCGCGAAGAACGGGCAGCTGCCGCCGCCGGAGATCCTGTCGTTCGTGCGGCACATCGACCTCGAGTGCTACACCCTGCGCGTCCTCGGCATTCCCACCATCCCGTTCCCGCTGACGCTGGGCCATCTCAATCCGGTGCTGGCCGACCGGCCGAAGACGGACGTGAAGGTCGGCAACGCGCGGCAGTTGTGCGTCCCGGTGGCGAAACGCGGCGACGAGATCCCGCCGGAGGTGCTGGGCACCGTCCAATGGCTGGATCTGGCGAAGGCGGACGTCAGCACCGCGCCGAGCGTCGTCGGGCCGGTCACACTGAAACTGACCCACCTGAACCCGGTGCTGAGCCATCTGCCCGGCGAAACGGCCGTCATCACCGAGCCGGTCCAGCTGGGCCTCCCGGTCGCCAAGAACGGGAAGATCCCGCCAAAGGAGTGACGCGGCTCAGTCGATGCAGTCGGCGCCTTCGGCCGTGATCGGCGGCTCCGCGAGCGCACCGATCGCTCCCCCGCCCGCGGAGACGCCCGGTCCTTTGTAGACCTGGCCGAGGACGACCTCGATCTGGCCCGCCGCGACAGTACCGGCTTTCTGGAGGTCCAGTCCGCCGAGCAGTTTCGCGATCTCCGCGGCGGGTCCGGCCGCGTCGCTGTACCGGACGACCGACGTCCGGCGACCAGCCTCGGCCTTCGTCTCGCCCTTGCCGAATCCCTTCTCCGCCAAGAGATCCGAGACTCGGGCGGCGAGACCGTCCTTGCCGCTCGCATTGAGGACGTCGACCTTGGGCCCGGCCGGTGCCTGCGGTGTCGCGGGCTGGGTGCCGATCAGCGACGCGGCGAACGCGCGCACCTGGGCGGGGTCCACCTGCACGGCGGTCCAGGTCGGGTGCCGGGGGTCGTAGCGGTAGTCGGGATTGACGACCGGGATCGTCTCGAACGCGATCCCACCGCCGGACACCCCGCGCATCTGGCGCACGAAGTCGAGCAGGTTCCACGAACCGTCGAGCACGACCGAACGTTTCACCGCGTCGATCAGGTCGGACACGCGCGCCGGGTTGGCGAGGGTCCCGCCGGAGAGCACCTGCTTCGCCAGTCCCGCGAGGAACACCTGCTGACGGCGGACGCGGTCGAGGTCGCTGCGGGGCAGGTTCTTGCGCTGGCGGACGAAGGCGAGCGCGTCGGCGCCCGCGATCGTCTGCCGCCCGGCGGGGAAGTCCGCCCCCGAATCGCGGTCCTTGGTGGCCTTCTTCAGGCAGACCTCGACGCCGCCGACGGCCTTGCTGATCTCGTAGAAGCTCAGCAGGTTGACCTCGGCGAAGTGGTCGATCTTGACGCCGCTGAGCTCCTCGACGGCCTTCAGGGTCGCCTTCCGCGCCGCGGTGATCGCCTGCTTGTTGATCTCGGCCTTGTCGGTCTTGCCCGCCGCGCGCTGCTCGTTCGCCGAGGCGAACTTGGTCCGGCCGAAGATCTCGTTGATCTTGCTCTTGTCCTTCGTGCCCGGCTGCGCGACCCACGAGTCACGCGGGATCGAGAACGCCTTCACCGCCTGCTGGCCGTTGGGGATGCGGAGCACGATGAGCGTGTCGGTCAGGTCGTCGCCGTTCGCCCCCGCCCGCAGTTCGCGCAGGATCTCCGGCGGAAGCGGCCGGTCCTGGTTGTCGGTGCGCGCGTCGCGCCCGACCAGCAGGATGTCCAGCGAACCGTCGGCGGGCTGTTCCCCCGGGTCCGGCGCCTCGATGACGTCCTCGCGGGTGATCCCGTCGAGCGACTCCAGCGTCGTGTATCCGTACGCGGTCCCGCCGAACACCGCCACCGCGAGCGCGGCGACCAGGACCTTCCCCAGCTTGTGCACGTTCCATAGACGCGCGGGAGGCCTTCAGCGCTGCATAGGTGATCCAGTTCACATCCGCAGATGCGACGCGCCGTTCAGGTCGAGGATCGCCCCGGACGCCCACGCGGCCTCGCCGGAAGCGAGGTAGAGCACCGCGGCCGCGACCTCCTCCGGCGTGCCGACCCGGCCGAACGGGCTCTCGCCCCGCGCGCCTTCGACCTTCGCCGCGACCCGGTCGGTCGCGGTGAACCCGGGCGCGACCGAGGTCACGGCGATCCCGTGCGGGGCGAGGGCGACGGCGAGCGACTGCCCCAGCGAGTGCAGCGCCGCCTTGCTCGCGCCGTACGCCGGGAACTCGGGCTCGCCCTTGAAGGCTCCCCGCGAGCCGATGTTGACCACACGGCCGGGCGCGCCGCGTTCGATCATGTGCCGTGCCACGCAGTAGGTCACGTTCGCGGTGCCGAGCACGTTGACGTCGAGCATCCGCCGCCAGACCCGCTGCCAGTCCTCATAGGACACTTCGGCGACGGGATGGGCCGCCCCCGCGGATGGCGCGAAGGCGGCGTTGTTCACGAGGACGTCGACCCCGCCCACCAGCGTCTCCGCCTCGTCGGCGACCCGCCGCGCCACCTCGGGATCCGAAAGGTCACCTTGGATCAGGCCGTGCCCGGAACCGGGCAGCTCGGCGAGGGTCCGTTCGGCGTCCTCCCGTTTCGAGGCGTAGTGGACGGCGACACGGTCGCCCTTTTCCGCGAAGGCGCGGGCGATCGCACGGCCGATGCCGCGCGACGCCCCGGTGACCAGAATTCCCACGGGCCGACCCTACTCAGCCGCCGAAGAGCTGGACCACCTTGCGGAACAGTTCGTAGACGCCGTAGGCGAACGGGAGCGCGACCCACAGCCACGCGAAGACCATCAGCCCGGTGCGGCGGCGTCCGGGAGCCTGTTCGGTCATCGGGCCTCACTCCTCGCGGGCTCGCCGGACGACGCCGGCTCGTGGTACTTCGGGTTGACCGGGCGCACCAGTTCGTTGGCGACGAAACCGGCGACCAGCAGGCCGATCATGATGAACAGCGACGTCGAGTACAGATCCGGGCCGACCTTGCCCGCCGCCTTCTGGCTGTCGGCGATGGCGTTGACGATCAGCGGGCCGAGCACCCCCGCCATCGACCACGCGGTCAGCAGCCTGCCGTGGATCGCGCCCACCTGGTAGGTGCCGAAGAGGTCCTTCAGATACGCCGGCACGGTCGCGAAACCGCCGCCGTAGAAGGACAGGATCAGCATGGCGCACAGGACGAACACGAGCTTCGATGCGTTGGTGGTCAGTGCGATCACCAGGTACAGCAGGGCGCCGACGCCGAGGTAGAGCCGGTAGATGTTCTTACGCCCCACCAAGTCCGAAGTGGACGACCAGACGAACCGGCCGAGCATGTTGGTCAGCGAGAGCAACGCGACGAACCCGGCCGCGGCGGCGGTGCCGACCGGGGTCGAGGTCTCGCGGAAGAAGTCCGCGATCATCGGCGAGGCCTTCTCCAGGATGCCGATCCCCGCGGTCACGTTGAAGCACAGGACCACCCAGAGGAGCCAGAACTGCGGCGTCCTGATGGCGTTGCGTGCCGAGACGTTCGCGGTGGTGATCATCGCGTTGCCGTGGTCGGTCTTCGGTTCCCAGCCCTTCGGCTTCCAGTCGTCGGCGGGGACCCGCACCAGCAGGATGCCGAGGGTCATGAAGACCGCGTAGACCAGGCCGTGCACGAGGAACGCGGTCGCGACCGTCCCGATGGACCACGGCGCCGTGCCCAGCATCTGCGAAGACCACGGGGAGGCGATCAGCGCGCCGCCGCCGAAGCCCATGATCGCGATACCGGTGGCCATGCCCGGCCGGTCGGGGAACCATTTGATCAGCGTCGACACCGGCGAGATGTAGCCGATCCCGAGCCCGATCCCGCCGATCCCGCCCCAGCCGAGGACGACGAGCCAGTACTGCGACGTCGCCACGCCGAGCGCGGAGAGCAGGAAGCCCGAGCTGAAACAGACCATCGAGACGAACATCGCCCAGCGCGGCCCGTTGCGTTCGACCAGTGTCCCGCCGAAGGCCGCGGACAGCCCGAGCATCACGATGCCGAGCTGGAACGGGAGCGCGCTCTCCGTCCCGGTGAGGCCGAGGGTCTTCTCCAGCGGCGGTTTGAAGACGCTCCACGCGTACGCCTGCCCGATCGAGAGGTGGACGGCCAGCGCGGCGGGCGGCACCAGCCAGCGGCTCCAGCCGGATGATGCGACGATGCGGGAACGGTCCAGGAAGCCGACAGCCATCCGGCGCCTCCGTACTCTGAGGATGTGCACAGGGAATGTATTACTTAATTCCCGACGTTGCAGTATCCAGCTGTCGAATAAGCGGTCAGAAGGGTGGACAAGTGGGCAGGGTGACGGTGCGGCGTCCGGTGCGGAAGATCTCCGCGACCAAGGACGTGCGGCGCCCCGACGCGCTCGCGGCCGAAGAACCGCTGGAGATCCGCGTCGGCGGCAAGGCACTCGCGGTCACCATGCGGACACCCGGCAACGACGTGGAACTCGCGCACGGGTTCCTGCTGTCCGAAGGCGTGCTCGCCTCGCGCGAGGACGTCGCGGTCGCGCGGTACTGCGACGGCGTCGACGACCAGGGCCGCAACACCTACAACGTCCTGGACATCGCGCTGGCCGAAGGGGTCGCGCCGCCGGAGACCGGGGTCGAACGGAACTTCTACACCACGTCCTCGTGCGGGGTCTGCGGCAAGGCCGCGCTCGACGCGGTGAAGCTGAAAAGCCGGTTTTCCCCGGAGAAGTCCGAATTCGCGGTGAGCACCGACGTGCTGGCGAAGCTCCCGGACACGCTCCGCGCGCACCAGAAGGTGTTCTCCAGCACCGGCGGGCTGCACGCGGCCGCCCTGTTCGACGGCGACGGGAATCTCGCCGTGGTCCGCGAGGACGTCGGCAGGCACAACGCCGTCGACAAGGTGCTGGGCTGGGCGCTGCAGGAGGGCCGGATCCCCGCGGCGGACACCGGGCTGCTGGTGTCCGGCCGCGCCTCGTTCGAGCTGGTGCAGAAGGCCGCCATGGCCGGGATCGGGCTGCTGGCGGCCGTCTCCGCGCCGTCGTCGCTGGCCGCGGAACTGGCCGAGGAGAACGGCATGACCCTCATCGGTTTCCTGCGCGGCGACAGCATGAACCTCTACACCGGGGAACAGCGGGTGCTCGGCCTCGGCTGACTCAGGCGCCCACCCAGTTGCCGTGGAAGCCGTTCGGCACCCGGTCCGGCAGGTGCACGGCGCCGACGGTCTCCAGCGTCCCCGCGTCCAAAATGGTCAGATCGCTCTTCTGCGTCGCGGCGTCGTAGACGAAGCCCATCAGCACACCTTCGTCCTCCCCCGCGTCCACAGAGGACGGCACGAAGACGAACTCCCCTACCTGCGCGCCGTCGCCGAATTCCCGCGACTGGACCGACCGGTTCCACAGATCGTGCTTCAGCAAGGAACCCGACGACGCCGAACCATCCTTTGTGGACACCGCGTAGCCGAAGCGGTGCCTGCGCCCGACCAGCCGTTCGTCGACGCGCGGGAACTCCTGGCCCTGGTCGTCGAGACGTTCCTCGATGACCTTGCCGACGCTCAGGTCGATGGTCCAGCGGTCCAGGGTCGGCGGCCCCTCGGCGGGCCCGAGCAATTCGGTGTCGAACATCTTCGGATGCCGGACGACGTCGAGCACGATGTCGTCGCCGTCGTCGTAGGCGTTCATCGGGTGGAACACGTAGCACGGCTCGATCTCGAACCACCGGACGTCGCCGTTGCCGCCCTCGCGCGGCATGACACCGATCCGCGCCGGGTACTTCGGGTTCCAGCGGTACGGCAGACCGGCGTTGCCCGAGATCCGCTGACGCAGCTTCGCCCCGAAGGGATCCGGCACCTTCACCTTGCCCACCAGCGCCGACATCACGAGCCTCGCGGGCGTGCGCAGGACCGGCGGGACGGACGCGGCGACGGCCTGCTCGCTGTCGAAGGCGACCGGGAGGTCGTAGAACACGACGTGCCTCTCGGTCAGGGAGAAGTCGTGCATCATCGGTGAACCGGTGACCTCGACGTCGACCGTGCGCCGCGCGCGGCCCTGGGTGTCGATCACCGAGTACTGGACCTTGTTGCCCGAGCCGAAGAAGTACGAAACGGCGTGCAGTTCCCCGGTTTCCGGGTCACGCTTCGGATGCGCGGTGTAGCCGCCGGGCAGCGTGCCGTCGAAATCGCAGGCGCCGACGGTGTCGAGCTCGTCGGTCAGCTCGAAGTTCGTGGCGCCGCCCTCGATCAGCGCGAGGGTCTTGCCGGCGTGGCCGATCACGTTCGTGTTGGCCCCCATCGAAGCGGGCCCGCCTTCCCAGCGCTCGCCGAGCCGGTGCGAGAGCCCGGGATTGCGCACCCAGCGGTTGCGGTACCACTCGGCGCGGCCGTCCCGCAGCCGGACGCCGTGCACCATGCCGTCGCCCATGAACCAGTGGTACGTCGCGGGGTCCACTTCGGACAGCGGGTTCGGCCCGTTCCGCAGATAGCGCCCGTCCAGGTACTCCGGGATGTGCCCGGTGACGCTCAGTTCGGTGATCGTGTGCTCACGGCTGACCGGGGCGAAGTTGCCCTCGAGGAACTTGTTGCCCATCACAGACCCCTACCCTGGAATAACGATGTTATGCGTTCATTTATAACAGGGTTATGAGACACTGGCAAGCATGGCACCGAAACCCTCCGCCGCCGAGGTCAAGGGCAAGCTGATCGAGGCTGCGATCCGGCTGCTCTCGCACGGCGGCCCGGAGGCGCTCCAGGCGCGCAAGCTCGCGGCCGAGATCGGCGCGTCCACCATGGCCGTGTACACCCATTTCGGCGGGATGGGCGCGCTCGTGGACGAGGTCGCGCGCGAGGGATTCCGGCGGCTGTCGGCGAATCTGGGCCGGGTCGAGGAGACCGAAGACCCGGCGGCCGACATCCTCACCCTGGCGCTGGCGTACCGGCGGACCGTCGTGGACGACCCGCAGCTCTACGCGGTGACCTTCGGCCAGAGCCAGCCCAACGGGCAGAAGGCGACCCTCGGCGACATGACCAACGAGGAGACCCGCCGGAACGCCAGCGAGGAAGGCATCGAGGCCTTCGGCTACCTCGTCCGCGCCGCGAAGCGGGTGATCGACGCCGGCCGGTTCCGCCCCGCCCCCGAATTCGAGGTCGCCGCCCAGCTCTGGAGCGCCGTGCACGGCTACATCACGCTGGAGGTCGCCGGCCATTTCGGCGACGGCGACAATGGTGTGGACCACATCCTGATTCCCCTGGCCACCGCCCTTGGCGTGGGCCTGGGCGACACTTACGAGGCCGCGACGCGGTCCGCGCGCCTCGCGGTCGGGGCCTGGCGCGCGAAAGAGGGAAACATCGGCACCTGATCCGGCGATACCCCGGTCACAGGTCGGTGAATCGTGCAACCTTCGAGCGGAAACGCACGTCTGACCTGGTGGAAGCCAAACGGGGGATCGGGGATCGGTGAACGAGGACGACCAGGGGCACACGACGCTGCCGGGGGTGGACGGCGCCCGCCGGTGGCTGAGCCGTCGTTCCGTGCTGATCGCGGGCGCCTCCGGCCTCGGGGTCGCCGGGCTCGCCGCCGGGACCGCCACCGGAGCCCTGCCGTTCAGCGAAGCGCTCCAGCGGGCGCTCGGCGTCGCGTCGCCGACCCCGGCCACCCAGCTGGGCAGCCCGCGGGTCGAACGCGTCTACTCCGAAGCCCGCGGCCGCGAGGTCGATCTCGTGCTCATGCTGCCGACCAAGGCGCCGCCCAAGGGCCTGCCGATGTCGCTGATGCTGCACGGCCTCCACGGCACCGCGCGGCACGCGGCCCCGACCGGGCTGCTGAAGCAGCTCGGCAGCGAGGTCGCCCGCAAGGCGGTGCCCCCGTTCGGGTTCGTCGCCGTCGACGGCGGCGACCACTACTGGCACGAGAACAAGCCGGGCGACAACCCGATGGCGATGCTGCTCGAAGAAGTCCCCCGCTGGCTCGCCGCGCGCGGCCTCGGCGGCCGGGACGGGCAGCCGTTCGCCGCCACCGGGCTTTCGATGGGTGGCTTCGGCGCGCTGCTGTACACCCGGCGCCGTCTGGAACGCCGCCGTCCGCCCGCCGCGGTCGCGGCCCTCGCACCCGCGCTGATCACGTCGTGGGCCGAGATGAGCAAACGACGCGCGTTCCGCGACGCCGCCGACTGGGGCTCGCTGGACCCGCTGCGCCATATCGACGTCACCAAGAGCGTGCCGACCGGGATCTGGTGCGGGACCGAAGACCCGTTCATCGGCGGGGTGCGGAAGTTCATCTCCGAAGCGCGGCCCATGGTCGCGCACACCGCGCGCGGCAAGCACGGCGACGCCTTCAACCGCACGGTCGTGCCGAGCCTGATCGCGTTCCTCGGCAAGCACGTCCCGAAGAACGCCTGAGGATCCTCAAACGCGGAAGTAGATCCTGGTCACGGTCGACCCCGGTCTCAGGTACTGCCGGACCAGGTCGGCGACCTGGTTCACCAGCACCAGGCCGCGTCCGCCGATCTGTCCCGGCGAGGCGGGACGGCGGCCTGCCAGCGGATCGCTCAGCGTGCCCTCGTCGATGACCTCGCAGAGCACGTAGTCCTCTTCACGCCAGACGCGGACGACGCCGTGGCCGGAACCGTGCAGCACGCTGTTGGCGGACAGTTCGGCCACGGCGAGCACGAGATCTTCCACCCGCTCCAAAGCGAGCCCGTACTCCTCGGCCCGGTCCTGCGCGAAACTCCGCACCGCGCCGAGCCGGGCGAGGTCGAAGCGGAACGCGTCGGCCGCCCGGGGTTCGGGCAGCGGAACGTTGTACTTCTCGACGACCGCGTCGGGGGCATACCCCGCGCTCGGGCGATCGCCTTCGGCACCGGAAAGGGTCGGATGGGTCCGCTCGGCGTCGGCGAGGACGTCGTCTTCGAGCCGGTTGCGGTCGTACGGGCAGAGGATGCTCAGCTCGCGGTCCCCGAAAGCGAAGTTGATCAGCGCCTCGTGCTGCGCGCACGCCGGGTATTCGAGGGCGGACCGGCCTGCCCAGATCGGCTCGCCGATGATCCGCACCGGGCCCGGGCGGTTGTCCGCGAACGCGAGCAGCACCCCGGGAAGGATGCGGCCGGGGTTGCGGCCCGCCTCGGTCATGTCGATGAACTCGACCGAGGCCGCGGATTCGCCCAAGGCCGCTTCGATAAGCGCCAGATTCCGGCCGGGGACGGCCACCGCGACCGGCTCGCCGAGCTTCACTCCCTCCAGGATGTACGGAACCGTACCGTCCAGGTACTCGGCGTCACCGGAGTAGAGCAGGCCAACGTGGGAGAAGAGACCCGCGGTGACTGTCACGGACTCGTCATACCCCGTGCGGGCGATTCTGAAACCCTGCTAACGGAGGGAAATCCGGAAAAGGGGGCCGGGCCGATCAGCCGAGCCAGCGTCCCGCCATCGAGATCAACCAGAATCCGGCGAGCGTCGCACCCGCGAACAGCCCGGTCCAGGCGACGAGCGACTGGTTCGATTCCGCGCTTTTCGCCGCCTTGAGCCGGACGAGCGCGTACGCCGAAACGGCGAAGAACGGCAGCGGGATCAGCGGCAGTGGCGACAAGCGGACGACACCGGCCACCAGGCAGGTCGCCACCAGCACGCCCAGCGCGATCGTCAGCGCGCGCGGGATCCACGGATGCCCGCGGTAGGCCCCGACGACGATGCGTTCGGTGAGTTCGACGAGTCCCCTGACCTCGCGTGGACTCGCGGCTGCCAGCTCGGGAGCCTCGTTCTCGTCCTTCGTGGGAGTCAGCGGCACCTTCGCATCCTATCCCGGTCCGGTCACCGGCCGGACCGGGCCGGAGAAACCGATGCCCCGGCCGGGTCGGACCCGGCCGGGGCATCGATCACGAATCGTTCGCTCAGGCGGACTTCTCGCCGCGCTCGCTGCTGCGACGGCGTGACGGCTGACGCGCCACGATCGTCGGGTTCACGTTCTCGCGGACGGTCTGCTCGGTGATGACGACCTTCGCGACGTCGTCGCGGCTGGGGATGTCGTACATGACCGGCTGCAGGACCTCTTCCATGATCGCGCGCAGGCCACGGGCGCCGGTGCCGCGGAGCACGGCCTGGTCGGCGATGGCCTCGAGCGCGGTCTTGGTGAACTCCAGCTCGACGTTGTCCATCTCGAAGAGCTTCTTGTACTGCTTCACCAGCGCGTTGCGCGGTGTGGTCAGGATGCTGACCAGCGAGTCCTTGTCGAGGTGGGTCACCGTCGCGACGACCGGGAGGCGCCCGATGAACTCCGGGATCAGCCCGAACTTGATCAGGTCCTCCGGCATGGTGTCGGAGAAGATGTCGCTCTCGTCGATCTCGGCCTTGGTGCGGATCTCCGCGCCGAACCCGAGGCCGCGCTTGCCGACCCGCTCGTTGATGATCTTCTCCAGCCCGGCGAACGCGCCGGCCACGATGAACAGCACGTTCGTCGTGTCGATCTGGATGAACTCCTGGTGCGGGTGCTTGCGGCCGCCCTGCGGCGGCACCGACGCGGTGGTGCCCTCGAGGATCTTCAGCAGCGCCTGCTGCACGCCCTCGCCGGACACGTCGCGGGTGATCGACGGGTTCTCCGACTTGCGGGCGATCTTGTCGACCTCGTCGATGTAGATGATGCCCGTCTCGGCGCGCTTGACGTCGTAATCCGCCGCCTGGATCAGCTTGAGCAGGATGTTCTCGACGTCCTCGCCCACGTACCCGGCCTCGGTGAGCGCCGTGGCGTCCGCGATCGCGAACGGGACGTTCAGCATCTTCGCCAGGGTCTGGGCCAGATAGGTCTTGCCGCAGCCCGTCGGCCCCAGCATCAGGATGTTGGACTTCGCCAGCTCGACGGTCTCGTCCTTGGAATCCTTCGGCCCGGCCTTGTCGTCGGACTGCACACGCTTGTAGTGGTTGTACACCGCCACGGCCAGCGAACGCTTCGCGTCGTCCTGGCCGATGATGTACTGCTCGAGGAACTCGTGGATCTCGGCGGGTTTGGGCAGCTCGTCGAGCTTGACCTCACCGGCTTCGGCCAGTTCCTCTTCGATGATCTCGTTGCAGAGATCGATGCACTCATCGCAGATGTAGACCCCGGGGCCGGCAATGAGCTTCTTCACCTGCTTCTGGCTCTTGCCGCAGAAAGAACATTTCAGCAGGTCGCCGCCGTCACCGATCCGTGCCATGGCCGTTGACCTCGTCCCCTCCGGCGCGATACGCGCCTGACTGTCTTACCGCCCCGGTCACGGATGACCGCTCGGAGCCTCACACACTGCCACTGACGGTACCCGTCCGATGCCGCCGACGGGAGAACCAACGTCACATCTGAGCACGCCAGAAGCTGACCATAGACCAGGGGTCCGGTGCGTGTCGTCTCCCGACACGCACCGGTCCCCCTCCCGCGATCAGCTGCTCGAAGCCTTGCGGTACTCGAGCACCTCGTCGACGATCCCGTACGCCTTGGCCTCGTCGGCCGTCAGGATCTTGTCGCGCTCGATGTCCTTCTTGACCTCGTCGGCGTCCTTGTTCGTGTGCTTCGCCAGGATGACCTCCATCTGGCGCCGCACCCGCTGGATCTCGTTGGCCTGGATCTCGAGGTCCGAGACCTGGCCGTACGTGCCCTCGGTGGCGGGCTGGTGGATCAGCACGCGCGAGTTCGGCAGCGTGAACCGCTTGCCGGGGGTGCCGGCGGCCAGCAGCACCGCGGCGGCCGAGGCGGCCTGGCCGATGCACATGGTGACGATGTCCGGGCGGACGTACTGCATCGTGTCGTAGATCGCCATCAGCGCGGTGAACGAGCCACCGGGCGAGTTGATCAGGATCATGATGTCGCGGTCCGGGTCCTCGTGCTCGAGGTGCAGCAGCTGGACCATGACGTCGTTCGCCGACGCGTCGTCGATCTGCACGCCGAGCATGATCTGACGCTCTTCGTACAGCTTGTTGTACGGGTTCGATTCCTTGATGCCGTAGCTCGTGCGCTCGACGTACGAGGGCAGGACGTACCGCGACTGCGGCAGCTGGAGCCGCGACTGCATCCCGGGCGCCTGCGACCCGATCGGAAGCTGGAAGTTGCTCATTGGATTCTCCTGATGTGCCGGGCGCGGATCAGCTGTTGGGAAGCGGGTTCTCACGGGTGAGGACCTGGTCCACGAAGCCGTAGTCCTTCGCCTCCTGCGCGGTGAACCAGCGGTCGCGGTCACCGTCCTTGACGATCTGCTCGACCGTCTGGCCGGTCTGCTCGGCGGTGATCCGGGCCAGCTCCTGCTTCCACTTGCCGAACACCTCGGCCTGGATGGCGATGTCGGAGGCCGTGCCGCCGACCCCCGCCGAGGGCTGGTGCATGAGGATGCGCGCGTGCTGCAGCGCGTACCGCTTGCCGGGCGTGCCGGAAGAGAGCAGGAACTGCCCCATCGACGCGGCCAGGCCCATCGCGTAGGTCGCGACGTCCGGGCGGATCAGCTGCATGGTGTCGTAGATCGCGAAACCCGCGGTGACCGAGCCACCGGGCGAGTTGATGTAGAAGCGGATGTCCGACTCGGAGTCGTCTGCGTCGAGCAGCAACAACTGGGCGGTGATCCGGTTGGCGACCTCGTCGTTGACCTCGGAGCCGAGGACGACGATGCGCTCCTGGAGCAACCGCTCGAAGACCGAGTCGGTGAGGTTGAGCCCTGCGGTACCGGTCCGCGCCTGGGGCGTGTGCTGCGTCACGTCATGCCTGCCTTTTCGCCGACGGCGGCGGGTGGAACGTTCGCCGCCGCGTATGTCCAGATGCTTGAGGATCTTGCAACCGACCCTAACGAACTTGGGCGGTGCAGAATGCCTGACACCGCCCAAGTTCGCTTACAGCTTTACGGTCCGTTTCGACCGGACCGGATATTCCCTACTCGGCCGCAGTCTTCGCGGGTTCCTCGGTGACCTGCGTCTCCTCGGCTGCGGGGCCGAAAAGCTCTTCGAGGTCGACCGTGGCGCCGGAGGCGTCGGTCACGGTGGTCTTGCGGACCACCGAGGCCAGCGCCTTGCCGCGGCGGACGTCGGCGTAGATCGCGGTCAGCTGACCGGACTGCTGCGCCCGCTGGACGTACTCGTCCGGGCTGACGCCGAAGCGCTGCGCCTGGTAGATGATCCGCTCGGTGAGCTCGCCGTCGTTGACCGACGTCTGCTCGGCGTCGGCGATGCTGTCCAGCAGCAGCTGCGTGCGGACCGCCTTCTCCGACTCCTCGCGGACCTCGGTGTCGAACTCTTCGATCGTGCGGCCTTCGGCCTCCAGCGCCTTCGCGAACTGCGCCTCGTCGTGGTCGAAGGGGTGGATCGCGTCGTGCTTGCGGTTCTCGATCTCGGCCTCGAGGACCTTCTCCGGGATCGCGACCTCGGTGCGCTCGAGGAGCTCCTCGAGGACCTTGTCACGGGCCTGGACGCCCTGCTGCATCTTCTTGACGCGGCCGAGGCGCTCGCGAAGGTCGGCCTTCAGTTCGTCGATCGTGTCGAACTCGCTCGCCATCTGGGCGAACTCGTCGTCCGCCTCGGGCAGCTCGCGCTGCTTGATGGTCTGCACGGTGACGGTGACGTCGGCGTCCTTGCCGGTGTGCTCGCCGGCGACCAGCTTCGTGGTGAAGGTCTTGGTCTCGCCGGCGTTCGCGCCGATGATCGCCTCGTCGATACCGTCGACGAGCTGGCCGGAGCCGATCTCGTAGGACAGGCCGGTGGTCGAGGCCTCCTCGACCTCCTGGCCGTCGACGGTGGCCGCGAGGTCGATCGAGACGAAGTCGCCGTTCTCGGCCGGGCGGTCGACACCGGTCAGCGTGCCGAAGCGGGCGCGCAGCTCGTCGAGCTGCTCGTCGACCTCGGCGTCGGTCAGTTCGACGTCGTCGACGCTGACCGCGAAGCCCTCGAGGTCGGGCAGCGAGATCTCCGGGCGGATGTCGACTTCGGCGGTGAACTCGAGAACCTCGCGGTCCTCCAGCTTGGTCACCTCGAACTCGGGCTGGCCCAGCGTGCGGACCTCGCCCGCGCGCACGGCTTCCATGTACTTGGCCGGAATGACCTCGTTGACGACCTCGTCGAGCACCGGGGCTCGCCCGATCCGGCTTTCCAGCACGCGAGCCGGCGCCTTGCCCGGGCGGAAGCCGGGGATGCGCACCTGCTGGGCGATCTTGCGGTAGGCGCGGTCGAAGTTCGGCTTGAGCTCGTCGAACGGCACCTCGACATTGATCTTGACTCGCGTCGGGCTGAGCTGCTCGACGGTGCTCTTCAACGTATTCTCCTCGAGCGGTAAACGATGTGTTGGAGCATCCGCATGTCGTCGACGGCGGATGTGCCCTGGTCACCTTGCAGACCGGGCCGTCCGAGTCTAGGCCGTGTCACTGACCGGTCCGGTCCCGGGGCCACCAGCCCGCCCTCGCCCGCCGGTCACGGGTTTCGAACCACGTCGGACCATCAGGCCCCTGACCACCCGATCGGACCAGTTTTCGGTTCTTCTCTGTTACGAACCGGCCCTTTCCTGGACACGGATGCGTGCCACGCTTCACCATCGGACGCCGTGACGAGGCGTTTCGGCAATCGGATGAAGTTTACAAACCAATACTAATTGTCTACGGTATGCGAGCTTGTCCCGGTAGCCATCGACCGAGGGGAACGATCGATGACCGTCGCCGTAACCCGGTCCGAGGACACGGGGGAATCACCCGAGAGAAGACCGAGACGCGGCGTGCCCAGCCCGCGGATCCCGCTGCCGCCGGTCTCGGTGCCGACGGTGCTGCTGTTCACCGGCGGCGCCATGGTCTGGACGGGCGCCACCTGGCTGGTCGTCAACGAGGCCGCGCCGCTCTGGGTGACCATTTCCCTGCACGCGCTCGTCACCTTCACCATGTTCACCGTGCTGCACGAGTCGACGCATCACGCGGCCGGGCGGCTCACCTGGGTCAACGAACTGCTCGGCAGGCTCGCGATGCCGTTCGTGGCGGCCTACGGCTCCTTCCCCCTGGTGCGCTACATCCATCTGGAGCACCACCGCAACACCAACGAGGACGCCCACACCGATCCCGACGCCTGGACCGCGCACGGCCCGTGGTGGCAGTTGCCGCTGCGCTGGCTGACCATCGACTTCTGGTACGCCCGCTTCTACGTGGCGCGGCAGCGCACGCGGCCGCCGTCGGAGCGGCTCGAGACCGCGGCCGTCGTCACGCTGAGCCTCGCCGCGTTCGCCTGGCTGACCGTGAGCGGCCACGGCTGGGAACTGCTGATGGTGTACCTGATCCCGCAGCGGGCCGGGCTGGCCGTGCTGGCCTGGTGGTTCGACTGGCTCCCGCATCACGACCTCGGCGCGCAGCGGCAGAACCGGTTCGGCGCGACCCGCGTCCGCGTCGGGCTCGAATGGCTGATGACGCCGATCATGCTGTGCCAGAACTACCACCTGGTGCACCATCTCCACCCCGCGATCCCGTTCTACCGGTACCTGCGCACGTGGCGGGACAACCGCGACGCCTACCTCGCGAGGGACGTCCCGATCGCGACGCCGTGGGGCCGCGAGCTGACGTCGTCGGAGTACCGCGAATGGCGGCGGCTCACCGGCTCGTTCGACGAGGAACCGCCCGCGCCCCAGCCGCTGCGGCCGAGCCGTTTCCACGCGCTGCGGGTCGCCGAGGTCCGGCCGCTGTGCGAGGGCGCCGTCACCGTGACGTTCGAAGTGCCGGAACGGCTGCGCGAGACCTTCCTCTTCACCCCCGGCCAGCACCTCGTCATCCGCGCGGAGGTCGACGGGGAAGAGGTGCGGCGCGCCTACTCGATCTGCTCGACGCCGGACACCGGTGTGCTGCGGATCGCGATCAAGCACCAGCTCGGCGGCGCGTTCTCGACGTTCGCCACCACGGAACTCGCGGCGGGCGACGTACTGGACGTCCTGCCACCGGACGGCGAGTTCACGCTGACCCCGGAGCGGGGCCGCGCCGGCCGTTACGTCGCGCTCGCCGCGGGCAGCGGGATCACGCCGATCCTGTCGATCCTGAGCGCGACCCTGCGGAACGAGCCGAACAGCAAGGCGACCTTGCTGTACATCAACACCTCCGGCGCCAGCACGATGTTCGCCGACGAACTCGGCGCGCTCGCCGCGCGGCTGGGCGGACGGCTGCACGTCGTGCACTACCGCACCGACGAACGCGACCCCGACCTGCGCACGCAACGGCTCGAAAAGCCGTTCGACATCGTCGGCGAGGCGCTGGCCATCTCGCACGAGCGCTATCAGCGCGGACGTCTCGACAGCACCCGCCTCCGCGCGCTGCTGCAGGCTCGGCTGCACCCGGCGAAGGTGGACGACTGGTTCCTGTGCGGCCCGCGCGACCTCGTCGAGATGGCCCGCCGGACGCTGGCCGACCGGGACGTCCCGGAGGAGAACGTCCACTTCGAACTGTTCCAGGGCGCGCTTCCGGTCCGCCCCTCGCGGCGCCCCGGCTCGACGCTGACGGTCACCGCGGGCGGGAAGACCGTCGAAATCCCCGCGACGGTGGGCGAAACCGTGCTCAGCGCCGCGCTCCGGCACGGCGTCGACGCGCCGTACGCGTGCGTCGGCGGGGCTTGCGGCACGTGCCGGGCGACCGTGGTGCGAGGCAGCGCGCGGATGGACGTGCACTACGCGCTCGGGGACGACGAGGTCGCGGCGGGACGGATCCTGACGTGCCGGGCCGTGGCGACCTCGCCCGAACTCGGCGTCGACTACGACCGCTGACCCCGTAACTCACGTGATTGAAGGCGTAACTCGCGTGATTGAACCCGTAACTCGATGATCCGCCTCCAAACACGCGAGTTACGCCTTCAATCACACGAGATACGTCTCTAAGCACGCGAGTGCGGCATAGCGGCACACAGCGGGCTCACAGGCGGGACACAACGCGCGCATACGACGGCGGCGCACGCTCGGGGCATGGCGACCGGCCCGACCACCGGCCCGCGCCGGTGGAGCCGGCCCGGGCGGCTTTCCCTGCGCGCCAAGCTGACCGGTTCGATGGTGCTGCTGCTCACGTTCGTCTGCCTGGTGATCGGCGTCGCCAGCGAGATCGCGCTGCGGTCGTTCCTCACCCGCCAGATCGACGACCAGCTCTCGGCCGCGTCGTCCCGCGCCCACGACTTCGCGAACCGGCCACCGGAGGACGGGCTCGGTCCCAATCCGCTCAACGCGCCGGGCCAGGCCTCCGGGACGCTCAGCGTACGGGTCTCCGGTGACCGCGTGCTCTACGCGGGAGTCCTTACCGTGCAAGGACTTCCGCAAGGATTGTCGCCCGAACAGGAGGCCGGACTGTTCTCGATCCCGGCGGACCGGCCGCCGATGACGCTGACACTCAGCGGGCTGGGCGACTACCGCGTGCAGGCCGCCTCGATCCCCGGCGGCGTGGTCGTCACCGGGCTCCCGCTCGGGCCGATGCAGGACACGCTGGCCACCGTCGGCTGGATCCTGTTCGGGGTCGCGGCGGTGGGCGTCACCGGCGCCGGGTTCCTCGGCGCGTTCGCCGTCCGGCGCACGTTGCGGCCGCTCGACCGGGTCGCGGCGACCGCGGGCCGGGTGTCGGCGATGCGGCTCGACCGCGGTCAGGTCGCGCTTTCCGTGCGGGTGCCCGAGATCGACACCGATCCGCGGACCGAGGTCGGCCAGGTCGGTTCGGCGCTGAACCTCATGCTCGGGCATATCTCGCGGGCGCTGGAAGCCCGGCAGGCCAGCGAGACGCGGGTCCGCCGGTTCGTCGCCGACGCGAGCCACGAACTCCGCACCCCGCTCGCGGCGATCCGCGGGTACGCCGAACTCGCCGGCCGCGGCAGCGCGCTGGCCCCACCGGAGGTCGCGCGTTCGCTGTCGCGGATCCAGTGCGAGGCGGCCCGGATGACGACGCTGGTCGAGGATCTCCTCCTGCTGGCGAGGCTCGACGCCGGGCGCCCGCTCGAAGCGGGCGAAGTCGATCTCACCAGGCTGGCCGCGGACGCCGTCGGCGACGCGCACGTCGCGGGCCCGGACCATCGCTGGGAACTCCGGCTCCCGCCGGTGCCCGTCCTCGTCCGCGGCGACGTCCAGCGCCTGCACCAGGTGCTGGCGAACCTGCTGTCCAACGCGCGCACGCACACCCCGCCGGGCACCACGGTGATCACCGCGCTGACCCGTTCGCACGGCGGGGCCGCGGTGCTCACCGTCACCGACGACGGCCCCGGGATCGACCCGGAACTCCTGCCGAGCGTGTTCGAACGCTTCGCCCGCGGAGATTCCTCCCGGTCCCGGACCGCGGGCAGCACCGGGCTCGGGATGGCGATCGCGTCGGCGATCGTCGTGGCCCATCACGGCACGATCGAGGTGCACAGCCGCCCGGGACGCACCGAATTCGCCGTCCATCTGCCGGTGATCGGATCCTCACAGCGGGTGCACAGCTTCGGCACAACCACCCCCCAGGTCGGCCCCCGACGCTGAGGCCATGACCCTCCTCGCCTCCCGCGACGAAGCCGATCGAACCGCTCCCCCCGCCCGAGGCAGGCCGGCCGATCCGCGCTGGGTCCGGCCGTCGCTGGCCGCGCTTCTGCTCGCGACGGCCGTCCTGTATCTGTGGAACCTCGGGGAATCCGGCTGGGCCAACGCCTTCTACTCGGCGGCCGCGCAGGCGGGATCGCTGAGCTGGAAGGCGTTGTTCTTCGGTTCCAGCGACGCCGCGAACGCGATCACGGTCGACAAGACACCGGCCGCGTTGTGGGTGATGAGCCTTTCCGCGCGCCTGTTCGGCGTCGGCACCTGGAGCATCCTGGTGCCGCAGGCGTTGATGGGCGTCGGGTCGGTCGCGTTGCTGTACGCCGCGGTGCGCCGGACGTCCGGTCCGGCCGCGGGCCTGCTGGCGGGCACCGTCCTCGCGCTCACCCCGGCCGCCGCGCTGATGTTCCGCTTCAACAACCCCGACGCGTTGCTCGTCCTGCTCCTGACCGCGGGCGCGTACTGCGTCGTCCGCGCGCTGGAGAAAGCGAGCCCGCGCTGGCTGGCGCTGGCCGGGGTCGCCGTCGGGTTCGGCTTCCTCGCCAAGATGCTGCAGGCGTTCCTGGTGCTGCCCGCGTTCGGGCTCGCCTATCTGATCGCGGCGCCGACGTCGCTGGGCAAACGCCTGCTGCATCTGCTCGGCGCTTTGAGCGCAACCCTCCTCGCGAGTGGGTGGTATCTCGCCGTCGTCGCGTTGTGGCCCGCCGCCGACCGGCCCTACATCGGCGGCTCGCAGGAGAACAGCCTGTGGGAGCTCGCTTTCGGCTACAACGGCTTCGGCCGTATCACCGGCGACGAGGTCGGCAGTGTCGGCGGGAATCCCAACGGCGGCTGGGGCGGCACGGGCTGGGATCGGTTGTTCGGCGACGAGATGGCGGGCGGGATCGCCTGGCTCCTGCCCGCCGCCGCCGTCGCGCTGGCCGCCGGGCTGTGGTTCACGCGCCGTGCCCCACGCACCG
>Ga0307518_10001135_pt1 | contig 20002 bp, 9 predicted proteins | sample 25_EM_MG_FD_203889 | JGI IMG/M metagenome (GOLD analysis project Ga0307518, IMG submission 203889) | Populus trichocarpa ectomycorrhiza microbial communities from riparian zone in the Pacific Northwest, United States - 25_EM | ecosystem: Host-associated > Plants > Roots > Unclassified | place...
AGATCGTGCTCATTCACCTCCTAGTCTGGACCAATGGACATTATGCATGCGCACATCCTTTGATATTAGAGGCCTCGTCTGTAAACAAATTTCAAGACCTATCCAATTAATGAGGGTAGCATATGGAGACTTATTCTTCCATCGATGGTTCATTGAAAGAGAAGAACTCTACAATGAAGCTCGCACCTTTCTGTGCTTTGATGGTTGGTTTGATGTTATAAGCAAAGATTCCTAAGCTTAATGGATTGCTGCATATCTAGATGTATTCGATTGATTTGTGGAGGATCTGTTTGAGTGGATGGACAATTACGACAATGGTTGGCTGCACTGAGGTAAGGCCTAAACCTACAGGCTGTTATTTATATAACAAGGTCTTCTTTATTTTGGTTGGGTGCTGAGTTGGATCCGTGAAAGTTGTGTTTGAAATTAAACTCGTTTTATAAAACCAGCTTTAATACCATGTTAAAATAATTAAAATCAAACACAAAAAGATGCTAGGATTCTCAATAATATGTTTATTATAAGTTCTTATAGAGTTAACCTATATACAATTAATCTAAATATAAAGGAATTTTATATAGGTTAAACCGAAAATATAATTCTACTCTTAATAAATAAAACTAAATAAATATTATTTAACAAAATTAACTACATTTTCATGGGGTCTTAAAAAATTAAAGTTGTTATCTGCCAACGGTATTCGCATCCTGTTATTTTAGCAGTAACTATGGAAGTTACCCTAAAGTTTCTGCGGATTATTAAAAAGGTTTCAATAAAATTGTTACAAAAAAAACATATTAAATATGTTGGTAACTGGAAAATATTCAACAATAAAGTTTAGCTGAAGATTATTTGAATTAATAAGAACAGTAACTAATATTTATGTTACGGATATGATGAATATAATTTTCATCATAACAAAATATTAAATCAGGTGAATAATTTAATTACTTAACCACTCTTTAAGACGAGGAGAATATAAATAAAATGTTACTAACAAATAGTTTTATATTTTTTTTTACTTTTTTAAATAATAAAAATAAATTAAATTCCTAAACTTAAAGAAAGTAAATGAAAACAATTCGGTTAATAATAAAAAAAAATGAAATACATTCTTAAGCTACATAAAATTGAGAGAAAAAGAAAGGGTTTTCATTTAAATTGATGACTAGATTAATCTCGTATACTAGTCCTAGAAAAAAATAATTTATTTCGTTTTTATTATTAATAAACTTATTTCTTATGTAGATATAAAAAATTTAATGTAACTCTTATTTCTACTTGTTATGAATGGCATGTTTCACTCCCTTGTTTGGATAAACTAATGGCATAATGGAGAAGAACGAAGGGACGAACACTTATTGCCCTTTAACAATTTCTGCTAATTTACTATAAGATTTTTATGTTTTAAAAATAATTTTTTAAAAATTTAAATATTTTTATTTATTTTAAATTAATATTTTTTGATATTTTTAAATTATTTTAATGTACTGATATTAAAAATAATTTTTTAAAAATAAAAAAAAATAATTTTAATATATTTTTAAATAAACAACAAGCATACTTCTAAAATCACCTAAAACTTCAAATGATTTATTGGGCTTTCCAAGATTGACAATGCACCAAGCCATTCTCGGTGGGTTGTGATATGTAAAATCATTGTATTGATAGTGCTAGTTTTAGGTTGAAAAGTATTATATAATAATATAAATTATATTCTAAAACCTTATTTAATAATTTAAGTTTTTGAATTGAATTAGTTTTTTGATATCTCGAGTTCGAATTTCACCATTCTTATTTATTTAATAAAAAAAATTAAATATAAAATAATATAGGCATATGTAAATTTCAAGTTTAAAGGATTTTCACTTGAGAGAGTATATTAAAAATAATATAAATTATATTTTATGATATTTTATCTAATAGTTTAAATTATTAAATCTACTTTAAATTATTAGATTGAACTAATAAAAAATTATAAATTATTTGTTTAATGATTGATGAGCAAAGCCATTTTCAACTTTTCCCTCTGCTTTCCCATCAACTTTTCCCTTTGCTTTCCCATCGCTTTCCCTTCCTACAAAGACCAAGAAAATAACTTATAGCTACTTTTACAATGTGTTAGTTTTGATGTTTATTTTTATAAGTGTTATTTATTTAAAAATATATTAAAATAATTTATATTTTTATTTTTTTAAATTTATTTTTTATATCAATATATTAAAATATTCTAAAAATACTAAAAAAATTTAATTTAAAATAAAAAAATAAAAAATTTAATTTTTTTTTTATATTTTTAAAATGTAAAAACCAACTCTAAAATCACTTTCAATACAGATGGCAGATGAGCTGTGGTTAAACTCTTGAAAAAGCTATATATTTTTCCCTCTTTGCATTGCCTTCCTTTTCCCTTTAAACAAAGACCAAGAAAATAACATAGAAGTCTAGTCTTCCTTTCCAGCTAACAAACACTTGTACACACTACACAGACAAGAACTCAGTCGACCAAAGATACTAGCTAATTCATATATTCACAACCTTTCCCACAGCAGAAGAGCAGAGTTTTCAGATCCCATTATATGGGCTCCTCTCTTACAAAATATAAACAGCAAGTTGATCAAAAACTGATGTTTCATTTGCTGGGGGCGGTCTCAACTGAGCAGGTTCATGTTTGATCAGTTTGGTTCCTACTGAACTCAAGCTTAGCTTCAAACTGAAGTTCTTGTCCTGGTTTGGTGAGCTTCCTGTCTTTCACTCTCTAGTTTTCTTGAGTTTTCGGCTTAATCATGTCATCTGTTGATAGCTCTAGAGATGCATTAACCATTCAACAAATTATCGCCTCAATTCCGGCTTTGATTGATCTTGTTTCCGTTGCCAAGTCATCAATTCCTTTGCCCCTAAAATTAAATACCGATAACACAATCACCACCACCACTCTTGAGGCTGCCGCTGTCACCACCACCACCAGCAACGTTAATGACAACAATATTAGCAGTATCACCACCACTTCCATATCCACACCAGGAAACAGTAATAATACTGCAGCTGCCACAGAAACCGCCACCTCCCCCTCCACCTCCACCTCCACCTCCACCTCTGGCCCGGCTCCTTCTCTGGCCTCTATCCTTGACTCCGGCTCCGGCTCCGGCTCCACCATCACCACCACAACTACTGAAGGCGGCAGCAACAGCGACGGCAACACCACAACCAGCAATTATGCTAATATCGAGGACGTGATCAGTGATGGGAGCTGTTGTATGTTGGGATTTTCCAGCAATAATCCAAGTGATGAGAATAAGAAGAAAGACAAGAACATCACGGCCGATGTTGGCAATGATGGCAGTGTGAATCCTGAAGGTGAAAGCAACCAAAAACTGCATAATCAGTTGGAGAAATTGACCAGAGATTTATATTATGTTCAAAGCGCCTGTGACAAACTCAAACATCTAGAACTACATGTTGGTAACCAATTCAAGAGTCTTCAAAGACAAGGTGTATTCCTACAGAGTGTCTTAAGGAATTTAGAACGAGTACGAAATGGCACCACCAGTAATCATGCCATCCTAACCAAGCAAATGCAACTTAACATTAAGTTAATTGCTGGGATGGTAATGGAGTTGAAGTATCACATACCGTCACCATACAAGCTGAATTTGGCCAATGAAGTACTCAAGTCGCAAAATGTTAGTGGGGGAGATTCCCTGAATTTGATCGATGAGATTCTTAAAATACGCGGTAACAAAGCATTTGAAGGGTGTTCATCTTTTGTAGATTTTAAAGAGAGATATAGCAGTCTTGATTTAAGAGATAAGCTTTGTTTGTTGTGTTTCTCGGTGTTTCCGGAGAATTCTGTTGTCAAGAAGAGATTGCTGATGTATTGGTGGGTTGGAGAGGGTTTCATAGACCCAAAAGTTGATGCTGACAAGCCTGAGGAAGTTGCTGATGGCATTTTGAAGAAATTCTTGGAGAAAGGGTTTGTTGAGCCTGAGATCAAGAAACGTAGACTGGTTGGGTTCAGGATGCACTCATTGATTCGTTATGCGGTTATTTTTGTAGCTGAAAAAGTGGGGTTCTTCCATTTTGATTCAATGGGGAATCCCACGGGGAACTTTTCAACTAGTCAGAGGGCTTGTTTGATCAAAACTGGAGAGAAATATTCTCGGCAGGCGTTGCTTGATTTGGAGTCGAAACCAGAGACACTGCACGCTTTGTTCAATGTCAACGATCCTTATCCAGATTTAAACACAGAATGGTTCTCCAGGATGAGAAACATTAATGTTCTTTGCTTGGGAAGGTGGGAGAACTCATCTAAGAAGAACAATGAAGCAGAGAACAATGAAGCAGAGGAGACCAGGCATGATGTTGAAGTGGAGAGCACCGAATTCTTGAAGGGGCTGAGGCAGCAGCATCATGTTGAAGTGGAGAGCACCGAATTCTTGAAGGGGTTGAGGAACATGAAGCATCTGAAGTTTCTCAGTCTTCAAGGAATCTCTAGGATCAACGAGCTTCCTGAAACCATCCAGAAGCTTGTCAATCTAAAGATTTTGGATCTTAATTCTTGCCACAATCTGGAGGCAATTCCAGAGAATATTGTGTCACTCCAGAAGCTGACACACTTGGACATTTCTGAGTGCTACATGCTGGATTACATGCCCAAGGGGCTTGGGTCACTTACTGAACTCCAAGTCCTTAAGGGGTTTGTAATTAGTAATCTGAAAATAAAAAATGCAGGAACTCTTGATGATTTAAGAGGATTGCCAAAGTTGAGGAAACTGAGCATCTATACAACTAAGAAAGATTTCCCTAGAGTTAAAGACCTGAAAGCGCTAAGGCATATCACAGCGCTTCAGAAGCTAACAATTGAATGGGGAGGGAAATCCGGAGTCAAAAAAGAGGAAATTAGAAATGACTCAAGAGGACTGACAAGGAGCAATGCCTTTAGACGAGAGAACATCCCTGCAGCGATTCCTGACCTTCCTGAACATTTGGTGAAGCTGGATCTTCAGTGTTACCCTGAGACTAAGGCTCCTGAGTGGCTGTTACCTCTCAGACTGAAAAATCTTCAGAAACTCTACATCAGAGGTGGGCATCTCAGTGCTCTGGGTCAAGCTCAGGGTGGAAATCACAAGTGGAATGTCAAGATACTGCGTCTCAAATTTTTGAAAGAACTAAAGATGGATTGGAGAGTACTGCATGATGCATTTCCGCATTTGATTTACTTGGAGAAATTTAAATGTCCTAAACTGACTTTCTTCCCTTGTGATGGCACCGGAGTGTGGCTGGACAGAGAAAAGCTAGCAAACCAGACGTTGGAAGAATTAGAATTGACATGGTCTTTCCTTTCCAAAAGTTCTACTTGAGTTCAAAGTATGTTCTAGATTTCAGGCAGGTATTTTTAATTTCGATTCTGTTCTTCATTTCATTACATCTGCAGGGTTGTTTTCTGTATGTAAAAGAAAGAGAGTCTGAGTATATTTGAGCTCCAAAAATATCATTTCTGATATGAACTGTCATGGAACTCTGAATGCTTGAATTTTGATGCACTCAATGATCATAGGATTTGATGTTCTACTTATTTACCAGCATTTGGGGGACCAAGTTAGCAGGGAAACTAGAGGGATGATTTATTTTAGCCGTGAGGCCTCCAATTCTCACGAACTGACCATGCCATTGCTAGGAGCTAGCAAGGGGGATGGATTCGGCGGCATTTTCAAATGGGATGTGTATGGATCTAGAAATTCCTTCATGTAAATTACTGCTCCTGAATGCTTATCACTGCTTCATAATTTCATTGTTTATCGATACTGTAGGATATCTAACAGATAGGGTGGTTTCTTATGCCCACAAGACCAGTCCAGAAAAGAATTCGCAGCACCTAACATGTAGAATTAAGCTGTCTCAAAACATGCAGGCCATTAAACATCAGGGTATGAATTGATAATTTGTTTGGAGTTCTGTCTGCACTTGGATGATGAAATTCATGTGAAATATGTACTTAATTCCATCGTGAATGGTAGAAGAACTAATACTTAATTATTCTGTCCCTATCGACTTTGTGCTGGCTTCAATTAAAGAATTTCCACTTGATATTTAACAAGAATTATATCTAGATGTATGAATTTTCTGTGATTATAATGCTGTACTAACTCTTACAGAGACATAATCGACCATAAACTAATGACAAAACTCATAATGCCAGACTGAATTAGTATTATTTGATATTAGGCCTGCCAGGAGGATGCATTGTGGCTAAGCCGGAGCCTTAGGTTGACTTCAGAAAGTCTTGGTCTTTCTATATTCTTGTTTTGAGTTATATTAAACCGAGATTTTAATATCTAAAGATTTGATGGTTTTCATAGTAATGCAGAGCTATTATAGAGAAAATAATTTTGGAAAATTTCTGTAAAAATTTAATTGCAATCCAACAATCAGAATCATAAGTAATGACTCTTTTGATTCATGGTCTGGCGTGACCAGATCTTCTCTTAAACCTAAACTTGTCCCATTAGTCTATAAATATATTTGTAGACCATCCACTTAATTTGTTTGGAGCACATACTTATTTAATTATGTCATATACACAAGTGACTACTAGATTTTTCTCTGTTTAGTTTGGAGCAGATCCTTAAAAATACCAGATTTCTCTCTGTTTTATTTATTTATTTGGAAGGCCTGATTAACAAGAGAGAACTTCGAAGAGAGGATAAACTGCAATAGATGATTATCCCACATCTGATGTTGATTCTGGTAGCTACTGGCTGTTTTACCTTGCTTGTATAAAATTGTTGTAGGATTTTTTATAACGATGATAATATCCCATGTCGGCTAAGAGTTAAGAGCCTTGACAACTTGTATGCTCCAAGTATCACCTCTACTCGAGATGCTTTTCTCAGAACAAAATTCACCTCAAGGCCATCAGCCCTAACATGAGACAATACCTCCGAAGAAGCAGATTTGGGCAACATCTTCACATAACAAAATCATTCAGTGATCCAACTACAAATCAATGTCTTCCGCTATGCGGATTTGGTGCAAGTAGAAAGAAGCCAAACGAGCAGCTAGTAGGAATATTCAGCTAATATTGCAACTGAACACAGAAACAAATGCAGAGAAGAGAGACTTTTCATTCAAAATTCAGAAATAGAAACATGACAATGTAAGATCAAAGACAAAGGAGGTGAAAACCATAGACAACTCTCAAAGGGCAAAAAGTAATAATAGAGCAAAACAAGCGTTAAACATTTGAATTGCTGTCAGTTGATAACTGTGGATGAACTGTCACAGTATGACCATTAGGCACAGGTGCCTCTTCCATTTTTTCTTTCATAATTTCCCCAAGCACTCTTGCTGCCAATGGAAGGCCAGAACACTTTCTTATGATCTCCTTTTTTAAATCCTCCAATTCCACATTTGGGGGATTGAATTGTGTCCCATCTTGCTCAACAGCATCTTTGAAAATAAGCCAGCATTTCCCTTTATCTGCAAGAGGCAGAACGGGATGTACATTTTCCTCCCCGACCATCTTCTTTGCCAAGTCCTTATTCCTACTCGTGACAATAACTGTTCCTCCATAGCCTTTCGGCAATCCATACGCAAGGCTTTGCTCCCATTCAACCTTACCAGGTAAAGGAGAATACAGGTTTTCAAACCACGTATCTCCTTCCTGAGCATCATCGAGGACAATCATATACTTCTTGCCCATCAGTTGCACATGAAGTGCACAGATCAGAGCTGAAAGGCCGCGGTTAGAAACGGATTGGATGGTATTTTCTTCAACTCCAAGTGAAAGCAGTATTCTTTCCACAAGAGCTATCTTGGCATCTTTGTTCCCATCAGGCTTTTTCGACATGCTTACCAAAATCCTAGGAACAAAGTGCTTCTTCACTTCTTCTCTCTTTATAATTTCTTGGCATAGTGTGGTTTTTCCGGCACCAGCCATCCCTGTGATTCCGACAGCACTGAACTTTTCTTTACTTCTTTCGTTAACAAGCAGTTTTACCAGTGACGTTATTTCATCATCGAAGCCATGAACCACCAGCGGACTTACAGGTTGATGACTCTGGCGGCCAGTGTCTCTAACATTTGATGAGTTCCCCTGATCATCCCGTTGTAGACTCAAGTTTCCATTTGAAGAAATTGTATTACAGTCTTTCGATTTAAGCTCCTCCTTGATTTCTTTCAAAGTATTCCTGATTCTCCACAGGGAAATTATTCCTTCACGAGATAAGAATGATGCTGCCTGACATTCCACCAAAATGTTGTTGAGGCGGTAGAGCTTTTCCCTGAGTGATGGCTTCTCTTCAGCAGGTGAGTTCTCAATATTTCGTCGAATCAGTTTCTCCAGTTCCTGAAGATCTCTTTTCCAGCAAACTTTGGAAGATTGAAGACCACCACTAAATTGATTCAGCAAATAGCTTCCAACTTCATCATCCATATCAGAAATACTCTCTCAATCTTTGCTTGCCAAGATTGCAATAAATTCAAGACTTGGTGCGACGAAAAAGAACTGATGAAATGCTTTGTTTTTTTAATGAGAAGATGATGTCAAAGAAGATACAAGGAAGATGAATTGCAGAGACATTTTTTGGAGTTCATTGACTTAGCGAAGTCTTCCTTGTTGGGTTTATTTTATTTTATTGTCATTTGTTTTTTACCAATAATGCTGTAGAAAATAATTCAATTAAAAGTTGTGGGTCCTAAACTACTATTTTCGTATGATTTAGAGCATTTGATACTGTATAGTAGTTACTATTTTTTTTAAAATATTTTTTATTTAAAAATATATTAAAATAATATTTTATTATTATTTTTTAAATTTATTTTTAATATAACATATCAAAAAAAAAATTAAATAGTAAAAAATAAATAAACTTTAAATTTGGCCGCAATGAAAACTTCCTCTTGAAGGTAAGCTAACAGTAGAGCATGTATGACCTTTCACAGCTGCACTTGCTTTAAGTTAATTCTATTATAACGATAAACCCACACCAGTTGTCACTGAGCTTCAATTAGAGGTTCCATCCAGATTTGATTAATCACAGGAGGTTTGCTTAATATTAAATGGATAATTAATAATTTTTTAAATATTTTTAAATAATTTTGACAATCTCTTTTGACAATTGCAAGAATTCCCTTCTTATTTTTTTATTAGTAATTCTTTAAAATCATTAGCTTTTCTTCAAATTATTCCTTATTATTTTCAAAATATACAATTGTCGAGATTAAATCCATCTCTAAGCAGATCATTTATCTATAAACTAAGATAAGATTTTAAATTAGTTTTTAATGCAACATAAGGAAATGCATGTGTTATGAATGTTTTTTTTAAATATCATGCATTTTTTTTCTTAATTTGAAAACAAAAAAATGTTATCTATGCTTCATAAAATAAATTAAAAGCTAAATGAAATGATAAATAAAAACAAATTATTAGTGCTAATTAAATAATAAATAAGAAAGTTAATCCTAATAAAAGTAAAAGATAGATGCAACCGCAAATATTTTACATGGTTATTCAGTTTATTTTACATGTTTTAATTTATTTTATATTAGAGATTAATTTTCATCGCTAATAACAAATGATTTTCATTTTTATAAGTGTGTCATTATAATAAAACTCATTTATATAAGAAATAAAAAGAAGAAAAAATTAAATAGAAAAAAAAATTTAATATTTAAATAGAAAAAAATAAAAAAATACATAGAGACCGGGTGTTGTTAGGCTTGGCGCACACACTTAGCCAACCATCAAAGAGTTCACGCTCGTGCACCTGACTATATTTTTTAAACAGACAACAAGTCACATACAACAAGTCGTCTTCTGAGTTATTGCTCGGTCACTCTTGATAATTGAAAATTAGAATTCTAAGTTTTGAAAACCTCAAAACTCATTTTTTTTAACTTGTTTTTAACTAAAAACACCTTAAAAAATCAAAGAGAACTCAATAAACTAATTTCCAACCCTTCAATCACTCCAAAAAAAAATAAGAATCAACTAAATAAAGAAACTAAACGAATCTTAATCAACTTTTTTCAAAATGTTTATAAGGAAACATAGCCTCCAGTTAACTTTTCTTGAAAAGACAAATTTATTGACACAAAACTTGTCCTTTTTGGTAGTCAAATATAGTCATCCGAGCATTCAATCTTTCTTTAAATTTTTTTAATGATTTTCTTTCTCCTCTTTCAATATACAAGATTGCAACGTTAAAAAAAATAAAATTTCATTCTAAAACATGAGTTGCAAAGTTCAAAGGTTGGAAAAACTATAACTTCAGAGATTATATTGAAGTTTTCCATGAAAAAATAGTAACAAGGTCCGTTAGAATGAAATTGCGAAGTTCAAAGGTTGGAAGACCAAACAAACTTGATTATGCATATATATAAACATGACATCCATATCCATGGTGTTCAGGCCATGGAATGAATTGATAATATGCTTGGAGCTCTGTCTACACCTGGAAGATGGCATTCATGTGAAAAATGTACTGATTTTGGCCTGTAGAATCATGATTTAAACCGATGACAATTAAAAATTGACTTCCCATTTAACACGAAGTCTGATGCGAGAGTTCATTAATTCTGTCCATTCACATTGATGAAGGAAGAATATTATAATTCCAAATTGTTTGCTTTTAATATATTTATAAAGTTTTTAAACCATCTACCAGAAAATAATTAATTTAATTATGCTTTTTGACCAAGGTGAACATTTGGTTGGTACTTATCAATGTTGGATACACTGTGGAATACATCAACACAAGGATTCTTAATCTTTAATAAGTAGTGGTCGGGTAGAAGAGTGAAGAGCTCGTTTGTTTTTATATTTTAAAAGTAATTATAACATTATAAAATAAAAAAATATAATTAATTTAATATATTTTTAAATAAAAAATATTTTAAAAAATAATTTTCACCACTCTATCGAGCATCTCCTGAATCTTCACAATTAACCCCTGTCGTTTACCTTTTCATACAGTGGACCAATCCACCTGACGATTTCAAGTTCTAGGGCATTATTTTAATCTACAATAGCTGATCCATGATCTTATTCTAAGCGGCCTTGGCCCATGTTGGAAACAATTGTGACAACTCCAATCATAACATGAATCCTTCATCTGCTTTCTTCAACTCCTGTAGTCTTCTCTGTAAATTCTCCCTTCTCTGAGCTTCAATCACTGGTTTTTATACCAAATTCTGTTGGACTGTCGAACATAACGGTGCATGCTTTCAACTCATTAACAAGCTGCATAGACTTTATTGATGGACCAAGCAGAGGGATAGGTCCAGTCTATTGTAAATACAGGATCAGACCCACGTCTCATGCCATCGCCCTCGTGCTACCAAACTAATCATGGATAGGACCATTCTACTATAACAACAATTAAGCCTCAAGTCAACCGTTTTTAAAGTGCATTTTTAAAAAAATATATATATAAAATATTTTTTTATTTTTAAAAATTTATTTTTAATATTAATATACATCTTTTCTCTTTTACGTTCACGACGATTTGATCTCGGTTGCTTATACTAGAATTGATAGGCATTATCACAGTTTAACATCAGAGACTCTCTGCTAGTTATCTTAACTTGAAGGCAAACAACCTACCTCTGGTTCTTCTGGCCTAGACTAGATAATTTATAGTATATGCTAGTCCTTGTCCGATTTACAGAAGAAAACATCATTCGAGTCTAACCATTGCACTCAGCCGTATGCCCGAGTAAAACAAGACGACAACTACCTATTAACTATATTAAATTACAGGCAATAAAAGCCTATAGCATGCTCCAAATACAAGCAGCTTTCAAGTTCGAAGCACATGAATAGCTTATTTCTTCGACAAAGATACCATAATCTTAAAGAAAGCTACGTGTCTTGTACGTTGTTTCTTCTCTCATATCCCCACAAACACATGCATTTCATCTATACAACAGCTGCTGCTACTTTAATTTATTTCCCTCCAAATTCTTTACTGGCTCTTTGTTTTCTTTTTTAATTATCCATGACAGGCTTTCCCCTATGCGTTGACCAAAAAATATGCAATTCATTTCTTGCTTTTTTCCATGTAATAATTCATTATCTTGGTAAGTCCCTCTCTTTTCCACCAAGCAAGGGACACAACCAAACTCAACCCTACAAACAACAAATACAAACAAATGTGGCAAGCAACATTCAAAGCTCTGTCCTGTCCTTCATGGTCCCATTCCATTAATACCCTTCTCATTCCATCCCAAAATTCTATAGAAAGCAAAAAAAATAAAATTCAGAAGATAGTCTCATTGCAAGTAATGAATTTCTTCTTCTTTTGGTATACAACCAACTGAGCTTGCAATAAATTTCTATAGCTCGAAATCATAGCTCTTTCTTTTCTTTTCTTTTGGCTTTTATCTTTTTTTGGGTTTCTATTATGGTGGTGACATTGATGATGTTAAGATATGGACCAATTGCAGAGTCCCAATAATATTAGAACTGAGAAAAACTGAACAAAATATTGCCATCATTTGCCGCTGTAGCCATTCAATTTTCGCCGCTTGATCTCCGGCACTGTACTGCCATTAGTGATGGTGGTGGTGCTGGTGATGATGCTCGTGGTCTCACTTTCTGATTTTGTAAAATGCCTGTCTAGCACGCTCAATGGGGTTCTTGTCCAGGACATTGTATCTAACATTGACTCGTACCATTCCATCTCCACCATTTCTTGCAGTGCATTAAAGCATTCTAGCAGCTTCTCCTAAACAATGCATGATTAGTCATTAATTAATTGCCATCAATGCTAAGCCAGAGAATATATATATATATATATATATATATAACAAACAAACCAAAAAAATGAAATTTTGGGGTGTTGGTTAATCCTTGCTTACTTCATTTACAAATTCACATGAGTAGATTGAGCACTTGAAACAAGGGAATTGCAATGGGAATCGTTCATTGGATGCTACAAGAAGGGCTGATGCTGCAATAATAGATGGCTTGAACTCAAGAAACTTAATTTCTGCAACAAAAAACATACATAGAATTGAATGCTAATAAAAAAAAAGTTGAATATGATTAGAGAAAAGTTTTTGAGATAAATGGGTGCTTACCATTTTGAGCTTTAAAAATAATCTCTGTAGCTCTGTCTTTGAGAGGTTGTGAGGATGATGGATCTTTGAGTTCAAATAAAGAAACAAAGAAATGCACAAAAGAGAAAGGTGTAATCGATCTCATTCTCCAGTTCAAGGCATCAAGAACGAGAAGTTCCATGCGATTAATTGTTTGTGTGTCAAAGATGAAACCAGCTTCCGCTTCCTGTTTCATTGTTTAAACTATGCACGTAAGTTTCCATGGCCAACTTTGAATTGCATAGTCGGCTAATATATGGGGAAATATGGGGGCTTATTACCTGAGAATTGGAGATGGAGAAGTGTTTATTCTTCATCTTTGCAGCTAGAGAAAGGCAAGAGATTACTAGAAGTCTAAGAATCCATGGCTTCCCTTGCTTCAAAGAACCAAGAATTTCAGCAAGAATAAATCAAGAATCCGAGCAAAATAGCAAGAGACGTACACTTTATATTTTAATTCGTTTCCATACCGGAATTTCTTGCCTGGAAATGAATCGATCCATGTAATTTACTGCAAGGTAGGGAATGAAGAGGTCATAGTTGCAAGAATATTGTGCCTGCCAAAAGCTAAGACAGCATTATTACAACACAAAACCCAATATCAACAAAGGAGGTTATACACATAAGTTAGTGTTGTGTTTATCACCTGTAAAATGCGAGAAATGGCTTCTTCACGAAAGGAAACGTAGAAGTCAGAGGTTTTCAAGCAGTGTAGGAAATTTCTTGAAGGCATGTGATCAGATTCAGAGACAAAGAGATCTGGGATTGTATCAGATACGTATTCTTTCAAGCTTGTCAAAGGGTTTTCAAGATCAAACTCCATTTTTCACCTTTTGTTTTGTGTCTGTGTGTCTTTGTTTGTATGAAAGTGTGTTTTCGTAAGAAAAAGAGACAGAAAGAGAGTCAATAAGAGAAGAGAGGGAGTGTGAGAAAAGTGAGCCAAAGAAGGTGAGTAGCAATAATGATAGAAAGAGAAGCTTCGCTTTCTGTGTTTGAAATGAAAATAAAAGAAACACTCTTCCACTTCACTTCTCGGTTTACAGCTCCTCTTCCATTAACTTTCTCATTACTCAATTTCATGTTACCCAAAATTATCATTTTTTATATAAAAAAATATAATAAAATACAAAAGTAATAATATAAAAACAAAACGAGGTTGAAAAATTAAAAAAAAATATAGGTGGACAAACGACTTGGTTGACAAGAACAGACCGAAGAAGGATTTAAATGCATAAATAAGAGACGAAGCGGTCAAATTGGATCTTTAACAATATTAGAAACTCAATTGCACCTTTGAAGTGCTTAAATGTGAAACACAATGCAAATTCAAAGTTAACTTAAGTGGATATTAGAGGAATTTGCATAAAAGTTAAGTCTGAAGACTTAATTAAATTTTTAATAGGCTGATTTAATTTAATCATGAGCCTAATTAAGGATTTAATTAAGTTTAAGAATTAATTTGGGTCAAAATTAAAAGAATTAATTAAGTGTAAGGACTTAATTAGACTTTTAATTGGTCACGTTAATTTTTATTAAGGATTTAATTGGTAAAAAAATTAAGTTTGAAAACCTAATTTAGACTTATCTAAGAAGACTGGAATTTTTAAGTACCAAATTTAACTTTACAAGCTTAATCGAATGATATCATGGGTCAAATTATAAGAAAATCAAAGTTTATAGGTCAATTAAAAGCTAAATTAAAGAAATTAAATATCAAGGATCTTTTTGCAGAAGGCGCGCAACATTGGGGGTTGTATTGAACTTTTTCAGGGAGTAAATTGAAGAAAATCAAATATTAAAGCTTAATCAGGGGCTAAATTGAACAAATTAAAAACCAGTGACGACTTTAAAAAAGGCGTCAGACTTAAAGGGTGTCAATTGATGTTTGATAGGGGCCTAATTGCATAAAATTAATCAATTTTGTCTCAATTAAAGACATTTGAGCTTAAATTGAAAGACCAGGGACTAAATTGGAGATCGCTCGATCCCAATTACTAAAACCCTAATTTAAAGGTTTAAAGATAACAACATCATTTTGGTTAGGGTCCTCCCATTTTAACTGATCGTGAAGCACTTTTTTGGGCAATAATCGTGTCAACTCCAACCACCACCAGACGAATAACGACCACCATTCAAGTATCATTTTAAAATTATTTATAGATCTTTCATACGTCTTTCCCAACCATTTCATTTAATATTTTGGATGTGAACTTACATCGTAAGATAGTAACCCAATATTAAACATACCTACTTTCTTATAAAAATTCAAAAAAATACAAAAAAAATCCAAATTTTCTTATTTAAAAAAATAAAAAGAATACGTTTTTATTTGTGTGCATATGACCAAATGCTAAAAACTTTCATGCATATTTTATAAAAAATAAAATTTGCATTTTTATCATACTTTGAAAAATACAAAAATTAATTTATAGGTATCATAACAAGTTTGTGATTATTCATTAAAATTTGATCAAAATTTCAGAAACACCATAAAAATCAATTTGTTTAATTAATATTTGGGGTATAAATTTTACAATGTAATGCAAATTCTCATAATTAAATTAAATGCATTAACAAAAAAATATTAGGAATTAATTATAGAGTTTAATATTTGAAGGTATAAATTTACGTTGTAAAGTATATCCCCAAGTATTAAAGTTACAAAAAAAAAATAAATAAACTATTAAAATTTAGGCTTTAAAATGATTAAGATTTAGCCTAATAAGGCTGAGACCTTTTTACTAAGAGGGATTTGTCTTGAGCCCACTAAGATAGAAACCTCCTTACTGAGGAGGATCTACCTCAAATCCATAAGATAATGACCTCATTACTGAGAATGATTTTTTTTTAACTTTAGATAAACCAACAAATAGAAACATGATTTAGAAAAAAAAAAAACAATAAATCAACAATGCACCTTACCATAGGTATGGTGCACTGAGGATGATGTGTTTGCCCCATGAACAACTAGTTCTTTTATCCAGACTCTTGTAGACTTGTAGGTTTTCTAATAACCGTAATACTAGATGACGACTCCTAAACCCTTCAAATCATAATTTCATGATTAATCCCAACACAACCAAAACTCCTTTTGATCCAGGGGGAAGATCTACCATTTAACATTGTGCACACCACGACAAACTTATATGTGTCCTGGTTGCGCCCCTCTTTGGTGTTGTTGGGAAAGAAAACAATAACATTCATCAAATAGATGTCTATTGAAAATAAACTTTAAAATACTTTATATGTTTATCGCAACCAATTAAAAAATAAAAGAATTTTAGGTGTAATTAAAGAAATTTTTTTTCCAAAAGGTCTGTTAATTTTGTATAAAAAACTTGAAAAGTAATTCCTTGAACCAAAATTACTAATGTTGTAGTATATGGCTCATAGGCATATGTTAAAGCGGAGTAAAAGGAGTACTATTGGAAATTAATAATACCTCTTATACATCTAGAGTTTACTATAAATACATATTATCTAACCTTAATTTGATATATAGAGAAATATAGCTCATCGCTCCTGTGAATGTAGACACATTATCGAACTACATGAAATTTGTGTTTTCTTTCTTATTTTCTCTTTTTTGCAATATTCATCTTCATTATTGCAAGTTTCATAACAATTGGTATCAGAGTCTGGTTACGATATTAAAGATTTCTTTTGCAAAATTTGACATGGTCATGTTTTATGGATCTAGTAATTTCAGATTTTGACAAAGAAGGGTGAAGGATTTGTTTGTGCATAAAGGCATGGTGAAGGCGTTATACAGAAAACAACCAGAACGATTGGTAGGAGCTAGAAGTGAGGGCTGTGGCAACTATTACGATTTTTCTAGATGATGACGTGATGTATCACGTCATGGATGAGGAATCACTGGTGGCAGTTTAGGTAAAACTAGAAAGTCAATATATGTTGAAGTCATTGATGAACAAATTTTATCTTAAGCAGAAATTGTTTGGTCTTAAAATGTCAGAGCGCACAAGTCTGAATTGGCATATCTGTTCAATCAGATTGTCAGTGATTTTAAGCGAATTACTGTGAAGTCCAACGACGAAGACAAGGCATTGATTTTATTACATTCCCTACCTACTTCTCTTACTTAAGAAAATTTAGTTACAACTCTTATGTGGGGGGAAGAAACTCTCATATCAAAAGAGATCACAAGTGCCCTATTAAGCTTTAATATGAGAAAGAAAGTTGGTGATGAAAATTCACTAGGTAAAAGGCTAGTGGTGAGGAGTAATCAGGAGTGTGGGAGAAACAAGTTCCGGAACGAATTGAGAAACAACAAAGCTCTATCTAAATCTAGAAAGAGGAAGGATATACAATGTTATAAGTGTTGAAAAATAGGGTACTTAAATGAAAATTTCTAGAGAAAAAGAAGGGGGATACAAAGAATAAATAGGGTTCATCAAAGTCTGTGAATGTAGTGGAAGAAGACTCACCTGATCAAAAGCAGAAATGTGTGATTGGCTTCGTCCTGACCTTCAATAAATAGTAGTAGAGAACGGTGACAGAGATATACTTTCTATTTCATCCAGTTCAAATCATCTCATAAATTCTTGGATATTGGATTTGGCATGCTCTTATCACATGATACCTAATAAAATTGTTTAAACATTTACAGGTTAATTAATTTTAGCTATGTTCTTATAGGTAATGATGATCCATGCAAAGTTGTTAGAATAGGGAATGTCAAAATTAAAATGTTTGATGGTGCTGTTAGTACATTGTGTAATGTTAAACATATACTAGATTTGAGGAAGAATCTGATTTCATTAGACACTTTAGACTATAATGGATTCAGTTTCAAGTCATCATTACCTATAATAGCTAGCTATTGTGGCTGGTTGGTTGTCATGTCATGTAATGTCATAGTTGTTATATGTTATGCACTCTACTGGTGAGAATGATTGTGATGAGTAGCGTCGCAGAAAAAATTATGTGCATGAAAAGTTTATGTATGGATCATGAAAACTTGAAACAAATACATAAAAGGATGTGTGAGGATAAGATTGTATAAACTAGATCCAATGTTTATGTTTAGTCTGTGCCGAGCTGAAATTCTTGCCTAAATGAGTGGATTTTTTTTCTTAAATTTTTTGTGTATATATATGTTGCTTACAAAGGTGTGATTCAAACCACCTTGAAATTATGCATTTGGTTTGCGAAAGTGCTGCTTTTGTGTTTTCCAGTAAAAAAAACGGTAAAACGACAAAATAATATTGTTGGATGCTTGATAGTTTCGTTGAACATCCAGCTGTTTGCATTATAATCTAATTAAATCAATGCTAATTTAACCAGAAAGGTAAATGATCTGCTGCAGAAGTAAGCGTGGTCCCTAAATAGAAATTGATTGGGCATAGATATTAGAGACTATAAAGACAGTTGTGGTTAATATTATTCCTTTGATCCAGGACAAGCACTGCTAGCTAGCTTTTAGAGGAATTGTCAGCCCTAAATATATTATTGCTACTCTTATGTATCAAATTAATATTATTTATCGAAATTCTTAAACACTTTTTTTCTTACAACGAAAGGGATCTACTCCAGTTTGTGAGTGAATTGAGACACAATTTCTTTTTTAAAGGCATGCCTATATATTAATATAATGCACTAGAAAAAATAAAGAAACTCTCTACGTGTTGGAAATCAGAAAGGAACGAGTTGAGTAGCCATGTATCAGATAAGGATGCAACAGAGACCCATCATATTCGAGATCTTTGGCTAATTAACGTGCTGGGCCATCAGATCACCTGTCTTGCCCGTGTAACATACTTCTGCATGTCACTCACGTGTGTGTGATAAATGTACAAGCTATTTGTTTTTCCTTGGAATTACTTTTCCTTCAAGTAATGGATTAGAAGACAAGTGATGATCTTTCATGAGCAATTTCTCAACACGATATTCCAGGTACATATCATATCTTCAGCAGAGCCCCACCACTACAGCAGCGTCGCAGTTTCACAGAAATTTCCTGATTCAAAAGGGAAGCTTTTTATTGTTAGAAGAAACAAAAATCATGGGGTTTGATTTCCTTACCATCCATTCTTTTTAGTTTGGATCATTTGAAGACAAATCAAAGATTAAGGTACTCTTTTTTTCAATGATATAGCAAGGCATAAACCTAAGTACAACCAATAAATGTTACTTCCAGATAACAACACAAATGTAGACGGACATTCATAAATGACAAATCGTGAAAGACAAATAGAATATCATGCAACTGCACAATCAACCACAGAGGTCATTCCAAGAGAAGATGTTAAAAATTTTACAGCAGAATTCTTACATTTAGAAGATAAGATTATTGTTAATAATCTTTCCTTGTCATGGCTGAAAGACAGCTTGGTTTCATGTCATAGTGTTTAATGAGAGGTAAGCTGTACACACAGGCCGAGTTCCTCTTTTCTTTTCTTCATTTTATCATGCAATGAAATCAATCACTAACCTAACTTAAAATTATTAGAAAATAATATAAATTATTTCTTAAAACTTTATTTAATAACTTAACCTTTTACATTAAAATAGTTTTTTTGATATAATATCATAGCATTAATAATCAAGCAATTTATAGTTCGAATCTCATTATCACTAAAAAGCTTTTACTTAGAAATAATATGTTAGAAAATAATATAAATTATATCTTTAAACTTTATTTAATAATTTAAATTTTTGAATTAAATTAGTTTTTTTTTTTGTTAAAAAATACTTGTGCTATAATGTTTTATCCTTGCATACTAGATTTCTTCCATTCATAGTGAAAGGGAATACTTTGTAACTCAGAAGATGGTATTTGCAAATAAATTCTATAGTAGACTTAAGAGCTATACTTCTCTAATTATTAAATTAAATTACACGGAAAACAGGTAGACTAACTCTCCATTTAATTAGC
>Ga0307518_10001136_pt1 | contig 19995 bp, 8 predicted proteins | sample 25_EM_MG_FD_203889 | JGI IMG/M metagenome (GOLD analysis project Ga0307518, IMG submission 203889) | Populus trichocarpa ectomycorrhiza microbial communities from riparian zone in the Pacific Northwest, United States - 25_EM | ecosystem: Host-associated > Plants > Roots > Unclassified | place...
TTTCAACACGGTTATGGACGTGAAAGAGAAGATAAAGGACATCATTAAGACTAAAATGAATATATCTTTGTTTTGTCACTATAAAAATATGAAGTTGGTTTATGATGGGTCATAGGTAGCAAAGCCCAAAGCTAGCTTCACCTTATACAAGAATGCATAGTTACTGGTCTGCGAATAACTTAAGAGTTTGCATTTTCCTGATGAACATGCTTCAAACATATCAAGGTTAGTGAATTTAGAGGATTGTAGATTGTATGGAATGAAGAGTCATGATTTCCACGTGTTTAATCAAACACCTATTCCACTAGCTTATCGAGATTTATTGTCAAAGGGAATATGAGATGCACTTATGAAGATTAATAACTTTTTTAGAGATATATGCTCCAACAAGTTGCAGACACAACATGTAAGGCCCAACCCACTCTCCCTTACAGAATATTGTCCGTTATGGCTCAGCCCAACCCGGCTTCCACGCCTCACGGTTTTGTTCCTGGCAGTCCACTGGCTCTGGACACTCTTCTTTCGATGTGGGATGTTACACAACACATGGAGACGCTTGAAATAAATATCGTCCAAACAATCTGCAAACTTAAGATGATATTCCCTCTATCATTCTTTGACTTAATAGATAATTTACCTATACATCTACCGTTTGAGGAAATAGTTGGAGGCTCAGTCCAATATAGAAGGATGTATCTATTCGAGAGGTTAAATATTACACATGCATCATGATTAAAATTCTATTGTCTTTTTTTTTTTTTAAATAAATTCAAAACATTCATTTAATTCCATGCATGTACTTGTTCAACCTTAAGAGAGAAGTAAAAAACAAGGTGTATATTGAGGCTTCAATATGCAAGGCTTATATTGATGAAGAGATCTTAACATTTATCTCATATTATTTTGAGTCTCACTTGAGAATAAGAATCAACTGCGTTCCAAGGCATAATGACGGTGGGAAAATGCCTTCGAGTGAAGACTTTTCAATATTCTCTCATCTTGGATGACTCGTACCAAAAAATATTGTGAGGAGAAGATATTTGATAGAAATAGAATTCAAACAAATATATAATTATGTGTTATTTAACTATGATAAATTGAGACCTTTTATTCAGTAAGTATAAAACTCCATATGTCATTACTTTCAAATAGTTTATCTTTTATACTATCATAAACTAATAGATTGTTGAATTCGTCATTTACAACTTTGTCAAATTTTATTGTACAAAAACTCATAGCTGACCGAATCCCAAATCTTTCAATTATAAGATGAATAATTTTCTACGTGATTCAGAATACATGAAATGACTGTTTAATTATTGTTATCTCTCGGGGTACTTAATCTCATTACACATTTCTTGTTAATTATGATGGAGATGTAATTAATATACCAAGTTAATCAATTAGGAGAGAATGCTAGTGTTACTTTAAATTTACTAAGTTTGGGTCCTGAAAGAAATATGAAGTGGTATAACAAGTATTTTGTCAATGGACATGTGTTTCATACTAAAGAGTATGGTTAGGGTAGAAAGACATATAACAACGGGGTTTGTGTTAAAGGATCGACTTCTGATGAGTTTGAAGTTGACTACTATGTGAAGTTAGAAGAGGTCATTAAATTGCAATATCATAGCGAGCAAAATAATTTTTTTATTTAAATGCTATTGGTACGATACCATTGACAGAGAAATCATAGTAGATCCCCATCATGGTTTGGTTGAAATTAATACAAAGGCTAGACTTCACAATGTTGACAATGTCTTTGTTTTTGCCAAATAATACCAACAAGTTTATTACACATACACTCCTTCCTTTAGAAAGGATCATTCACAAGTTGATTGATTATCAGTAGTGAAAACCAAACCCAGGGGTCGTATTCATGTTGTTCAGGATGACAACGATGAATTAACTGTGAGAGATGTTGTCCTTCAACTTGATGAGCTAGTTAATCCATATCGAGTTGTTCTGTTTAATGACTTGAAGAAAATTTAAATTTTCACATCATCGAGAATACTTTAGTTGATTTTGACATTAAGGAGTTGAATGATGTTTTGAGAACCAGTGGATATACAGAAGTCGATGAAGAAGATGATAGTGACGAAATCAAAGTAGAAATTGAAGAAGAAGAAGACAATTCTGATTAATTTGCACAACACAAATGTGTAATGCCATAAATTATAATGTAATATTTTTGGACGAAACAAACTTTAATGCAATGACAATGATGTTAATTTGTTACTAAATGACAAGGAAACATTAATTTTATAGGATTTTAATATTCTACACAGAACTGATGTTATTGTGTTGTGTGTACTGCTGTGATTTTAAGTATTTGCAGGATGAATAGATAAGGAATACAAATACAATCTCGCAATAGAAATTGTTGTACACAGATGGAAATAACGATGGACTGCAAAATACCAATAGATACACCGATGAATTAAGTTCATTGGTATATTCCAAAGAGCATTAGAGCTTTTCACCTCTCAATTGTACTGTTCATTGTGTTCAATGCAGAGGGTATCACCGACGAATTAAGCCCGTTAATATATTCTAGAGAGTTTTGAAACTGTTCTCTTTTCCTAGTCACTGATCATTGTGCTCAATATATAGGGTATCATCGACGTATTAAGTTCGTTAGTATATTCCAGAAAGCATTGAAACTATTTCCTTCTTCCAGTCACTATTCATTGTGTTCAATACAGATGGTATCATCAACGAAACTTTTCAGTATATTTCAAAGAGCATTGATACTTTTCATCTCAAAATTGCACTATTCATTACATACAGTATCATTGAGAAAAAAAATATTAATTTTTAATTTTTCAACAGAAAAGACATTGGTAATGTTTCTGAAATTTTTTGATTAAATTAAGAATTTCAATTATACTTTATAGACGAAACCACCGATGAAAAAATTAAAATATTAATTTTGAGAAAATATAATTAAATCTAAAAAATTTTGGTAATGCAAAGAAAATATAATTAAATAAAAACATTTGATTACATATATAATCAGCCATAAATCGAGCCCACAAATTAAGCTCAAGATCATCTTAATTTTGAAAGATCACATGGAATATTCTGATATCTCCGTTTTGATCAATAGCGGGCATCCATGCTCAGATGATGTGAAAATTAAGAACAACGACTCTTTAACAGTAAAGAAAGAAGATTTATGCTGCGTGTAAAATGACTTTAGTCTAACAATGCAACTACAGTTGGCTATAGTCAGGGGTGAAGCTGTACGTTGTGCTGATTATAAATATATGGTGTTGGTCTGTGTTTCTAATTTGGGGACAATGGAAACGGAGAGGGAGGATAGGGGGACCACTGCCACTGCCACTGCCACTGCCATGATTGATGGTTCATGAACAGCTTCAGAGAGACAGACAGTGCTGACACTTTGTTGCTGTCTTTCTTTATTTTATTTTTCTTTTGTGTTTGTTTTGAAATCACAACTATATTATCCATTTACATCTCTTTCAATTCTTCTTTCCTGTGCGTATACACGATTTATGATATTTTATTGAAATCTTCTTCACTACAACAAAATTCTACTACCGAAATTGTGTTTGTATAATTTTCAGTGGCTTTTGATATAAATATCATTAAATTTAATATCAATATAATACAAATATAAGTGTTCCTTTTTCTATATTCATGTTCATAATTTAAATGTTTTTTTTTTAATTTTTCCCTTTATTATTGAGGTTTTTTTTAATTTTTTTTTATATAATCTGGGTTAGCTCAGATCATGTTCTTTTAACTTTTTTTTTGTTAGCATTTTTTTTTCCATTGAAAGATTTTTTGTCCGGTCCGCGACGAAACATGGGTTACAATTCTAATGTAAGTTATTTCACATGTGTTAAGCACTATCATAAGACCTATTTTAGCATGGTTAGCCAACCTAACGAAGCGAAACCAAACTCGAGTCACTCATTCAAATAGCAAAAAAGAGGAAGTAAGGTACTCAAATTAAAAAAAAATAGTACAAGATTGAGCACCAAATAAATAGTTTTCTCATATGAGATTCTTTGCACTAATTTATTATGATGATATTTTGTGAGGGAAACATACCAAGATATACATCATTTCTTAATGATATAAATTTATACAAAGATCAATCATAACCTTTTGTTCCTATTCTCTAGTATATTCTTTTATGATTTAATTTTGTTAAAATTGATTGTCAATTATGCAACCATGAGTCATTTTAACATAAATGGATGAAAACACCTCTTTAATATATATATATGCTGACAAAAAAAAAAAAAAACCTTACATAAACCAATTTATTTATATCTTGATGTAAGGGCTCATACTGTATACATCAATGATGGAATGTTGCTCCTTAAACATCTACACTCTCTTTACATGTCATTGGTTGATATAATCCATATGCATTACCAACCAATTATCATAACTTCTACCTTGATGATTGATATCATGTAACTCATTAATAATATCAACATAATTCAAGACATGTTGATACAATTCTTATCACACGATTAAGCTAATACAACTCAATAATAACAAAATAGTGTTTTGAGACCACTAATCTCCATATATAATTGTTTTGGATGTAAATTAGAGATGTCAGTCACATCCTTTGTGTAGGATGTCCATATAACCAATTAAAATATAAAATTCATATATTACAAAATAACTTAATTTAAAAAAATATATAAAAATAAATAATAGATATCCTAACTTACACGGGTGAGGCTTCTATGGATCTAACTTGTTGTATTATAATGATTACATGTGGGTTGGATTTTCAAGAAGCCTTCTAAGCCCACATCACCTAATATGACAATCCACAAATCTATTACAATTTTACTAGCAATGTATTTTATGTGTCAATGAAAATTTCATTAAGAATTTGTATTACCAAGCTCTTACTAGGAGTGATATCCCTAGATTTGTGTCTACTATCTATCCCCTCAAACCTTTTGACAACCAACATGCTAATGCTACGAGCATAACTATGTGCTTTTACATGCAAACTATTAATGAATATTTTTTAATGTATTGCTATCATTTAATGATATTGGATAAATAAAAAAAATTTAAAATAACTACACTTGTAAAAGTAACAAATAATTCCTAACTTATTTTGAGCTAGCCATGAATCCATGATATGGTTGGCAATAAAGATAGACAAGCACTGCCAAACCCTAACTATATCCTGAAATTCACTCAAAATCCTCTAGGAGTAGTAAAAAACATGACTCACACTGCATTGTCAATCAAATATATGAATAACATGTTACCAACAAATGTGCATGAGGTATACTCTAACATACCTAATCAACATCTTATCTATTGTGTCATTTGGAGGTGGGCCTATAAAATTCTCTTCCAGCCATTTAAGCTTGTTGTGATTTTTCTTAATAGTAACGTCATTAGGTATTAGTCATGATAGATTTCAATATAACTCGTACTTGGTATATACTTCTCTACTGGTCGTATGACCATCATTTATGGGCAACCCAAGTAATAAAGCAATATCCTAAAGTATAGGTGCTATTTTCTCAACATATATTTAGAACATGAAGGTCTCACACCTTCATCTCTTAACCAACACATTAAGTAATCCATGATCAATCTTGACATGTTAGAGGCAAGTGATCCTATAAAAATAAGCATCCACTATAAAAGAAAGAACACGAGGATGTAGAGTCATCAATTTATGATGATGATAATTTTTTATTACCTAGAAATCAATAAAATTACATAAATATGAGTTATATATAACATGAGACTTGCAAGTGTAAAACTGAACTAAATCGAACTATCCATGAGACTTGTAACAAAACTGCTTTCTAGATAGTTCTCTTGGTGATAGACTCCTCTAGCACCAGCTCTCTTATGTACCATGACTTACCATGTACCTATATGATGAATTTGTTAAATAACAAGTTGTTAGCGTTCCAACAAAAAAAATATATAAAACAATAATGATAATGTAAAACAATAATAAATTTTTTTAATGTAAATCAAAGAAAAATATTAACACATGTTTTCCAATCCCCCAAGTTAGTTCAACTTCTAGCTATTCTTTTATTTGTCTAACTTTCTCAATTAGAGCAACATATCAGGTTTCAAAATTTTATTTTGATGATTCATAACATAACATATCACAATCAAGGTTGTTTTCAAATTTTGATCTTTGAACCTAGTTTTGAAGTTACTCTTAAAATGATATGAATAATAATGAAATCTAATCAGCTTGAGCCATATCTCTGCCATGAAATTCTTAATTGCAATATGTCTATAAGATAATATACATAGTCTGGTACGACTAACTACAACATAATGATAAATGCAATCTAAGAACCATGTCTAAATCTAATTTGTCTAGTCTTCGATTAAAGAAAAACTTAGAGAAAATATCTTATTATTAGCATCAAAACCAACTGGAACAAAAACTTCCCATTAAATTTCTTGTGTAGGTGAGTACCATTAATATTTATCAATGAACAACAAAGCCTCGATGCCTTAATCACAACTTCAAATAAAAAAAATCCCTTAAATATTATTGTGCCATTATTCACCCCTTATGATTCTATTGGATAATTTTACTGACATTTAATTCTTGATTTATTGATAACAATCTAGATAGCATTTGAAAAAATTCATGTATAAATTAGACAATAACTCATGTACTTTTTATTTAGCTACCCATGCCTTGTAATATTAGAAATTAAACTCATATTATTTTTGTGTTCTTGCTTTAATGGCTACAATGTTCATATATATGTCAACACTCATAACTGAAAAACAATTATAATAAACTTTGAATCAAGTTGACAATGGTCTTACATGACCAATAAATTGGTGTATATATATGGTTTTATCAGCTTTGAGATCTCAAATAAATTAAAATTCTTAGGATACCTCTCATGTGTAAGTACCATTAAGATTCTAGAGTATATATACATTATAATTACATATAAATTATGGTTGAACATTGCATATTGCATTATAATTAATGCACTATATGTCACTACTTCACTGTATTAATTAATTCAAACTTATTTTTGAAGGTTTGTCCAACCTCTAACTCAACACTTATGTTAAATTCCTACAACTCGAAGCTTAATCATTACATATCATCTCATCAACCCTATTAGCATCCTAAATTCAAGAACAATAGGTCTCATAAATTGATTTACTGGTTAACCAAAATCTTCTTCAGTAACATTACCCTGGACCTCCTCATCACTTTGTTCAAAGTCATTATTAGTTTATACACTGTCAAACATACTTGAATATTCCATTTTCATAATTTCAACAATCAATATTAGGTTTACTACACCACTAACTATCGTAAATAATATTCCATTTTCATAATTTCAAGAATCAATATTAGGTTTACTACACCACTAACTATCCTAAATAGACTAACAAACTATGATGCTTGTGTAGTCATTTGAGTATAATTTGGATCTAAGTATACTTGACACTAAAGGAGGAGTATACATGTTTAGGTATACTGTTTAAGTAGAGATCTAAATATCTCAATCTATATTCGGTGGCTAGCCCAACCATAAACTTTAAATTGACATCACAAAAATAGCATAGCAACATAATGTATTGGACATTCCGTAACCTGCATTCTTCAAGTAATATCAACTTTAATTTCATTGCAATTCCAACCAATATCTTCACATATAACTTCTTTTAATTCTACTAGTGAAATGTCTAATATATCACTAAGAATGACAATACTTCTTCCAATATAAATGACAAGTATCAACAATTGCACCACCATAATAATATGTCATATTAGATGATAAATTCTGTAAAATCACAAAATCCAATGTTATCATATAACAATCTAAAACGATAATTAACTTATCTATTTTATAACAATTTGAACCATACTAATCTCTATCACTAACCAATTCTCTCCATTTTTTTTTAAATACATAATTTAAATTTTTTTAACAGTTCTCATAAATTCTCCTAAAATTTATCAATTGCAAAAACAAATTACACAATTCACATAAAACCTAATATAAAAAATAACTAAATTTAACAAAATTCATTAATTATAAAAAATAAATTCTCCCAAAATTAAAACCTATTAATTCTCACAAACTCTCAACAAAACTTATCAATTGTAAAATAGTATACCATTACATAATTCACATAAACCCTAATATAAAGAAATTATAAAACTTTACAAAATTCATTAATTAACACAAATTCTCTGAAAATTTATCAACGTACTAACTGCTTCTCACTAAAATATATAATTTCACAAAATTCATCAATTACCCCAATTCTTTTGAAATTAAACAATTCACACTAATCCTAAAAACCCTAATTCATCTAATTTATATCTAACTTATGTAATTTATCCACCCGATTAATGTAATTTATACCTTATTAACATAATTCATACCTAATTGATCTAAATTCAACTAAACCCTAACATAATAAATTAAATAAACTCTGACATAATTATCAAAGCCCTAATTTATCTAATTTATACCTAATTAATATAATTCACTCCTAATTGATCTAAACTCAACTAAACTCTAACATACTCACCGGAACCCTTTTCCATCAAATTTATACCTAATTAATATAATTTATTAACTCAATTGATATAATTTTTACCTAATCGAACTAAATTCAACTAAACCCTTACATAACTAAATAAACTTGAACCCTAACATAATCATCAAAGCACAACACATTTTACAAAATTAAGAGTGAGAGGTAGAGTGCTAACTTGAAATTATCGAGGGGGAGGTAGTGAAAGTCTCACTGGTGATGGGTGAAGGAGGAGGGGGCGGTGGAGTGGAAGGAGGTGGAAGGAGGCAAGGGAAACTCACGGTTGAGAGAGAGGGGAAGGGGCTGTTCGGGTGAGGAAAAAGGTGAAAGAGAGAAATGAGGATAAAAAAGGGATTCTGTAAGTAGTTTAGATCGATTGGTCGAGCTATTCCTGGCAATCAATTAAATTATGCTATTTTCTAAGTTTTATCATCAGGCTAGTTTGCAAAATATTTTTTGTTGAGTGCTTTTTTTTTCCTTAAAAAAAAAAAACACTCTAGATATCAGGCTTCCAAAGTAAATGTAAAATTCGAAATCTTGCACGCATGAACAAACAGGCTATATGTTTCTTTTTCGTGTTCTAGCGATGTTCTTCGCACAGCGTGTGCACAACGAGGCAAGTTTAACCTTTCTGGTTTGATCTCAGAAGCAGACCATGCGAGAAGTGCTGCATTAGCAGTTGCCTTCATTACATGTTGAGTAACTTATTCCTCAGTTCCTTGGTTTTGAACGCAATCATAAGTTCGTCCTTCGTGTTTGAAAAACCCGTAGGTTAATCTGCTCGTTAGAACTTTTTGATTTTTCTCCGACAATCTAAATTATCAAGGTGTACGATATTGGGATTTAGATAAAAACCAAAAGATATTCTAATTGAAAATCAAGAACGAAGCTCGTAAAATATTGGGATTTAGATAAAAACCATGAATGAAAGAAGCTTCCTATGGTTCACTAGTTGTGAGACCCTTGGCAGTATCATTACAGGCAAGGGCTTCCTGTCATCAAGGGGCCCTAGCTAGCAACACTTTTGAATTTGTTCAAGCAAGACTGGAGTATGTTCTGACGTTTCTGAAGAGATTGGCGTTCATTCTGTAGCACGCCAATGGCACCAGGGGAACGAACAAGTCCATGAATTTCTCTTCATTGACAGCAAACAAATCTAGCCCCAAGTTCGGACAGTATCAATTAGAAACAAAATGAAAAAGAATACTGTAGTCAACTCATCTAAGGCAAAGACAATGATAAGAGTACAGAGCACTTAAAAAGCACCATGTCACTTAGTGGAAACAATTTAAACCCATATTTATACAGCTTTTCTACATATTACTTCCATTGGCATGCATATTAAGTCATTGGTAAAATGCACGTAATTTCCTGATTCCTAGCACATGCTTTTATAGCAAACCTGCCGCATGAGTCAGGTATGTCCTAGCATATTAGCTTTTTCTCTGCTGGCATATTTCCACCATTTCGAACTCTTAAATTTTAAGTGTTCTCTGTATGTCCTGTCATTCTTGATACTCTCTTACTGGTCCAATTTCATTGCAGTTCACGTTCTCCTTCCTAACACCAGCATACATCACATCACATGGCTGGTCTTGAGATGGGGTCTCAGGCACTGTCATCTGGCTCTCTTTAAGAGCTTCTCTATCTTCTGCAAATTTTCCTGTAGTAATTTGCTGTACATTTTTTTCCCGGAGGTATATCCTCCTGGCCTCTCATGGTTTCATTACGCGATGGTACCCCCACCATCTGACAAGTCGTGATAAAATGGACGAGCAGAAACTTGATTGGATTTAAAATAAGATGTTGCACTCAAGCCAAAACCTCCTGAAAGTCATTCTCGTAACAAACCTGAGAATATGGCTTGTAACTGAATCAAGGGTGGTGCCGAACTGGTTGCTTGCACTGTTTGGCAAGATGAAAACCAGCATATTTCAATTTTTATTGTCATCTGCACAATTGGAGAAGCACTACTATAAATTTTTTTGAAAAAAAAACAATAAAAATGCTGATGGAAAATATTTCATCATGGTTTACTTATGAAAACTGTGATTGAAATTTTTTGTTAGTAATTTCAAATGGAAATGATGAAGAAATAAAAACAATAATAATAAAATTTTTGTCAGCAATTCTGTAAGTTTATGCTCAGCTAGAATACCGTCTGCATAGGAAAGATCAATAACCCATTTATAAGGAATGAGGTCTTCAATAATAAAATACATGTAAAATAAATAAGATCATGAAAATTACTATAAGTAGTTCCATCATCATGATTATTATATTTTACAACTATATAAATAAAATCAATACCATTAATGTTCTTTTTATAAACACATTAATCTATGTTCTTTTTATTTTAAAACCTCCTCGTTAACTATTAGTGAGCTCTTTTTTTTCATTATTAACTATGTCATCACACAGGTAAACTACTCCTTAATTTGTCATATACCCCATAACTCATCTCAATACACTTTTCCATTCACTTCTTTTATGTTTATTGAATTCATTGTAATGTTTTTATACTATATTCTCTTTTCCACATCGTATTTTATCTATAACACATTTCATCTTATGAACATATTTAGTTCATGCTGTTATTTCACTTCACAATACCCTTAATTCATGCAACATTTCATTTCTTAATTAACATCATATGCTTTCTCGGCCTTTCCAAGCATTTATTTCATTTCAACCAATTAAAATCATTATTTCATCTCATCATCTATTTATACTAACACTACCAGAAATTCGCCTAAAACCAACAAAATTACAGACGAAATAATTATATCGGTACATTGCGGTGATAAATACCGACAGAAACTATTCCGTTTGTAATTCGGTCGGTATGTACCGACAGAATAATACGGTCGGTATATACCGACAGAATTACAGATCGAATATATAGTACTTTTTAAAAAAAGTGCTTCGCTGACGTGGAAGTTTTTGCAGACAATTTTATCGATGGAATCACCGAGGGATTCAAACCGGGATCTCTGTACAGTGACGTGACCAATCCACCGTTAGAATTGCCGACGGAACCACCGACAACATGAGTCCGTCGGTGATTCCATCGGCAAAAGTTAATATATCACAACTCTACCAACTGTGTCCTCCTCTATTTCTCCTTCTTCTTCTTCATCCCAACTCTCCCCTCCCAAACTGCAAACAACCACCCCTCCAAAAAAAATCCCTCTCTTCTCAACATAAGTCATATTTCTTTAAGTTTTGTGATCACAACATCTGTGTTCTAATTTATTATGGATTTTATCATCTTTTGTAAGTAAATCTATCTTTTTTTAATTTTAACATTTAAATGTCAATTTTATTATTTTGTTTAGTATATATATTTGGTTAGTGTAAATACATATTTTATTGTTATTTCTCAAACAAACTTGTAGTATGAATGCATAATTTTGTACTTGTTATTGTTTGTTTTAGATTTTATAATATTGTATTTGTTTGTAAATTGTTGAAACTTTGTTGAATTACCGAATTACATGTGTTGTGGTGAAATAATTAATATCTTGTTTAACGGGTCCGTTTTAATTTTTATCAATGTTATTGCGGAGTTGTAATTTTCATAAATTTATATGTATAAATTTGTATGGACGTTGATAATTGATAATGAATATTTATGAGAAGTTTTAATTAGTTTGTTGGATAATCTCGAGGTAAACCAATATTTATTCAAATTTATTTACCTAACATAGTTAATTAATACATGTTGTCATCATAATTTTATAGAAGTTCGATAGAAGTCATGGATGATCGTTCATGGATGTATCGAGATTCATCCCAAGGATTGCGGTGGATGGATTATTGTAACGGGGCTCAGGGTTTTATTAATTTCACAGCATCTATTCCTAGAAATTTTACTGAAGGCGGTATTAGGTGTCTATGCAGGAAGTGTCAAAATAAAAAGTATCTGCATCCAGATGTTGTAATGATGCATCTTCTACACAAAGGGTTCATGAAGGATTACCTGTGTTGGTATGCACACGAAGAACTATTTGTTAGTAATAAGAGCATGGGAGAAAGGGTGGTTGAGTCAACCTCTAGTACTAGCAACGTGCATGGAGTTGCAAATGACAACAGTAATCCTTACAGGAATATGGTTATGGATGCAATGAGAATGAATCAAGGTAATATCAGTCAATGTTCAATCATAGAAGAAAAACCTAATGTAGATGCAACTAGGTTTTTTGATTTGTTAAAAGATTCTGACAAACCATTATGGGATGGCTGCACGAACCACAGTAAATTATCGGCCGTATCACAGGTGTTCACCATCAAGTTAGATCAATGGAGTTGTTTGTAGAGACGCACGTGCAGAGTGAAGACCGCCAGAAAGGGGTGCAATAGTTCATTGATAATCGCGCTCAACACTTTGTGGTATGTTCATTCAACATTTTTATTTTGTAAGTTATTATTTTTATTGAATTGAATATGATGATTTCTTTTTTTATTTTCAGGAGACCTATAATAGCTGGTTGAGGGAGAGATATAGGGGCGATCCTTCGACCTATCCGGATTTCGATTCGGATTTGTGGATGGAGGTAGGATCGTCCGGTTGACCCGATAAAAATCGGGTGTACGGGCTCTCCAACACTATGACAGATAACTTGCGGGCGGCCCATAAGGTCTCAACCGTTGGGAGGTCCCAATCAGTATCGAGCACCCAATCTGAGCCGATCGTGGCCTTGAAACAACACACGGCTCATCTCACCAAAAAATACGAGCAACTATCAGCGAATTATGAACAACACACGTCTCATCTCACCGAAAATACGAGCAACTCTCGGTGAATTATGAAACAACTCCGCTAAATGGTCATGAACAATACATCACAGAAGGATGATACATGTGCGCTCCTTTTTTGGTCGTATGGTCCCGGGAACAACCAGCCTCCTCTTCCACCTCCTCCAGCTCCACCATTGTTCTAGTTTAATATTTTTTTGGAAACACATTAAATTTGTAATGAATATTATTTAACTTTATTTTTTTATTGTTGATGTTTAATAAAATTTTATTTGCATAATTGGTTTTTTTTTACTATTAATTTATATAATTTTATATTATTTATTCTAAATAATTTTTTTTTTAAATCTAAAAAATCGGAGAGTTGAGAAATATTTACTAAAAATGCCAGAATCACCGATGCTTTCACAAACGGATAAAGACCGTCGGCATTTTACTGAGAGTTGAGAAATATTTACTAAAAATACCACAATCACCAACGCCTTCACAGACGGATAAAGTCCGTCGGCATTTTACAGAGAGTTGAAAAATATTTACTAGATATGCCACTATCATCAACAGAATATATATGTAGGTATATTTCCAGCAGGAATTTTTTTTTCTCCGACAGACTTAGCGACGGAATGTGGTATTATCGACGAAAGACATGCCGATGGACACTTTCCATCGGTGATTTAGTCAGTAAAACAATTACCGACAAAGTCCGAATCTCACACCGACAGATTCTGTCAGTCAAGAAAACTGTGAAATCTCGTAGTGTATTATTTGCTTATCAATATAACTTTTAATGTCAATATCTATCATGTCCGTTAAGGCTCATCAATATAAATTTTTAAGCTCAATATACTTACAGCCCATTTCTAGCTTGTACATATATTTCTTCCATTCTCATATACTTCACGTCCATCTGGCTTTTTCAAACACTACCACCATTACCATCATCTTAAGTATTTCTCAAACTCATTTTCAACTAGAATATTGCTTCTATCAATTGGTGACAAGTTCCAATATTTTTCTTACTCAAATACTTCTCGTGTCTATTAATGGCAAATTACAAAAATTCTATTTATGGCTAATTTCAATATTTTCCCACTCAATTATTTTTCATGACCATTTAGTTCATTTACATAATAATTATGACTTATCCATACATTTCTAGATTTATCCATTCATCCATAAATTTTATTGACACTTTAATCAACTTATTTGATCCATTTTCATATTTGAATGCATTCTCTTTATTGTTTATAATCACTAATTCTATTAGAAATCCTTAACTCCTACTTCAGACCCAATAACCCTCATAGTTGCAGCTAGATTGACATTTAAAATACTAGTCACTTATTGATTTCACCATTACTGTCAATTTAATTTTTCATCTATCATTTTTACTACTCTATATATGTATCTCGCCTATCATTTATTTTCTTGCCCCATAGCAATATGTACACCACATTCGATTTTAACATTACTCCTCATTCCTGCGATAGACTTAAATACTTTCCAAACCATAGCCCTCACTTATGTAGACGACTCAATATACACTTGATCAGTAGCCCCCACTCATGTGGCCAACTCATATACATCTGTGTTACGAGGTCCACCGTTATGGATGGTTACAATTTATAACCAATTATTTATGTTATCATGGTCAATTTCTATTTTCGAAATGGTTACTGTTGTTATGGTCAAATACAATTACATATTGATTATCTATGTTGCAGTTTATTACCATCATCTAATGGTTACTATCATTGCGGTTTATTATAAATCACAGGTAAAATATTACCGCTTTCATGGTCAATTACAAAACACATAAAATTTTTTGATTGTATGTATTTCATGTGTGCAGCGTCGCGGTGATCATCATTTCAGGTTGGGATAGTTGAGAATGATATGGGTGGAAAAGACAATGAATTCTTTTCCTTTATCAATATAAAAAAGAGAATGAGAGTTGCCACCTAATATTTTGGTTATTAGGAACTTTAACTGTTCTTAGAGTTTGAGTTAAGGGATTGATTGCGTAAAAGTAAGATATTAACACCCCTAGTACACTTTCCTTGAGGTAAGCTGTATTGTTTTTTTTTTTTATTGTTTGCTATGGTCTGATGATGTCCATCTCTACCGACTTATTATGACGTGTTTGCTTCGATAAACAAACCCTAGTTTTCTAAGTCAAGAACTCGATTTGAGAAGGTAAAATGTCCTTAATTATTGTTTAGGCTTCTTTCAGGGTAAAATTAGAATTTTTGCAATCGTGTCATTCCAAATAATATTTCAGATAATATTTCAGATAAAATTCATTGCAGATTTTATCCTTATATTTAAAATGAATGAGTGGCATTATTCACAATAATATTTTGGATATTAACTTCATAAAAGTTTTTTATCCTTATATTAAAGTGAGTAATAAAATTATTATCCCTAATAATATTTTGGATATTAACCTCTTTTAGGGTTTTTATCCTTGTATTAAAAGTGAATAATATTTTCTTTCCAAAAATAATTTTTAAATATAGGCCAAAATCCTTTGGAATTTTACAAACTTGTTGTAAAATCCATACAATGCTTTCTTTTTTAAAAAAAAATGCCAAAGTGTTTTTAAATTTTCTTGAAACAATTGCTCAAATAAATTTAGGATTTTTGGCCATATACAAGAAAAAAGAAATATTTCTTTATTATTCTTTTAGGCTTTGTTTGGTAAAAACTCATTTTTTGTATTAAAACTAACCAAAATAGGCCTAAAGGTTATTTGCCAAACATAACCTTAAACCAAAATAAAATTAACAAAAAAAAAAGGCAAAACAAATAGGGTAAAAGCCCTTTGACCCATATTTTTTTTACATGACATGACTTGGTTGACCCAAAATATATGGTTCGATCATAAACCAAACAAGAAATCCTAGTTTGACCAAAAAACAACCAAAAACAAAACCAAAGAAAAACAAATAGATTAAACTTGCCAAAAACACAAAAACTCAAAAACAATTGAGCAAAATGAATCAAACACACCAAAAAAAGAAGAACAACAGGAAACCAAAATGAAACCCAGCAACATGGAACCCAACACAGATAAGATTTCGTCAAAACAAAAGCACATACATGATGAAAATCATGCAAAGAACAATAATCTAGCATCTAATCACTTCAATTTTGACTTAAAATTCATGATTTTATCAAAATGGGTTTTGGTTCCAAACTGAAACCGAAGGATTGAAATCTATTGTAAACATGTTATTGATAAAAATAAACACTAGATTATTTGTTAATGATGTCCGAATAAGTGTTATGGGCAAAGAAATGGACCAAAATTGGTCCAAATCATAGAGCTAAGGTAATGTTTTTTACAAGAACGCGAAAAAAACCGCCTAAAAACCCAAAAAACCCAGAAAAAGGCAGCCCTTTTCAAGCCTCTAAAACTAGCATTTGTGGCTTCTAAAGCATGCTTTCTTTATCCCAACAAGTCACACTAACATACACAAATATATTTGAATCTAAAACACTAAAAAAAACATCAAAACATCAAAATCAAGCTTGAGGTACTAAATCTAAAAAACAACTTAAAAATAGCCAATATGTTTTTGCAACATGGGTTCAAAATTGGCTTTCTGAACCTATTTTATGCATGAACAGGCCTAACAAAACTAGGGTAAACACCCTTGCATTAACATGCATATCTTAAGTAAAATAACAAACTAAAACAACATTCTATATCAAAAACAAACTTAAAACCATAACTTTATATATCAAAAACGTAAAAAAAACCCTTCAAAATAACATCATTAAATAAAAATCACAGCAAATAAGCATTAGTTAAGCATTCCAAACCCCCTTTCTATACTTATAAACATAAATATAAAACAAAAATAACTAAAGCAGGCTCTTGGGATCATAAGGATACCTAGAACATCTATTCTCTCTTTTTGTTTTCTTTCAGAAACATTTTCCTCTCGTAAAATTGCTATCCTTTCTAAGCTTAGGAAAACATTTTCTTAGGTTTTTGAACCCTCTTTACTTATGCTAACAGATTAATATTTTCCCTATTTCTTATCCTTTCCTCCTCTCCTCTTTTTTGTTTTCCAGCCCTTCATACATGCTTGAGGGGGGTATATATAGGTTTTTTTTTAGAGGGAGGGGGGGTTTGAATATATTCTTGACCTTTTGGTCTTAAGGGAAGGGTTATGAACCCTTGATAAGAACCCATGAGAAGCCTTTGAGTGTGAACACATGAAAAGAAAGTTGGTTTTCTACACAATTGTGTTTTAGTCATGGCTAACTAAATTGCCCACTTTCAAGGTCTCGTCGGATCAAATTTGATGTCATCGTCGCTCGAGACCACTTGAAGTTAGTAGCAGGGATGCAAACCTTTCATTTGAATTCAACCTTACTTAATTTGAAGATTTGTAGCTCCACTAAAGTTGTAAACTTGATCAACCAAAACTGTCAAAAACATAGGCCAAGTCGACAAAACGACGTGTCACTCACTTTCTCTTCTTTAAGTCTGAACGACGTGTCGTCTAGGTGAGATTAGGGTTTTTAATTTAGGACTTGACAAATTTCAATTGAGTCCATATTCTTTCAATTGTGGACAATACACCTTTAATTGCCTCTAAACTTTTAATTTTTTTCAATTTCACCTTGCCAAACTCAATTGCTAGCCCTTATGTTGGCCATCTTTTTCATTTTGGTCATTAGTTCTGAATTTATGCATTTTAACTCTTAATTGCTTAACAAACTTTCAATTTCTTCATGTGCCTTTTTCCAGTTTGGTCTTTAGGTTTAGATTTATTCAATCAAGTCCATACTTGCCCATCAAACTAATATTTATACAATTAAGCCCCTGATTTGACCAAATTAACTCTTAAAAATTGCATTTTGGCTCCCAGACTTTAATTTCTTCTAATTAAAGCCTGAATTGACTTCAAAAAATTATTTTTTCTTGTAATTAAGCCTTCAATAAATTCAATTAAACATTGAAAAATTCTAATTGAGTCCTTAAACATCTAATCTTTCTTGTATATTTGATCCTCCTCAACTAGTCGTCATTGATTTTCTGGGTGTTTTGGTATACTCTTATCTCTAATATATTTTTTTCAATATTTGTTTTTGTATTCTCATTCTTTTTTTTTATGCTAGGCCTAAAAAATAGGTAACAACAACATACAAAAAAATTAAATATTCATTTTAATTCTATCAACTACAAAAGCATTTTAAATAATTAAAAACAGTAAGGGTGGGCAATCCCTTACTTTAAGCACCTGTTGTGCAAACTTTAGATAAGTCGGGTCCCTTTCCAGCCGCTTCTCCTACAACTCTTAAACAATACAAATTAGTGTTCTTACCATTAATTAAAGATTTAAATATCCATATATCCCAAAACTCCAAATTAATGTCCACACATTATAACCATCAAACTCATATTGCAATTTCCTGCTTAACATATCATAACCCAATAATTAAAAACTCATCAAGCTCTCAAGACCCTAACAGACAAAGGACTAAGAAACGGTCTATACATGTCTACAACACATATTAGGTGAAGGGTTCTCCTTCGTCCAAACGAGTATTGAATACTCGACTCCTTAAGGACTACATTTCCATAAGACAAGTATAATAACCTAGTTGACTCGAGGGAGCATGTGTAGAATGTGCATAATATCTTAGAGTTGGTTATCCAAGATAGTGAATTAATGTGAAAAATCATCCCCACAACCTTCAGAGAGTCTGCGCATGCTTGATACAATAATTTAGAGTCAAGCTCCATCAAAGGGTTCAATGACCTCTGTGCTAAGCTAGTGGCATCCTTCAGCACCAACATACCCACCAAAAAAATGCTTAATTGAGTTATTTAGTGTTACCTAGCAAGAGGACAAGCCTACACTAGCATATTTGAAGAGTTTCTATGAGGAGATGCTCAAGATGGAATAGTTACTTGAGCTAGTAGCCTTAGAGACCTTGATAAGAGGGGTAAGAGAGACATACCCTCTAAAAAAAACTTTATGTCTTACCAAACAAAAGCTTGCTCAAGGTGAAGCAAATAATGAAAAATCACATATGAGTGGAAGAGACCGGTATGCTATGACATAATGAAAAATCTCTCATTCTCTAGTGTAGTCTCGGACTGACACATTTTCCAGGTGATGCCTAAGGATTTCTCACCAATTTTTCAGGGGTTGATCTTAGATCTCCCATTCTCTAGTGTAGTTTCAGACTAAAACAACTCTCTAGTGGGGCTCTTAGGCCTCAAGCTATCTATTGGGATGATCTCATATCTCTCACTCTCAAGTAGAATCACTCTCTAATGGGGGGGCTCTCACATTTCATGACAATGCTAGAGAGGTCATACATCTCCCCCACTCTAATTTGACTACTATCTAGTTAGGGGGCTCCCAAGCCCACATTCCATCACCAAAGAGGCTATAGGCCTCCCTCTATTCGGTGAGATCTTTTTTTCATGGTGACCTCTTAAGCCCCACATCATCAGCAAGCCACAAACCTCTTTATCTCTCTCTCCAATACAATCCTAGATCGGTATATGGCTTATGAGCCTCGTGTTATCATAGAGAACAACCCTCTACAAGTTCCTCTTACCTCTTAAATATTTTCTATGTAACACCCTCTATTTAATTTATGTCATATTCGTTGAAAAAATAGGTAATTATATAT